>Ga0116227_10008467_pt1 | contig 19363 bp, 18 predicted proteins | sample S1TSphgellanicum_FD_89693 | JGI IMG/M metagenome (GOLD analysis project Ga0116227, IMG submission 89693) | Host-associated microbial communities from peat moss isolated from Minnesota, USA - S1T2_Fb - Sphagnum magellanicum MG | ecosystem: Host-associated > Plants > Peat moss > Unclassified... | reverse complement strand
TATATATATATATATATATATATATATATATATATATAATAGATTTGGAGATATTATTATATAAAATATGAAAAATTACAAATATTTTTTATACATCATACATATAATTTAAACATGTGTGATTTAACTATAAGGTGCATAAAAAAAACATTTGTTCACACATGGTATCGAAATAACAAGAGTGGCATCCTTATGACATTGTTTGCAAAACTTATTCACAAATTTCTAAAAGCGCATATTTTGGCTCTAAATAATCCTTTGACTCAAGTTGTTATTTCAAATGATGGAAATGATGGGAAGAATTTTTGAAAATGAATTCAAGATGTCCTCAATTTGCTACCTTGGATACAAATATTTCTTTTCCTAAAAAGGAAACAACTCATCTAGACAAGAAAATAACATGATGCATTTGAGACATTATTTAAGGTATTTGAAACATTTGGATACCTTCGCATTGTCGTCATCATCATCGTCATCATCAAAGTTTGTCATCATCAAAGTTTGTCAAAATAGTTATTTATGTAACTCTATGATTGTACATCTCCTTGGGTTTCATAAAATACATATGATAGTCGACATATCAAACTTATCTTTTAGCTTGATCATTCTAATGTCCAAAACTCAAAGCAAAAAAAACAATCATACACTTATACGAAGTAGAAGAAGCCTATTGGGATCATATCCAACAAAACCACACCACAACAAGAATTGACCTAACAAGCTAGACATGGACAATACTTAAAACAATAAATTGATCCACAAACACATAGATTTGCATTGTGAAACCCAAAACAACAAAAGGCAAGGAGTTTAGTAGGATAAACACATGTGTGAAGCATATATTGACTTCTATGAATATGTATTTGGCACAACCCTAACCCTTCAAAAGAACTCAAGTAATATTATAACCTTCAAGGGTGTGATATGCACTTGAACTACCTATTCTTATTAGAAAAAATGGGTTGAAAACTTTCCCTCAAAACTTTGAGTGTTACTCTTATTTTGCATTTAGCAATTCCCTCACTAAAAAAAAATTCTATTTTTTTTCCCCCCCTTTTTTTGGGAGGTTTCATTGTCATGATTTTATTCTCTCTCAATATCCATGACTAGGAAACTAGAATGTCAATGATCATCATATACGGATTGATTCCACACCATAATCATCCATTGGTTTTACAATTCCAACACGTCAACTATTTGCTACTTTTAAATTTATTTGACTTTTGCAAGATTTTGTGTGTGTGTGTGTGTGTGTTTTTTGAGGGTCCTATTCCTCTTCTCAAGAAACAAAAAGTGCAAGAATGTACCTATTTGAAGATTGGCAAATGGGCCATGTTTAAAATTCCTATTATCGTGGGATCTTTCACTTTTAAATTAAAAAATATTGAAAAATAAATGTCCTAATTTGTATTAATACATTTCCAAAATAGTTGTGGACAAGCAGATGTGTCGTATCCATGTGATGCCATGTGGAAATAAACTAGATTGAGCAGGTGGTCAGATATGGCAATGGATGTAATATATTATTATTTTATATAATTGTTCCATGGGGTGTGTTGGGTAGTCTTTTAGTATTAAAAATTGTGCAAGAAGTAATAATAATAATAATAATAATAATAAAATACCTAAGATGTAAAAACATGCCCTAATTTTTGTAGTGTATTTAGATGACCATTCAAACTCCGTCACTTGGGCCTACCCTTCATGATTGAAGGGCTTCAAAATTAATTTTATATATACAATATTTATTTATTTATTTATTTATTTCACAAATTATTGTTCAGAACTACAATCTTTTTTGAGAAACTCATGATTTTGTCTCTCTTCTCAAACAACAACACACAAAAGCATTTTTTCTTCCCACATAAAAAACACATATTTTTACGGTGGGGGCAGCTGGAGCAGATTTTTTTTTGTGGGGATGGACACGGGCTGGCCACGATCGATTGAGGGGCCAGAGTGAACCAGCACACACCAGCACACCATGGAGGATGGATGGATGGATAGATGGATGGATGAATGATACATGGTCATGAAACGGTTTCCTATTGGGTTCCAGTTTCCCTAACTAACCATGGTGGTTAATAAGTTGCTTCTTTTGACTATCTACCTACTAACAACCCTACTTGTGGGTAGGTTGTTAGTAGGTAGGTAGGTAATAGAAACAGCCCTTATTATGTACCACCCTTAAATGTATGAAACATCTAGTCACTGAATAGTCACCTATTTTCTTACCTATGTACCTATAATGTAGGACCTACTTTTTTAAAAACCAAATGGGTTAATATATTAACTCCGTCAAGGTTCATCCACATCTGAGTCATAACGGGGATCATCCGGTGGATGTTGTGCTGGTGGGTGCGGGTTCGTTCACTCTGGCCCAATTGATGGAAGGTTTAGGGTTTAGGGTGTAGTGGGCCCCAAGTACTTGAGAGCAAAAGTCCACACACATGCACAGGAAAACGTCCAGTTAGCAACCAAAAAAAAAAAAAAGGGGCCATGTGTTACCATAATACACACGCAGCTTCGGCATGAATTTAAAAATATTCCATTTCGAAAATGGAATATTCCCTCCCATTCCCAAAATAGAGTATTCTAAATTCTTCATTTTTTCCTTGACAAAATTATTTTTAATAAAAATTCTGCGCATTTTTACAAAGTAATATAATTTTTTTGTGCTGAAGTGGCCAAGGTAAGAAGAGTAGGTAGGTAAGAAGAATATATTATTATTATTATTATTATTATATTTTTTATTCTTCCTTCCATTCACAAGAGTTTACAAGAAATTATTATAAGACAAAGTGTGTTTGGCTGGGTTTTCAGAAATGTCTTTTCTTTTTCTTTTTCTTTTTTTTCATGATACCCAGTGGGTACCCTCTTGATACCCGCCATGTATGACCGGGAAAAGGGGAAGATTTTTTTTTTTTTTTTTAAATTTTATAATTTTTTTTCCCTGCTGTGGCACCTTACTAGGGGGGTAACCCACCTGCTCCAAGGGCCCCACAGCAGCATGAAGTTGTGGTATGCTAGAAGCATGGTTATTTTCCCAATTTTGTGATATCAAAAAACAAAAGACGAGAAAATTAAACTTCCCAAAAATACCAAACATAGTAGAATTTATAATTTTTGAGAAAAATAAATTAAAAATTCCCAATAGTTTCCAAATTTTGGTGGGGAAAACGACCAAAATTGTCCCCAAACATCACTGGAACGTGTGTTTTTCTCCCCTTGTGATACCCGGCGGGTACCTGAAGTTCTCTTCCTCCGACTCATATGCTCTTCTACTCTTCGAGTAGCGTCTCCTTTGGAACTTGTCGTTCTTTTCGGAGCTTTTGTTCTTGTTGTTTCGATGTTTGCGGCTTTTTCCTTCAAGCCATTGCGGGTTTAGGAAGGGACTGACAACCCCGTTCCTTGTTAGATGTGGAGAATTATTTGGGACCCATTTTTGTGTTTGCAATTGATTTTAAAATTAAAAAAAAAGGTTTTGGTGTTTGATTTTGGATATGCTTCGGAAGCAGAGCAAAATTCCTTTCTTCTTTCGGTTGTTGCACTTGTCGGTTCCTGGCTCAGGTGGCAAACATGACCAGCTGTGGAAGTCATACAAGATTTCTTTCTGTCGTCACAAACAGATTTCTGACAGAAATTGGGATCCTGAGATAGAGATGCAAAGCATATCTCTCTCTGTCACTTGCTTGTCGTTTCTTGTGAATTTTTTTCTTTGTCCATTTGGTGGTTGGTCTAAGTATTATTCTTACGGATCTTAATTGATTCAGTGATTTATGGTATTGGGTTTAAGCGATCTTGCTCCGAGTTTTCTTCCAAAATACGCCAAGCTTCTTCATGTTTCGTTTTGCTCAAGACTCTGAAGGATTAGATGCTGCAAACCAGAAGCCAGGAACAACAGCAAGATCATCTTCAATTAGTCTATGGAAAGCCTCTTTAGCAAAACAAGTTGCAATTCATGACCCGTCCAAGAAGCTCCCAAGATCAGTATTTGCTCTTAGTGGTGTTGCCAGTGTTGGGTATCTCACATTTCACAGGAAGCAAAACCCCAGTAGAGGTTTCGGGTTTTCAAAAGTCCTTCAGCAGGTGTGCAGAAATTCTTGTTTTGGCTGCGATCATGTGACAAATCATAAGAAAGTAAGTAAACACACAGCTCTTGCTTGCTTGTGCTACTCTTACTGTCTTTTGCGGTTCAAGTGTGGGTGGGGTTTTGTGGTGTTTCTTCTAGGTAGAGATTGTGAAATTCAGAGTATGTGGGAAACACTCACTCTAGAGGAGCTTGAAGAAGATCTTCTTTAGCAAGTTTGTACTTTGTACAGTTCTGATCAAAATCTAGAAAGATTTTTGTGCTAGAATTTTGACTGGAATCCACCATCTTGGGTTGCCTTGTAGGCTGATATGTTTGATCAAGGTACATTGGGTGTTGTAGATGTGTGGGGATTGTCCTGGAGGTGTCCTGGAGATGTTTGATCAAGACCTACATTGGGTGTTGTTCTAGAGGGTCTGGAGATGTCCTGGACATGTTTGATCAAGACCTAAATTGGGTGTTGTTGTAGATGTCTGTAGATATATGTCTGGAGATGTTTGATCAAGACCTACATTGGGTGTTGTTGTAGAGTGTCTGAGATGTCCTGGAGATGCAGTTACTTTCTGACTATAGAATTTTTTTTGAAATCTCAGCATTTGAAAATCCATTCTTGACTTTGAAAGGCAAATCGACACATCTGTTTGTGCATTTCTGTTGATTTCATATGAAATCTAGCAACCAGTTTTTTTTCTGCATGTGATTGATTTGACAAAATTGTTCTGTTTGAAGGTGTGACTAGCAGGTGGGACAAAAGACAGTTTTGGAGGTTTAAATTGGGCCTATTCAAGGGAATTGGCTGCAGCACCAGTTGAGCCTTGTTAATGTGCTGGTGAAGTTCTCGGGTTCAATACTCCAAACTTGGAACCTTGGTTCCAGTGCACCCACTGAGGTACATGCTCTCACCTTCTCAACTCCACCAGAACAACTGTAGTCTCAAAAGTACACCAGTGTTGTTGCTGTGCAGAAGTCTTATGTTCAAGAGCGATCAAGTCCACAATGAAATTGCAAATGTACATATACTCTAAATTGAAGTTGCTAATTCAACAGTAAGCTGCATCAGAAGCTTCAAAAAAGTGTGTGGTGTTTCTTCCAACAGAAGTCCATTCCTCACTCAGATTGACTGCTAGAAATGCTGATTCTAGGAGCTAATTCACAGACAAAAGATGGGTTTTGTGTTGGAATGAAAGTAACCTTAGCTAAAAGATATGGTCTTCCAGGCGTGATCAGGGGGATTTTGTGCAACTCAAAACTGGCAAACATTCAGGAAGCCCTTGCCTCAGACAGGTTTGGGTATGTTCCATTATCCATGGCACCGCCGCCGCCATTGATTGTGGCACCCACTCCTGGCCTGGGAGTTGATACCCCTGTTTTTGAGGAGCTGCCAGTGGCACAGGTTGTTGAGGTCTCCAGGTCAGAGTGGAATGATATCAGCCTTGCCTTCCAGCTTGTGTACACAATTGAATGCACATATCGCCAATTCACATGGCGGCTTGAGAGACGGGCGGCAGAGGTTATTCTCCTTCATCTTTTTCTGAAAAAGCGGGCCTTGCTTGAGGAGCTTCAAGAGAAACAAGAACTGGTGAAGGAGTGGGTCTCCAATCTCAGACTTGGAGACCAACAGTCAGACATCAATGTCTCTCTTCACCCTCAACGTAGTAGTGGTGGTGAACAAGGAGGTGATGAAAACAACCAATCGTCAAAGAGAGGAGATCATATTCCTTCGAGTGCTGTCTTTCCAGTGATGAGACCTGCATTTGGTCGGCTACCCACAATCTCTCAAAGAGCCACATCTGCAATGCAAAACTACCTCAACCATTTCCTTGCAAGTCTTGAAATTGTGAACACAAGAGAGGTCTGCCGCTTTCTTGAAGTAAGCAAACTGTCTTTCAAACCGGAGTATGGACCAAAGCTTCGAGAAGGGTATGTGATGGTACGCCATCTTTCAAGAATACGGTTGGATGATGAAAACCCATCCTGTTGCTCTAGCTTCTGGATGTCTTGTCGGTGTTGGTTAAACACCAACTGGCAGCAAGTGTGGCTGGTTTTGAAACCTGGGTTTCTTGCACTACTTGCAGATCCATTGGATGTCAAGGCCTTAGACATAATTCTTTTTGATGTTTTACCATCAACAATGGGGAATCCTAGAGATGCAGCAGGTCTGGAGTTGAAATCACTTGCAATTGTTACAAAGGAGAAGAATCCATTGCGATTCAGCTTCACTGTCAACTGTGGAAATCAAGCCATCAAGATAAGGACAGCTTGGGCTACTGGAGCTCGGGATTGGGTCACAGCTATAAATGATGCTGTACTCAAGCCTTCTGAATGTGGCTGGTGTCACCCACACCGCTTTCAATCTTTTGCTCCAGAAAGGGGGATCACTGATGATGGGAGTGAAGCTCAATGGTTTGTAGATGGAAAAGCAGCGTTTGAGGCCATAGCTCTGGCAATTCAGGATGCAAGAACTGAAATTTTCATTACTGGATGGTGGCTATGTCCAGAACTTTACCTCCGGCGGCCTTTCCATGACCATGAAGCTTCTCGACTTGACCGTCTTTTGGAATCAAAAGCCAAAATGGGGGTCCGGATTTACATCCTCTTGTACAAGGAAGTGTCGATGGCTCTGAAGATCAACAGCACTTACTCTAAGCAGCGACTTCTTGCTATTCATGAAAACATCAAGGTGCTTCGGTGGCCAGATCATTTCTCATCTGGTGTGTACCTCTGGTCACACCATGAGAAACTGGTCATTGTTGACAATTATGTTTGTTTTCTGGGGGGTCTGGATATGTGTTTTGGGAGGTATGATGATCCTGAGCACAGGGTGTCAGACAACCCGCCAACCATCTGGCCAGGAAAGGATTACTACAATCCCAGGGAATCAGAACCGAATTCATGGGAGGATGTGATGAAGGATGAGCTCGACAGGAACAAGTTTCCAAGAATGCCATGGCATGATGTACATTGTGCAATCTGGGGTCCTTCGTGCCAAGATGTTGCCAGGCATTTTGTGCAACGGTGGAATTATGCAAAACGGAACAAGGCTCCAAACCGGCAAACAATTCCTTTGCTCTTGCCTCGCCAACACATGGTCATCCCACATTACTTGACAGGCCAGGAAGAAGCTGAGGCAAAAGTTGAAGCTGAAAATGCCATTCAACAGGCCTCTGACCAAGAGAAGTTGGCCTCATATGTTGACATCCCATTACTTCTTCCAAAAGAACCCGAAGATGCGAGACTAGACTCTTGGGGGAGTGGGAACTTAGTTGATGGGGCACGGAGGGATGCCATTGGGATCTCACCATCGCGTGGGAGTGGGAACTTAGTTGATGGGGCACAGAGGGATGCCATTGGGATCTCACCATTGCGCGGGAGTGGGCGAGTGGTGCCATACAAAGACCCAATTCCTGAGAACAACATGTCCATGATATCTCAAATGTCAACTAAGTATGACTTTGTGGAGAGTCCGGTGAAGGCAGAACATGCTGAGGAGTCAAGAGACAAGGAATCAATGCCGGAAGCTCTTACCAATCATGAGTGGTTTGACTCAGACATAAGTGATGATCACAAGCAGATTTTTGAAATTGGACCTCGATCTCGCTGCAAAATTCAAGTGATACGCAGTGTTGGCCACTGGTCAGCAGGTACAAGCCAGGCAGAGGAGCAGAGCATTCATGCAGCTTATTGCTCATTAATTGAGAAGGCAGAGAATTTCATATACATTGAGAATCAGTTTTTCATTTCAGGTCTAGAGGATGATGAGACGATTCAAAACCGTGTCTTGCAAGCTCTTTACACGCGCATCATGAGGGCACACAAGGAGGCACAAGTCTTTCGTGTCATAGTGGTCATGCCACTGTTGCCTGGATTCCAAGGAGGAGTGGATGATGTCGGTGCAGCATCTGTACGATTCATAATGCATTGGCAGTATCGCACAATTTGTAAGGGGAAACATTCATTGCTCCAAAAGCTGGAAGAAAAATTAGGATCCAAGGTGGAGGATTTCATCTCCTTCTATGGCCTTCGGAATCACGGCCGGTTGCACGACAATGGGCCATTGGCCACAAGCCAAGTGTATGTGCATAGCAAACTAATGATAGTGGATGACCGATTTGTGTTAATTGGGTCTGCAAACATCAATGACCGGAGCCTTTTGGGTTCTCGGGACTCAGAAATGGGAGTGGTTCTTGAGGATCTTGAACAAATGGACTCAATGGTGAATGGCAAACCATCAAGCGTGGGCCCATTTGCACACTCCTTACGTATCAGCCTGTGGGCAGAGCATCTTGGGCTACAACACTCAGAACTGCAGTGTATCAAAGACCCAGTTTGCAACACAACTTTCAAGGAGATTTGGATGTTAAGAGCAAGGAATAATACCAGCATTTACCAGGCTGTTTTTGAGTGCATCCCAGCTGACACAATTCATTCACGTGCTGCACTGAGACAAGCAGCAGCACATCGAAAAGAAAAGGTGGGTCATACTACCATTGATCTTGGCGTAGCTCTGGAACAAGGTTTCAATGAAGAGATTAGTGATGTTGGCTATAGAGGACATGAGACCCAGTTAAATGCAGTTCATGGGCATGTGGTGAATTTTCCGCTCCATTTCATGTCCGAAGAAGATTTGCGGCCTGTCTTCAAAGAAAGTGAATATTATGCATCTGCTCAGATTTTTTACTGATGGGAGGGGAGATAATAATTAGTAATCTTGGGTGCAGAGATAGTTCAAAGTGTCTTGTTGAGGCAATTCTTTTCCATGAGGGTAAACAAATTCCCTTTCTTTGGATCATAATCTTGATCTACTGTGCTACATTTACTAACAGATTGAAATCAATTTTATCTCAGCAGTTGTGATTGATGATCATTTTATCTCCAGATGCCCAAAGAGTCTCTACAGGAGGCTGATCCATCTGCACATAGTAGTAGCATGAACTTTTTGGACATAGACAGCATTGAAATTCATCAGTGAAAAGTCGGGATTGGGCAGGGGAGATATACTTGTGTATTCATGGGTTTTTTGTTTTTTCTGACCCAATAATTCAAAAGGCAGAATTACATTTTGGACTCTGCATGAATTGAATTATGTCTTTTAGCACCACTGCATTATTGCATGTGATTTATCACATCAAAGTCCTGTGGGTATGAGGATTTTTTTCCCATTATAAACTGTGACTGGAAAGCTTCAAAATGCAGAGTCCAACCCCTCATGATATTCATTGTTTTGTATATCCCCTTGGCACTGTAATACATCACCCAATGGTGTCCATACATGGCAAATTACACAGAAAACTCAAAAAGATACTTTTGAAAGTAACCTGTTCTGTCAAATTATGATCAAACCCACACCTCCAACTAGAAGGAATGCAGCAATAACCTAGGGAGTGTCTTTCACAATGCCTGATAACATCACTAGCTCGCATTATTAAGTGTTTTGATTTCTTCAGTTACTGATCATTGGTGTAGATAATATGAAAGTCTGCTCAAAATTGCAGCAAAAAATTATGCAAAAATCTGTAGTGGATTCCTATAGTATTCTCATTCAAGCTGCAACAAGCTTGTGAATGCAAAGCTCTAATTTCATTTTAGATTGTCCATATAAAAGCAAGAGTCAAGCATCTAATCCAAAGGCATAGAGAGGCTTACATAAAAGGCCTCCAGCAAACTGAGCATATCCTTCAAGCTCACCACTGGTGACTACTTGAATGTAAAACATCCACTAAAGCAACTAGAACACATATCCATCAAATTATCACAATTGAGATCTCCACAATGACAATTAAAAGTTAACACAACAACCAGTCCACATGAGAATCATCTCAGAGCATCAACTTTATCATGAATAGCAGGGCCAAGCTGCCACAACTACCACCCCAATGACTTCATCAGCTTACATTTCAGCAAAACCAGCAATTGTGATCTCTACTTATTAAACCCATTCTATACTTACACAAGGGTCAATGTTCACAAGGACTACTAGTTCAGAACTGTCATTTCACAGCTTTCATGTGAAAATCTCAAGGTGGACAAACCTTGTGTATAACATTTCGTTCAACTTCATGAATTGCAACATCGTGCACAAAATGTAGTGTGAAGCAAATGATTACAATTACATATGAAGAATTCAATTACCATTGCAGTATGTGGCAGGTTTTAGCCAGATATGGTACCTCAAACATGAATATCTGAAGAGCCTCTTCTAGTAACCACTAAGAATAACAATAGGAGTGTCAACACTAACCAACCCTAAAAAAAGGGCCTGCCCCAATACCCCACTGCAAAGACAAACAATTGGAGCAATAAAGAGCTTACTTAATTCCACCATTCCGAATTGACGCAACCTGACACACACCTGCTGATGTTGTGAATGGTGCATCCTTATATTCTGCCACAAGGTTGGCGTTTGTGTGCAAATCAGGTTGCACTGTTTCCCAGACTTTCTTCTTGGGATTCAAGATATCATCTGGTTGCCCATCAAAGCCAGGGAATTTAACCCTCTCTCCAATCACTGCACCCTCAGGGGGGGTGACTAGCTCCACCTAAAAACAAACTCAATTTTCAGAATGACAGCTAAGGAGAAATTATGAAGCACTGACAATCTGGATCAAACTGCAGTTTAATTTACAACTATATAAGCAGACACACGTAGAAGGCTTGAGAGTTGTACACAAAAAATGTGAATAATGAAACCATGCCTTTGGAACTACAATCAACCTTCTATAAAGGCTAAAAGGTTATTTTGGCTCCCATGGACCCTACCCTCATCTTACCTTAGTAAAACTCTACATTGAAAGAACTTTAAGGCAGCCTGCATGTTAAAATATGGAATGCAAGGATTTGACAAAAGCAACTACAAAACAATACTGACAACTCTTGAACAGTGACCTACGTCACCAGACATGCACCTAGCAATGACCAAAGTGCTGATTCCATTCATTCACAGGTTAATACCAGAAGGCAAAATAGACATGGAGAAATTGAACATTACAGCAAAGTTGGTTGTCTGTTGGTCAACTGCCTCTCTAAACAATATTGCATCAACAAAGAGAGAGCCCTTCATAACCATGAAAAGACCAGTTCCAGAACCAACATGGTTCTAAAATACACTGGGATAAATGCTTACCTCTGTATGATCACTGTTGGAAGCAGCCAACACCATAGCATGTGACTTTATTCCCCGCATTGCTGCCGGTTTTAAATTACAAAGCACACAAACTCTTCGATTCTGTTTCATCCAAAAGATAGTGTGAGGTTAAGGTGTGGCTCAGAGAGTCAAACAGATATTAGGGCACACAACATAAATTTAGGTTATTACTGTTCTGCTTTACCAGGACTCACTCATGAGGACCTGAAAATTAATACCTGCATCTGCTCCATAGGAATGAACTTGACTAGACCACTGACAACAACTCGTGGAGCATCTTCCCCAACATCAATTTCCTCCACATATAAGGAATCTGCGTCCGGATGCTTCTTCACATTCTTAATTACCCCAACCCGGATATCTAGTCTGGTAACATCAACTGCTGCCTCCTTTGCTTCAGCTGGATCCTTCCTTCCTTTGGAGTCTGTTGATGAAACACCCTTCTTGCCCTTAGAAGTCTTCTCTGTGACTCCAGGTGTTGATGGACCTGCTCATGTGAATAAAAGCAATAAGATGATAAGTATAGTAAGGATTTGCACCCTAGGAGATCTTCTATAATTTTGACTTGCACTCTAAGTTAGAATGGTAAGTGTAGATAAGTATAATAATCTGGCCAACAGTCCAAACACCTCAAGGGAAGATCAAAAATTCACAGAAGAGTCTGTGAAGAGAAACCTGAGTTCACAACTGCAGCTGCTCCTGCTGCTTCACTTGCTGCCCGGTCAGCCTGGCTGCCTGCAAACTTTTTTCTATAAATCTCAACCTCCTCATCTTTCTGCACCAAATATCAATAGCATAACTTCAGTGAAACTAAGAAAGTGAACTGGCCTTCTTCTGTAGTGCATGATGAGAGCAAAGTCAAGTGCATGGAATGTTAGAACAAATCTGTGAGATCCTAGATAAACCTCAACAATACTACTTTGAAGGTAACTGTTACATAAGCTCCAGCCAAGCCAAAAACAAAATTGATGAGAATGAGTACAGTGACAAGCATGAGGAGAAAGCTAACCATTTCTGAGAAAATTGGTTCAGGGGATCCAATTGTGTGACCAGCAGCCACCAACACCCATGGTTCCCCAGCCCTCTCCAAATCACCATTCTCCTCCACTAGTGATAATGTTGATGGTGGCAGGTTTAACTGTGCCAAGACCTGTGATTGATAACACATTACAGTGTTTCCCAAGTCAAATTATAGAGCACATGTAACCAGGTTCATAAGGAGAGCTTGTGGACAGCTAAGTTATTTCCAAGACATGAGTCAAAGTGTTAAAAGTTTCCACAATTTTCAGCGATTAAAAGATCAGGTTCTCATCAGGACCTGCATCAGCACTGCTGAGGACTTATGTAACTTGCGCATTACAACAGGTACACTTGAATGACATAAAACTTGCTATGAGATTGTTGGAACATGTTATGCTTGAGTCTTATGTCAGGAGGTGAGGGAAAAACCACAGAAAGCAATACCTTGTGTGAAAAGGAAGGCATAAATGGTTCAAGAAGGGTGGCCAATAAATGCACCAAGCCCACTGCTGTCTTCAACACTACAGCACATGCTGGTGGGTCCTCCTTATACAGCTTCCAAAACTTACTGTCCTGTTGACCACACAAACACATGACATAAGACTTGCTACGAGGCTGTTGGAACATGCTATACACTGCTCAATAATGGTTTTCAGGACAAAGAACTCAGAACAGGGAAGACAACATCATCAGAAAAATCCTTGCCAGAGAGGAGCAACCATGTGCAAAAAGGCAGGTGTCAGACTTACTTGCAGGTAGAGATTCCCAAGACTAGAAGCATTCATGGCTGCTTTTAGTCCCGCCTTGAGCCTCACCTGTTGACCAGAACAAGTATTTAGCTTTGTAAAGAACTCCGCATCTTCACAAATCACCTGATGCACATGCTAGAAAAAAGACAGTTTCTTTCTTTCCCAGAGACCTGGCTAAGTACTGAATGAATACTGGAATTATACTAAATTCAATCAGCAGAATGCAAACCCTACAGATGCTTGTATAGCCTTCAATCATGGTGGTGAAGCACATATACAAGTCAAGAGACTACAAACTATGGGAGTTCACATGACCTTGAGATTTCAATCCATTTGCTATCTATAGCTGAAAGAGAAAATTTACCTTCTCCATTGCATCCAAGTACTCCTTCACAACTCTTTGGACTTCTTTACCAAATGTTGCTGTCAGCTCATGCATCTGAGGATTGGCAGCTTCAGGTACCACCCTACCATAGCCTCCCTCACCTGCACAGATATGATGAACACTGTGAGGACTTTGTCCAAAGGATTATAAAAACATTGTAAACCCCAATACCACATGGGTTTAAGAAAATTGTTGAGGATAATTGAAGCTAGGCATGCAACCTTTCACCACTGGAATTGACAGTTAGCATTTAGCATCCAACAACACAGACCCATGAACCTTGAACAGATATCATGACTTCGTGGCCTGATTGATCACAGTGAAGGTGGAAAGGAGAGAAACCTATAGGCTTTGCCAGAAAAGAGAGGGTGCGGTGAACAAAATTTCCCAGATTTTTCAGCAGCTCATTGTTTTGTTTTGCTTGTAAATCAACCCATGTGAACAGTGTGTCTGAGACCTACAATGCATCCAACCATGTCACAAAATAAATGCCCTATCATAAACATATGGAGATGGAAAGACACAGTCCTAAGTCCTACAGATCAGAAGTGTTCTGTATCATTAACTGTGAAACATGGCATCTCCAGCAGCACCAGTAAATCAACAAGCCCCTATTTCACTGGATGCAATGAAATTATAATGAAATAAGGAAGGCACCTCTGGTCTGTTGGTCAGAAGGTAGTAACGCCACACTTCCACAGGGACATTGGTGGTCTTTACATCATTACCAAAAACACCAACGCCCCTACTTTTAGAAAACTTTCCTGCATGACCCAGCATTGTTAGCACCTTGTCCCATCAACTGCCTAGATTGGGCTACAAACACCTTCAACCAACATATGGCTCAAATATGATTGTTAGGAGGTTGAATATGAAATTCATGTCCTGTGAGCCATTGTATAACTACTATATTACAGGAATTATGGCATGGGAATAAATAGAATTACATCATTTGATTCAAAACCGAGAGGTCACTTCAAGTGTTCGCTTCTCTGAAGCTAATACAAATAATAAGTCAATTCCAGCAAGTCAGGTGTAACATCATGGCATACATAGAAGTTTTGAGCCATCTACAGCCAGCCTAAGTTACCAGTTCTTGTAAAGAAATCCCATTGAAATAGTAGCATGGATGAACAGCTGGGTCAGTTGTGGAATGTGGGTGATTGACCAGTAACTCACTTGTTAGCCTGTCTACTGGTCATCAAACATATAATCTAATTGACAACAAGGAATGGCCAGGAGAAAACAGACCTGACTCATAGTTCAAATACTCAGTAACACTAATAGTCCTCATCAGTGTCCATGGATCCCCTGTTCCGAGAAGTGTGCATGGAAAGATCACCTGCAAAATCCCCATTCCCAGCATGAAAAACTCTGTAGGCATTACAGATTATGGTACAAGGCTTTAGACAAGAAAGGGGGATTACGATGTAGAGTGACAGAGTCTATGATTCTACTTGAGTGCAAACTTCATTTGTTCAGTAGATTTTCTGTGTCCAGACAACAGTTTGAATATCAAACTTGTGGAGGGAATATCTATTGTGCAATGCCAGAACATCACTTAATATATGCTCTTACAACATAGGAGTACCAGATAAAATCTGATCAACATACCATTCTACAGCAGACAGAATGTTTTAGGTCAGAATGCTCTTACAGTGTGGAAAGGCACATTATCTTTTCCCATAAACTGCACAAGCTCCACATCATTTGGAGACTTCCACCACTTCTCCCACTCTGATGTATAATTTGCTGTGATGGATATGTATCCAATTGGTGCATCAAACCACACATAGAACACCTGTACAGACAAGCTCCTTAATCACAAGCTAAACTCCCACTTAACTATGCCTTGTAGAGGAACCCTGAGAATGAAAATACATAGCCATTGCCTTAAGCGGAAAGGATCAAACCACATCTTGGTCCATATCTACATTTTCATACATACAAGCCTATGAGGACTAAGGTTCTGGATTCAGAGTTTCTGATGTGACTTAATGTCTTGAATTTCTTTCCAAATTTGATTAATCATAGCATATCTTTTCCAATTAGTTCATAATGCATGAATTCACTTAGCTAACCAGAAATTTTTTGCTCCTTTTTATCTTCAATCTGGTTAACATAAACAGCACTTGAAATGGTAGGGTACAACATAAGAATCATGGGATGTTTTGCTGCAATTTGAAAGCTCACCTTTTCTTTATATCTCTCAAGAGGGACAGGTACTCCCCATTTCAAGTCACGGGTGATACATCGTTCCTTAAGCCCATCACGAATCCATGCATTTGTCGTCTGAATAGAATTTGAACTCCAGCCTCCAGCCACTGAAGTGCTGGTGACATACTCCTCTAATTGGTTCTTCAGTTCTGGTAAGTCCAGAAACAAGTGATCGGTTTCCCGAGTTACGGGAGGATTTCCACACACCTATCCCAAGCATGCATTTCTCCACTTAAGTCAAGCCCATTACATGACAAGCTGACCACAAAAAGTGAAGAACTTTTCAGCATCTGTCCTAACCTTAAAACCAGGAGAAATCGTGAAGAGAGGGAGAGTATAGACCTTGCATCTGGGGTTGATTAGATCTTCAGCATTGAGAAGCTTGCCACACTTATCACACTGATCACCACGAGCATCTTCATAGCCACAGCCAGGCATTGGGCATGTACCCTCCACCAACCTGTCTGCTAGAAACCGTTTGCAGGTATTGCAATATGGCTGGACCATGACAAAGAGAAACAGCCAATACTTCATTTCATTTTCTAGCACTGAGGAAAACTTACTGCCAGCATTCACAATCATCGCTATCAAGCATTCATTGTTTGCCCATTAGACCTAGAGCACCTGTGAGGTTAACCATCCTTTTCTGCAAACTTGGGTCCAAAAGCTTTTCGTCTTCACACTACTTTTCCAGTTCAAAGAAATGCAATGCCTGCAAAACTTTATCATTAGAACCTAAGACAAAATTGAGTGCAACAGTTGTGTTCAAGAATCACACCTGGATCATAGTATTCTCTCTAAGGCGATTCTTCTCATACAACTTCAAAAAGATTGCCTGGGCAATCTCAGTCTGCTGTGGTGTTGATGTGCGCCCAAATTTGTCAAAGTCAATGTCAAACCACTCATAAATATCCTTATGAATCGCATGGTATCTGCATTCAATGTAACAATACTTCAAACTACAACAACATAGGCACACTAGGAGCATTTAACATCAAGTCAGAATCCAACTTTGCAGGATCACAGTCAGTCAAGCATTTAGGGTTTTATCCTCACTTGTCACAAATTTCTTGAGGGGTTAGGCCCTCCTCCAAGGCCTTGGTCTCAGTAGCAGTTCCATACTCATCCGTTCCACACATGTAGATTACATTGTAACCCCTCCTCCGACAATAGCGTGCATAAACATCAGCACTCAAAACACCTGGCCCATCATAAAAGATCCAACCAGGCAGACAGATGAGCATTGTGGCACTTATCCATATAGCTCATGTCACTTTGATTGATAGTGAATTGGAAAGCCTCCAATAAAGCAGGAAGGGCACAAAAGCTCCAACAGTTGAATTGTTGGATACAATCCAGGGTGCTTACATCCAATAATGTTGCCCAAATGTGGCACATTGTTGACGTAGGGCAATGCACTAGTGACCATTACATTCCTCTTTCCTGGAATAGGAATCCTACTAGCCCGATGTTCCCTCGTTGCTAGAATGGCAGATCCAGATGCTTTGTGTACAGAAGTTGCTGAGGATGCAGGGACAGGGGATGTCAAAGCTGCAGATTCCTCTCCAACTAACAATGACCGAAGACCATTTGATTCTGGTGATGGCAATCTTGTGCTTTGAGCAGCTGCTCTTGCTGTTTCAATCATAGCTTCAGGTGAACTTCCAGCTAGGGCTTTGTCAGCTCCTTTGAGGAAATAGTCCAAATTACCCATTGATCTGGAAAAGAAAGATGCCAGAAAACATCAACCAAAATGGCACAGCAAAGAAAAGAGCAATGGGCGTGAAACGAGGGTCTGGGAAGAGAGAGTGAGAGACACCACAGACTACTCTTATGATGAGAAGAGTTTCAAAGTTGCTGCAAGCTCTTTGACGATTTGCAAACCCTAGACACACATACTTCATGAACTCCAAAGCCATCCAAATGATCAAGAGGCGTATTGTAGCAGCCAACTGACGAGAATGGCTTCAAAGGAGGTCCAATCTACATGACCTAAAACAAGCACCCTGACGCTTGCTTTCAGACAGAATTGAGAAAGGAAAAACCGTACCTGAACCACCTGGAAACAGTGCTGTTCAACGCCAGATACTCCGTGCTACTGGTATCAGCAAGCAAGGGAAAAACCTCAGACCAAACAACAATGTCCACAACAGTCAGCGCCTTCCCAATGATAAACCCCTCGGAGCTCCTTTGAACAGCCACAGCAATCTTCTCAAAAGCGATTTCCACCCTCTCGAAATTCCCTCCAATACTGCCGCCGCCGCCGGCGAGAATATCTTCTACAGAACTCCGAAGCTCCGTCTCCGCCCAATCCAACCACGACTCAAGCTGGAGGTGCAGCTGCTGGCCGCGCGTGTGGTACAAAGCCTGGTCCTCATCCTCCTTCTCCCCTCCCTTTTTCGCTTCCCTCGTTCGCCTGCTGCTACTAGCGATGTAGCGACAAATGGCCAAAGTCTCCTGCAGCTGAAAACCCTCACCACCAGCAACAGTGAAGAGGAAAGGAGGAGGTGCAGCAGCCGCAGCAGAGAAACGGAGCACGACGCCGCTTGCTTCTGCGACGATGAAGGGAGCCAGAGCTCGTGGATCGCCAGGCACAGCGTGCAAAGTAAAGGAGCCCATTTCTTTTTGCAACCAAGACACTAAAACCTCAGCGAGGACGACGACAACAAATCAAATATCCCTTCTTTCTCAGTATTTTGTGTTCTCTTGTGGGAGAGAAGATGGACCAACTCTCTCTCTCTCTCTCTCTCTCTCTCTCTGCGTGAAAATAGAAACAACGTCACAACCTACCAGTCTTGCCTTTGTTGCATTTTCAATGGAACCTTCCGTTAGGGTTTAGTGGTCCCTATTTTAAAATGCATTTGGGTTTAGGGTTTAGGGTGAGGTACTGGTGCTGTCTTTTCCTGACTTTACGAACATTAGCATTCAACAGGGGGGCGAAACTCAGAAAACCATCAATTTTGATGCTTTCTGAGTTTCGCCCCTTGTCTTTCTTTTATCCTGAGCGCCTCCACTGCTGCTACATGGATTTTCACTGCTCCTACCTGTACAGCTACTATAATTTCTCTCTCGAACCTTGTGCATTAAATGCTGAGATTCAGCATTTCGTACTGAGATTTAATAAAACTTCGTTAGTTTACGGACAAAAGATGGGTCAAGGGGTGAAAGGAGGCCCAAAGACAGGGTGAAGACAGGGTGAGTTTGCGGATATCTCTAATATGTTTTTATTTATATTAACAAGGGGTGTGTCACACTTGGCCTTGTCATTTACAGTAAAAAGTATCTTAAGGCAAAAGAAGAATTATGCAAACTCAAATATTTCACCATCCAAAATTATAATCTTCAAAAAAATCATCCAAATGAAACCAAAATCCTTCAAGATATTATCACTCTATTATAACTAATCTCAAGTTTCAACACAAGCCAAAATATCATCTTTCAAAAATCCTCAGATAAAAATAGACCTATTATTATTACCTAGGGGGCCAAAATCCCTTAAGCTACTATACTCTATAATGAATCTAAACACAATATCCTTGCCTTGCCTACCAAGGCAAGGCCAATAAATTATTATTTTCATGTATTTTAAATTTTAGTTGGATCCTCCATGTGAATTTTGAGGGGTTTTTTTGGGGGGGGGGGGGGGGGGGGGGGGGGGGGTTTTTTTTTTTGAAAGGATCTTTTTTTTGGGGTGTGGTTTCCTTTTTTTTATTTTTTTTTGGGAATTTGGGTGGGCGTTTTTGTTTTTTTTTTTTTTTGTG
>Ga0116227_10008466_pt1 | contig 19364 bp, 17 predicted proteins | sample S1TSphgellanicum_FD_89693 | JGI IMG/M metagenome (GOLD analysis project Ga0116227, IMG submission 89693) | Host-associated microbial communities from peat moss isolated from Minnesota, USA - S1T2_Fb - Sphagnum magellanicum MG | ecosystem: Host-associated > Plants > Peat moss > Unclassified... | reverse complement strand
ATTTTATTGAATAGAAAATAAACAAGAAAATATAATTTTTTGGAAATTTTAAAATTTTGAAAATTTTCAAGAAAAATAAAATTTTAAAAAAAAAAATTAAAAAGAAAAATTGAAAAAAAAAAGGGATTTTAAATTGGCAGGAGGGGGGGGGGGGGGGGGAAAAAAAAAGAGTAGAATTTGATATATTTGTATATTTGGTTTTCAAGTGTGTAGCCACAGATTTAAAAGGATGATTAAAATTTGGTACTTCATATTTGGTTTATAGCCAGATTTGGCTAAATCTTCCTGAGGATGATCCCCATTTTTTTCTACATCTTCCTATGGATGATTGCCACTTTGGCTACAAACAAAAAATTCTTAAAACAAACACTGTTGGGGAGGGTGGCTAGTCATAGCCAGTGTTGTACAGTTTCAGGCTATGGACTAGGTGAGTGACAAGAATGTCTCAACTATTCATGGTAACCAGCATGCTTGAGCTGGTAACCAGACATAACCATTCCTTGTGAGAATGAGGATGCCCTACTCTCTTTTCATCCATGTAGAGAGTAGTGGTTATGAAATTTTCATCCAAGTAGGGAAGGGTTATATGGAATCATCAGGCCAATGAGAGCCCAGGGTGATACCTTGTGCTAACTAGGAGGTCACTAATGAGACAGAGTTTGAAGGTTATGGCTTGAAGCTTGTTGGCTGGTGTTTCTTTTTTCAATTTTTGTGATGTGACCCAAGTGGTGATCATCCATAACACCATTTAGCCAAATTTGCTATAGGTTTTAAAAATATGAAAATAAAAACATTTAAGTATTCTCTTATATTGTTGGCTACTTACTAGAATTCCATATGAAATTTGGTGATTTTTAATTTTTTAAATTGAAATTATATGGTAGAAAATTACTTATTGTTCATCATTTTGAAAAACAATGCACCAATTGGCAAAAATTTGCCTCCAATACATGCTAGGTCCTAAGAAAACACAATAAAAAATAATAAGAATCCAACTGGGATTTTTTTTCCTAGTTAAAATTTCTATTTTTTTGGAAATTTTGCCAAATTTTCAAAATCACAAAATTGAAAAAAACCTTTTCCCTTAATATTTCTATTCAGATTTACCATTATGAAACATGTTGTCGATTTTTTTTGTTTTTGTTTCTCAAGTTCTATGTATTGTTTTGTCTTCAACAACCAAATTTTATATAAATTAGTTTATTTTGAGTGAAAGCATAGTTAAGAGGATTATTTGGATTGTTGTGCAATCACAACTTTTTTGGATTGCAGATGAGCTTAAAGTGGAAAGCCATAATCAACATTAATATTATAATTTTTAAAATGATCCATGCTGCAATAGATTTTAGTGAAAATCACATTAAAAATTTTGAATTTTTAAAAAAAAAATTTTAAAGATTCATAATGAATTTTTAAAATGATGATGTTGTACATCTATCACACAATGTATAATATGAAACATGTGAACTCAAAAAGTATGCCATAGCAATGTCAAAATACATTGAAACTTTCTCATTACAAAAAATTATGCTTTTAAATTTTTTAATTTGCTATGATTTTCGTCATTTTTTATAATTAAATATCCATTTCATATTGAAATTTTGAAATGTTTACATGAATTTTTCGACCAATTGGATGTTTAATGATATTTATGGGTTCATCTACCAATATGTTTGATCAAAAGTATATTAGACAATTATAAAAAATTTATGGTTTAATAATCATTATAATTACAAGAATTTGAGTTAATTTAAGTTATGAAGTTTTCAAAATGTCAAAAGGGAATCAGCTAACCATGTTTTTACCTTTTTTGCATTTTGTTAAGCTCAACATATGAACCATACCTTTAAAATCAAAACATGCCCATCTAATCATTTTATGATTCCTTATGCCTTGCTATGGTCTTGAGCATGAATTGGTGATTGTAAATGATGATCTATGAATTCTCCTCTTACAAAGAAATTGAAAGAGAAAAACAATCCCTAAATTTAGAGACAAATTATTAATGTGGAACAAATGTAAATTTGAAAATAATGCATTGAAAGATCCAAGTTAGAACATGAGACCTACCAAAATATATTAAAACCTTCTATTTTCCCATATATTAACTAGGGTTAGCCAATAATGCAAGCATTATAAAATATTTTATTAAAATCTAATTTTTAAATAAGATAATTTTCAACATAAATACAAGAAAATAACTTCAAAATCTGTTAAAGTTTCATAAAGAAAACATGAGCTCTTCCATTGAATTGTAATCCAAATTTGAAAACCTTATGTGTGCATCTAACTAGTCAAATGATGTTCAAACCTATTTTTATATTTAAAACTTTGAATTTATTTTTATTAAACAAGTTGATTCAAGTCCATACGCACATTTTAATATGTCATTAATTTCACAATTGAAAGAAACCAATATTTCATTTACTTGCAAACTAATATTTTGTAATTTTCAAACATCTATTCGAAAATTCAATAGATTTATTTAAACCTAGTTTAAACATGAAGCCCTTATATAATTGTAACAAATTCAACAAACATGCTTGCATTAATCTTCAATGAATTAAATAACATATTCTCTAGGTTCATTATATCAAGGCCTATTTTATGATTACTTTCCAATTTTGTTGCAAGGATCATATGGACTATATATTTTACCATAGAGGTGTTATTTAAGTTATTTGTAATGGACCCCAAAATGAGAGGGATTGGGGCCTAGGTTTGCCAAAAACTAGGGACCAAATGAAAAATCAAGATGAAAACAATACACATGAAAAGAAAAAAGGAGACCAGACCAGTTTTGAATGCTGATTGTCATGGGAGTTTCACCCTGAATTTGCCTTACCTGCACCTTCTTCAATGCTGCTGGCTCTTAGTCTTTCATTAAATCAAAGCCATGTGGGAATGAGAAAAGGGAAATCTTGTGAACTTAAAACCCAGTTTCTTGAAATGGTACCCCAATTTCACTCTCACTTCACAGCTACACTCAGATTGGGGATGAAACAGGGATTAGAGAGAGGGTCGAACTTAGGTCCAAAGACAGGGTGACTTTCCACTTAAATTTATTGCCTTCTAACAACTGGTGCTATCCAATTTGTATCTATGTCTTCGAGTTCCCTGCAAATCCTTCAAGTTGCAGACCCATATATTTTACCCAGCAATTTTCAAGCTGAAAATGCGAGTGGGTGCATTTTCAGCTGCTGGGTACTTGAACATCAAGCTCCTGTGTTTGCAAAAACCATGGGCACAGACGAGACTTGTATTACCACTACATATAATCAATGAACTTGGTCTCTAGTATCGAGAGTTGGGAAATGAAGAAACAGAAGTTCTAAAGGAAAATAAACAAGTAAATAAATCCAGGCCAGGAGCTGCAGCATTCACGAACTTCACTGCGGCATTCTGAGAAATTCTGCAGTGAAGAATGCCGTGCACCTTTGGCGCGTGTCGATACTAAAAAGAAACCCCCGGGGAGGAAACATGATTTATGAACATGCTACATATTTCTTGTAGTAAGCTCACAAGTTCAATCCAAACGAAAACGAAAGACGAAATAGAAGTTGAGAGAGACAGAGACACAGAGAGAGAGAGACAAAAAGATGGAATTGAGGAACTCAACTAGGCATGCAGACAAAGGAATTTGCGCGGCACTTGACCAGTGGCACGGATGCGAGATGCAATGTCATTAGCCCTCACGATTTCTTCCGCTTTACGAGCTTCCGTAGCCGCTCTCATCTCCTCCGCTGCTCTGTGAGCGACAGCCACCGCGTTCTTCATTTTCTCCACATATATTGCTCTTTGTTTCTCCAATTTTTCCTGCAGCCAAGATTCGATACAAGACCCACTGCGGCATGTCAAACTCAAACTCCTCCGTGTCATAATTGAATTGACATCACTTTGAACACTTGAGAGAAGATTGAGAGCTCCTCAATTACGAACAGTTCATTTCAATGCCGAGAGAAGAAAAGGACGAAACGATGGATTCAAAAGTTTGAGTTTGCCTCAAGTTTGCGCATCCGAGCTTCAGCTTTGGCCTTCATGGAGTTTTCCCAGGCTGCTATTTTCGTCTCATCCCGTGTATATCTACAGCTCAGACAACCCCTCAGATTCACTCTTCATTCATGGACACATAGGATTCGCGCAAATGTGCAAATCACGGAAAATCGTATTTGAAGTCTTGTAAGGAAATGGGAATACCGGTTGAGAGCTTTGGACTTTGCGTTCTCCTCCCAGGCTCGAGCACGAGACGCAATCTTTTCTTGTTTCACGCGGGCAAGTAGATGTTCCATCTGCGCGCCACCAGCCGCTGCGATTCCCCCCATCGTCGCTCCGCCGCTTGTGCTCGATATGTTCCCAATCATGTGACTCCCAGCTGTCTGCGGGCCACTCTCGCTCAACGCCTGCTGTTGAGGCCGCTCCCGTTGCTGATTATCTGGGATCGTACTAATATGTTTGTGTTGCAGACTGGCAAGATGATGAAAAGGTAGTGGCACTGCGGATCCAGCTGCAGCTCCGGAGTCGACGTTCGGACTTGCGATTTGATTATGATGTGGACTGAGGCTGCAACAACTGCTGATCACTGCTGCATGCTCCTGATATTCACCAGTTGTGGTCTTCTGGAAGATACTCCGTGTGGTGGTGGTGATAGAGTCGTGAGCTTGATGGACAACACAGCCTGGAGGCAAGGCATAGGCTAAATCCACTGCATGAGTACACGCGGCGGGGGCGTGAACAGGTGCATAAGCTTTCCTGTTGCATTGGCCGCTTGCTGCAGCATTTTGTTGGACCAGCGGAAGTTGCGATGACAAGGGAGCTGTAAGGGCGTGAAGGTCGGTTGTAGAAACAGATTTCGTCGCTGCTTGAGCCTGCGCATTATGTTCCCTTGAAGCTGGAAAATATGCAGCAACATCGCACTCACTTCCTTCGTTTAGTGCTCCGGAACTTGGATCTTTCGCTTCCGCATCTGGTTGCACTGAATCTTGCACCTCGTTTACCGCAACTAGCTGGACCGATTCTTGGCCCTCGACGCTGGAATCTGGAAAGCAACATCTCAAGTCAGAACTCTTTTCAAGGATCTTGTGATAACAAAATGCATACATTTCAAGTCATGAAGTCATGTCCAAGGTCGCTCAAAATGTCCAAGAACTCGATTCTTCTTCTGCTGTCTCTAGGCCTCTATCGAGACCGCTTCCTCTTGCTGTCCTTAGGATGTTGCAAGTGCAGCATTCACAAGAAATCCAGACTTCTTTCTAAGACAATTTCAATGCGGGGATCAACTGAGAGTATAATCTTCAGAACAATATTATACACCTGAGACGGCGGAACCAAAGAGTTCGACTGTGAGGGATGAGAGAATGCTGCCAGGAAGAAGTTCCGATCCAACTTTTGCTTGCGATCCCGGCGTCGCCGCAGCATGAGGACTACTACCCTGCGTCTCACACAAACACAACACGTGCACAGATCCACAAACAAATTACACCACGACGCTCTCACCAACCAATAACCCTGCTGCCGACTCCAGAGAGGCACAAGGCACTTCAAAGATCATTGCTACATAAGAAAATTGTTGCAACTGTAGTTTCCCCCGTGCATATCTTCTCGTCTAAAGCATGCAATTATATCTTCATTGCCGTCGGAAACTTTAGTCACAATAATGAGCAACAATAGTACAACATGATCGACTATCTACCACGTGTATGTCAAAGAAACGAACATAGAGATCCGAAGTACCTGATTCATATTGGCATTGCCGACATTCAATGCATCGTAATGATCAGCATCAGCATCATCGTGCAGCGTCTGCCCCCCTGCATTAGATGCGGCGTGAGGAGTGGAGAGTTTGAGGGCATCTGAAGAGATCACAATGCCCGGGTTTCCAGGATGATCGCTCTGATCAAGAATATTACTTCCATGCACAAGCTGTAGTCCATCAGGAAATCCATTGCCATGCAGCAGACTTGCAGTAGACGCCAGATCAGCCGGTGGTAAATGGCCCGCTGCCAATGCCATTAAGAAAAAAATGTACAATGAAAGTTGAAATAATCAGATGTTGTTCAAGCAGATATTATAAAATAATAATCAAAGTCTTCTCCACCAGCGTTGATGAGCAAGCAAGCAAGCAAGCAAGTCCGTGAAATCTTTTGCAGCAGCGCCAGTGCAGCATCAAAAGCTAATAAAGACTCACTCATGTGTTGGAAGGTCTATTAATCTTTGGTATGATCAAAATTTGGGTGTTTTGGTTCTCCTGAGACAGACAGTTAGGTGCAGACAGAACAGGACTTGGAAATGGAGGAGGAGGAGGAGAGGAGAAGAAAGAAGAAAGAAGACAGTGAGTGGGCTGTATTAGTAAGTTCTCCAACAACTCAAGAAACTAATCATCTCTTTGCTTTGCTTTGCTTTGCTTTGCTTTCCTTTCCCTCCAAGCAAAGCCAACTAACTTACCCAGCCAAAGCCCACCTGTACCTACCCAAATGGGGGGTACTAAAAACTTGATTAACTAACTCAAGTGTATATTAGCAGGAGGTTTCAGGGGAAAGTTTTGTTGTTGGGTTTCTTTAAATTCCCCTTCTTTTCTTCTTTCTTGACCAGAATTTTCTTGAGGAATGTTCCGTGCAAGGTTCTGTACAAGTGGGTTCTCCTGAGGGGAGGGCCACCTGAGGCTATGAACCAAAGAGTGTTCCTGAACCTCAAGAGAACTCAGGAGTATGAACACTCCCCAATACAGGAACCTTCACAAACCTCAAGAGAACTCACAAGTATGAATCACTCCTGAGTGCAGGAACCTTCCTGAACCTCGAGAACTCAGGAGTACAAACACTCCCCAATACAGGAACCTGCACAAACCTCAAGAGAACTCACAAGTATGAACCACTCCCCAGTACAAGAACCTTCCTAAACCTCAAGAGAACTCATGAGTTCAAACACTCGCCAGTACAGGAACCTTCATGCACATAAAGTAGTCTTTTTATGGGAATGGGGGAACATACAAAAAAAGGAGTATCTTCCCTTGGTATAATGGCCTAGGGTTCTTCTCCTGGGACAGATCCCTCAAAGTACACAGGGAAATAAAAAGACTTCGTTTTCTGTGTATGGTAATGCCCTGCTGCCAAGCATTTCGTAGCATAATGATTGATGGATGCAAGCCAGCATGGTGGGCAGGCATGGACCAGCAGAACATTACCTGTTGTAATAATCAAGTGAGGCTAATATGATAGGATGCCCTACTGTATGGAGCTGCTGTCTACAGAGGCATTTTGCAATTTCATGGTTCCTTGCGCCACCCATCCCTTGTAACCAATTAGCTCTGCAGATGTAGGAGTAAAGCCCATTGTCAAAAACACAATCTACAATATAGGATATCAGCACAAGATCATTTTAACACAAAAATTTTGTGCAATTACCATTGGGCATGGGAATGAGTGTCCATGTGAAATACCTAGTAAGAGTGTCTCCATCCACACCCCCTGTTTGGGCACCTCTACTAGTGTTATCCAACAGCAACCAGAATGTCAAACACCATCAAGCCTAACAAAGTCATAAATAAAAAACTGAGACTCCCAAATCCAGTCATTGGGAGGAACCCCTAAAATGCAAGGTAGCACAAACTTTATTCAAAGTCAAAATCACATTCTGGACAGAAAATTTGATCTTGCAGAAAAGAATTTATTGTTTTGTAAAACACAAGCTCCCAAACAAGTCTTGCACCTTTTTCTCTCCTTATTTTTCATTCTCCCTATAGGCTTCAAAATCTCAAAGAAAAGCACTCTATTGTTTGCACCCTGTAGTTGTGACAAGAAAAAACCTAGCAAAGAGAAAAGGGTTCCAAACTGAAACTCTTAAAACTCAAGAATTCTTCCAGGTATTTCATGCATATAAATGACATGAGGCCCAGATTTCCAATGTCAGAAACAAGCATACTACCCAATACCTAATTACATGTATTACAAGATTTCAATTTGCAATCATCATCCCTCTAGTTCTTGTGTTGTGAGGCTGGACCTCAATAGACGAGCAGGTGTAGTTTCAACAAAACATGTCAAGCTGCCTCCTTCTGATCCTCTGCAGAACTTCGGTGACAAGCTCTCCGCACAGCCCGAATTACATCCTCAATCTGCAACAATGCATATTTACAGGGGCTGATTGGGAAGGAGCATGAAAGATGGTGAAATTTTTTTTGAAAACACTTGCTTCTAGCATCCACTGTGTTCCTAAACACACTGATCACAAAGAAACAGATGAGCAAAGAAGAGAATAAACTAATGTTGTACTCTGGATGCTTGGATTGCAGAAGCCTGGCAGCTGTGGAAAAGACCAACAACCATTTTATGGGATATACAACAACCAGCTTATGCAGAGGGAAGAGGATGAGATAAATCTTACCTGTGGTACAGCAAGGCGCTCAAGGTTTGCAGCATAAGGCATTGGTACATCAGCGCCACAAATTCGCTCCACAGGGGCATCTAAGTAGTAAAAGCTCTCCTCTACAACACTTGCACTGCAGGCACAGAGAAAGAGCATCTACATCAGTGCCTTCCACACAAAGCTTAGTTAAAAACACCACAGCACAGAATTCTTGTTAGTAGTCCTGGCACACAGGCAGGCAAATGGAGCATAAACACAGAAGTAGGTAACTAAGCAGCCAAGATTCAATTGCCATGTATACAGAAGCAATCATAAGAGAAGATCTCAAAGGTGGAAATCGAGGGGTTCTGCTGATTTCTGAAGCACATGGATTTACCAGATTTCAGCCCCAACACCATGCTGAGGCCAGCCTTCTTCAAGTGTCAGAAGTCGTGATGTTTTACGGACTGATGCATTGATAGTTGCTCTATCAAGGGGTCGAATGGACCGCAGATTGATGACCTGCACATGGTACAAGGTCATATCACCAAGATCAACATTGCAAGCCACATTACATAGAATGCTGACAGCAAAGAAAAGACATAGGGAAATACAATTACTTGGTATGTTCCCTGCTGGCAGCCAGGGAATGGTCAACTCCCCAACATTCTCTTCCTAACAAGAGTTTTCAATTACAAAATACAAAATTGTGCTAAAACAGCATTCTTGGTACCTCTGCACTGATGCCTTCTTTAGCTAGTTCATCCGCAGCCTGCAAGGACAGCATCATCAATTAGCCATTCCACATGGGAAGGAGTCCTAACAGAAAGAAGTTGTCAGCCCTTACACCTTGAGCTAATTCACAAATTCCCCTGGATGTACAAGACTGTGGAAGGCAAACAAGGATTGGTACAACACCTTCAACGCATAACCAACCATCTTAGAAAAAGCAGTAATGGTGATGTCTTTCCCCTCCCTCTCAACCTGCATAGAGAAACAATCAAATCAGTTGCCAGACAGACCTTGGTCCAGTATTTGCTGAAAAAAGAAGTTTTGCCCACAAATGCTTGAAGCATATAGCAGACAACAGAGAGAAAGAAAGGAAATAAAACAGGGAGAAGAAAGGAGGACTTTTAGACAAGCACTAATAAAATACATTCACTACATCCAGAACTGACCAACCACATTGTCTAACACCACACCCACAGACCTGTCAATAAATGCACATTTGTACCTGGAAAGAAAAAATGAAAGGGAGAAAAACCATGAATCTTGGTTTAATATCTAACCTTAGCCTGGCCAATTGGGAGAGTGAAGCTCGGGTCAAGCACTTCTGGGGACACAGGGAATGTTTCTCCGTACCTTCAAAAAATCAAAGAAGCAAAAGATTAGTCCACAAGTTGATTTACCATGCATATCACAAACTGTGGTATCTGGACATTCAACACATGGGAGTTCAATGGAAATGCAGAATTCCCATCTGTCCTGTCAGCAAGAGCTTCAGCCAATAATTAAAAGAGAAATCCCATAGTGTGTTCAGGGACAGAATGTCAAACCAATGCCCTTCATGGGAACATGATATTACACACAGACTGCTCTAGTAATATTCTGAAAACATTCTCAGCCAGAAAAGACGACATAGTCAAATTGAAGGAGAGTAGAAGTGGCATACATTAGCTCATTTTCCAGGAAGACAACAGGGTCTGGGTCACGGATAGCAGCCTTCAGAAGCCCACGTGCATCCTCTGCACTGTAGGGCACTAGCACTTTCAGTCCTGGAACCTGGCCATACCATGCTGCAAAGCACTGCCAGAACAAGCATTCCATCAGAATCTGGACTTTGCACCAATTGATCTGTGCATCATTTCTAACATGTCTAGTTTCCATTTCCTGGACAACCATGCAGTAACAGACAATGGGTAGCAAAGGAAAATTAGCTCACTGAAGGCTAATGGCCAAACTTGCTAGCCAATATTCTTGTGTTCCCTGAGTAAAAAATTACATGGAGCAAGAGCTACGAGTGTAACACAGAGGGGACAAAAACATACCTGGGAATGCTGAGCAGCAACACCTGCAGCTGCTCCATTAGGACCTCGGAAGACTATGGGAACATTAATTGTGCCTCCTGACATGTAGTTTGTCTTTGCAGCAGAATTGATAATATGGTCAATGGCCTGTCAAATCCACCCACAAAGCAACGAGAGTGGTCCTGATTATGAGAAAGAAGAAACTAGGTGAATCAAGGAAAAGGAAAGGAGTAAATGCAAACATAAAGCCCAGACAGTTATGGAGGGATGGAAAAATTCATGGAAGAACAGTCAAAGCCATTGAGTGAGAGATACAGAGAAGGGCAGAGAAGGCATTCAGACACCTGCATAGCAAAATTGAATGTCATAAACTCTACTATGGGTTTCAGTCCCTGAAATGCTGCTCCAACTCCAAGACCTGTGAACCCAGCCTGATCATTCCTCAAACCCGAGACATAAATCAGAAAGTGCACTTAGGAAAATCTGACACATCTAGCATTAGGAAGACAGTGATTAAAATCTTCATTTGTCGGTGTAGGGACAGAACATTTCCGTTCTTGACTCCAAATCATGTTGAAATAAGCTTTTCAGATGATGTGGTTTTTGAGAAGATGCAATCTGAGCAAAATGCAAACAACACAGGCAACATTTACAAATATAGCAAGAATCTTAGAGGCCCAACAACAATAAACTGGAATGTTCTGCCTGCATATGTTCAATACCACTAACCTCTGTAATTGGAGTGTCCAGCACACGGTCAGGCCCAAACTTCTGCAGAAGCCCCTTTGTCACCTGCAATCATATAAAACTAGAGAATAGTGTGACATAGTCCCTATCATGCTTACTCATATACAGAGATCCTCACCAAATTGCCAGTCATGACATGACAATCTGTAGAAGTCCAATGTAGACATTTCCCCTTGTAAGCAAGAAACAACATGGTGCTCATACAGGGAGAACGAATTGCAGTGTGCCAGATACTGAGGATGCAGTCAAAGACCCTCATAGTGCAACTAGCACACAAGTAGACAAGTACCTTATAAGCACCTTGATATTCACCAACCTGTCAAAATACCACAAACTCACCAGTTAAGACTTGGTGTCCCAAGGATAACAACAGAGATCTATTGATGATCTCCATAGCACTCAATTAGATTGTGCTCCTTGTATTTTGGAAAATGGAGAATTAACAAATACAGGATGCCATATTGTCCTTTATCTCATCCAATTACACTCCTTTCATCAGTTTGGACCATCAGATTCATTCCCGCACATTTTCATATTTGAAGCACAAATTTTGCAAGACTAGTCTTTGATAACCACTGTTTCCATCTTAGCACTTCAGCACTTTCAGCATTGCAGGTGTTTTATTTTCCATCCGAGAACAGAAAGTTTAGGCAAACTCCGTACCTCCTCACCGATCACAAAAACTTTGGAGTCAGCTGACATTTCTTCATCAATTGCTGAATTGAGAGCGTCCCTAACAGTCATCTGTGCTCCACACATATAACCCTACCTTCTCAGCTCATGCAACACTGCCAAAAACTTTGCAGCATGATTTCATACATCACTAGTCCTTCTGTTCTGCAACCCTAATTGTAGTTTCCTCCTGTTTCCTCGAAGACCCACTTCTCAATAAGTTGAAGCTGTCAGCTCCTTGAGACTGTGTTCAACTAATGCATATCTACAAGATTGCAGTGACATCTACAGAAAAACACTTTGAAGGTAAGATAACAATGAGTTCCTCATAACTTGGTGAGCAACTTAGCAGCAACGAGGTGCCCCATGACAGTCATGGGGCAGCTTGCCACTGCTAAGTTGCTCACAAGCTGCAATGGTATCCTCATTCAAGCTGCAACAAGCTTGTGAAGGTAAACTTTCATTACATTTTAGCTCATCCCTTTCCAAGCAAGTATCTGATCCTACAGCATAGAGATACCCTACATAGAGATGGGTATGGCCTCCTGCACCCTGGACATATGCTTTGAGTGCACCACTGTGTTCCGAAACTGAGAGAGCATATGTTTTTGGGTTAAGACCTAAGATCAAACACAAGGGACCCACCTCACTGGTGGACATGAACCTCTTGGAGGCTGCGACCCAAGCCATAGCAGCTGCATTATCATTGCTGCATCTCTGAAGAAAACACCCACACTCAAAAGTCAGTACTGAGCCGAAACATCTTGTCTGTTCTCTTGGCTCTTTTCTGTCAAAAACTCCATCATCAAAGAAGGACAGCATGAGAGCTTGATGAGTCCTCTCCTGCAGTGTCACTCTTGGTTTGAAGATCTAAACTCCATGAACCTGATTGGAAATTCTTCAGCTAGGGAGAAAAGGTCAGAGAATTGCATACCAAAAGACTTACTGGCTGTAAGATTCAGGAGAAAAATCTAACCCAGAAAAAAGGACCCTTTTGAGAAAGGTTTGGTTTGCCTCATAGAGACTTACTGGCAATTATTCGAGGTCTAGAGAGTGTGGCTCAAACTTCCAAAACAAAAAAACCTGAAAAAAAAGATCCCAATGGTGACTGGCTAACTTCTTAGGACTAAAGAACGTGATCAGAATTTAAATCTCAATCCGAATAAGTTGCTTCAAGCACTAAAGAAAGAATGCACAGATGCAAGTGGAACAGGAATTCCTGCTAAATCTGCAGAGGAACGAAGCTGTCTAAATCACAAAACATCAGGGTTCAAGCTCGCAGTCCTGACAACAGAAAAAATTGAATGGGGCAGAAGAACTACTGATTCTCTGGCAAGCCAACAAAAACCCTAAAATGTTTCGCGACACAATCCTCTGGAATTCTTCACCGAACTATCGGACACTCAGACCTAGAAGAAGAAAGACGAGCATGGAAACCCCCAACCTAATCTCAGAGAAACCCACAGCTTTTTGTGGAAACGAGAAATCGAGATCTACGAAAGCGAAATACCCAGCAGGTGATCCTTCCTCGAGGATCTCAACTGAAAAATGGTCACCAGAGGCATGGATCGATCGCGACATGTATGCATGGAACAAGGGGTGAAACGAAAACGCAATCCAAGAATGCTGAAAATTTGGAAAAGCAAACCAAACGGAATGTTTATTTGGAGGAGGAAGAGACAGAGAGAGCAATGAGTCACCTTGAAAATCAAACGGCCGACTTCACCCGCCTGCCGTCCCACTACTCCCCACATCATATCTGGCTTGCTTCCGCAAATTCACTCCACAGAAAGATCGCTAGGAGATGGCCACAAAACAAAACTGCAGGAGGATCCAAAGGCGCATCTGGTCGCTCCCCTGCTGCTACCTTCTCCTCCTCCTCCTCCTCCTCGCGCTTGCGAAAACGCGAAAAGCGCTGAAGAACTGTGCACTCTCGAAGACCCGACTGTTGTGGTCCTCGAAGACCCCCCCAGCGCCTGTGGTCCCGACCAGTGTGGGGCGGGTATTAAAAACGGCAACAAGTCCCCCTAGGGTATCACACCTTGTATTAATTTGATAACCGTGGCTATCAGAAAAAGTCAAATACCTGGTTTTCATTCGTAACCGTGGTTATCAGAAATAAAATACCCGGTTTTGATGCATATCCGTGCTTATAAAAAAATCAAATTTCTGTCGGTTCTTTATTGAAACCCAGCGGTTCTTTGAACTTGTTAAAAATACCCAGAACCAGCTGTTCCTCCTTGCATCTGATTGTTTTCAGATACCCGGACTCAGCGGTTCTTCGATTTTGGAATTTTTTCCAAATACCCAAAACCGAATGGGTATAACAAAAACCAAATACCCAGCCCCTGTTTGGCAGCCATTTGAGATTTTCAATAACCACTGGCTCCGGGTATTAGAACCACTTGAATCAAAGAACCAGTAGTATGTGAAACATCCAAATCAAAGAACCAGCCGATCAGGGTACTTGGACCATCAGAACCACAACAGAGCCTGCAAGTCCGGGTGTTTGGAAAAAGAGAGTCAGAGTCAAGCACCTTCGGGCTCCGGGTATTTCAAAGGAGGAACCGGGATCAAAGAACCACTGGTTCCAGGTATTGGAAAAAAGATCCGAGTCAAAGGATCGTCGGTTTTCATTATTCCAAACCCCTCGAAGAACCTAACTGGGGTTTCATTAAAAAGAACTGGCATTTTTTTGCGCGGTTTTTTTATATTTTCAAAAAAACAAGTGAGGGCAACCCGTGGTTACGCCACTCCAACCACCCGTGGCACCTCGCCCAGCCCCCCGCAGCGGCTGCCCTGGCCTGTTTTTTCAAAGAATAGGAAGCAGGCGACTCTTAAGGTCTGAAGCACCATGGGTAAAAGAGTGCACGTGTATAGGGTCTAAGTCAAGGCCCCAAAGAAATAATTTAATTTAAAAAATTAATTTAAAAAAAAAAACAAATTCAGCGTTGGTGAGGAAAAGAGTGCATCCTTGTTTCAGGACCCTAACGATGGGTTTTCTCTCTGAGGACTTCGTTTCAGGACCCTAACAATGGGTTTTCTCTCTGAGGACTTCGTTTCAGGTCCCCAACGACGGGTTTTCTTTCTGAAACTTCGTATTAGGTCCGTCTCGAAGTTTAGACCGGATACTGAGAATCTCAATTCAGGTCCTTTATCGAAGATTCTGACCACCTTGGTTCAGGTCCTCGAAACTGTCAATTGGGTAATAACTATCACAAAGATCGAAATTCCCAAATCAAGAAATTCCTCAACTTACTCGCCCCCCTTCTTACAAAGCACACCACAAGAACGAACAATGACTGAAAAAAATTTCCAAGCACTGCCCGGACAAACAGACACCACTGTTGTTTTAATATATAAAATTGAGAAAGAAACAATTTATATATTATTAGAAACTGGGTATTTGATTTTTTAACAACAGCATTTATCAAGCCTAAGAAAAAAGATGTACCATTTTAATTTTTTAAATCATTCAAATTTTAGTTTGTGTTTAAGACACATGCCACACTCGTACTTGTAATTTTTGCAACTTTGGTAACTTGTTATTGATGCACTCATTATTTCATGGATACAATGTTACACATTATACTACATTGTTTTGTTGTATGGCTACAATCATGTCTTTAAAAAAATAGAACTCCTTACCTCCTAACCAAATGGAAACTTGCCCTATTAGGCTCACCATTTTCCTAGGTGGAAATAATACAAGAACTTAAGGCAATTAAATGATCAATCCTTTTGGAAAACATTAAAGGTGCCAATAATTTTTAATACAATTCAAAGAAAACTTGTGTAGTCAACTTGTGCTGGCCCCACATTTCCAACAATCTTTTCCCCAAAACAATTATAACAACGACCTTGATAGCCTTTTCATAACTACCATATTAGTAAATTTTGCAACATCCATAACTTACCACAACCATCCCATCCTCATGCACAAACTTTGTTAGTGATTTGATGGCATGTCATGTTTATGATACCATGTAACAAACATGCATGTCAATACATTGCCACCTCCATTTAAGGTTTAAGGTCTTTAACTTCCTATTTCCAAATTTTGCAATGTGTTCCACTACTTTGTTCTTATTTTCTTGTTGGAAGTTAGTTTTATTCCATTGTTATTGTTTTTTTGTTGTATTATTGATCAATTAAGCTCAACTAAAATAAATATTTATTCAATTTTGGATCTTTGCTCATATGATGGCACTACCTCCTTTTTACTTGTCATATTGGAAATAATTAATCAATAGTTCAATTGAAAAGGATTAAGAGAAAGTTTTATAAATGGGGTTGAGTGTTGCAACAATAGGTATAGTTGTGGGTGTTCTTTGTCTTTTGTCTGTTAAAAGTCATGAGGATGTCAAAAGTGTTTTCCCTAGCTTTAACTTCTCCAACTTATTTTATAATTTTCAATTGTTTAACCTTGAAGTTATGCCTAGTGGCCTAGATGACTATGGATTCATCATCACTATTAATGTGGTGGAACTTGCCCATGTAGGGCTAGAATTGTTTTCATATGGTGGGACTTTGGCCATGGCAAAATGTAATTAACCCTTTGTTAAGAAGATTTTCATCATAATTTTTTGACTAGTTTCTATTTAAATATGAATTTTTTCCTTTTCTTGTGTGTTGTTGAAAGGTGTATTAAAAATTTGCCCATTTATCAATCCTCATAAATTAGCCTTATTTATACCACCCAAATGCATCCATCACTAGTTTGTGTATTGTTTTACCTCAATGAAGGATATTCAAACGGTGCACCAACAACTTCATATTGAAGGAAATTAAATAACATTCATCAACTTCATAGTGAAGGACATTTGAATGGTAGATTAACAATAGGCACTAAACCTCCATCACCTTGTTTTTTACCTTGTTATCCCCCTTAACATGGTGTATTGACAAAAGGTGTTTCATTATTATTCACAATTCCAAGCTTTCAATTCATGAAGTTCAAGTCAAATATTTAGATTATAGATAGTTAAAAAAGGGCTTATATGCAAAAGTTGCACTTGATCATTAGAAGAGTATGTAAAAAGGTCCATGCAAGAGTTGGATTCCCAAGGCAAATACTAAATGTTAAAATTTGACACTACATTTGTCAAACAAGGTATTGTTTGGGGGACATTATGTGAAGGAACTTTATTTTTTCTACTTTATTATTACATAATTTTTAATATTGACATATTTAAGTCACCCTAAGTTTAATTATATTTTTTTTTTACATGATCAAATTTTGATACCTTATATTTATTTAAATTTTTAGTTTTAAAATTTGAAGTTGTGAAGAATGATGAAAATGCAAATAAACATGTTAAAATCATGTGATAAGATTATTATCTTTTCAACATACCATATGTACTTAGCACATTTTTCAACTAGGTAATAGAATAGTGGAAAAACAAAATACCTATGTAAAGTGTAAGTTTTTTTTTAATGGTTAAAGTGTTAATGGTGTGGAGGGATCCTTCACTTCATGTTCCTCCACATTCAATTATTAGTTTATTTATTAGTATTATTATTACTTACTAATTATACCTATTAACATCTAATGCCTAAAATTTTTATTTTTATTTTTAATATTTTGGATTAACACATACCTTATATTAAATATATCTTGGTTTTCAAAATAAATATGATCCCATTATAGAATTAATAAAAATATATATTTTTCCCAACAAGCAATAAATGGGACTCTATATTTTTCTTCGCATAGTACATAAATTCAAAAAAAAATGCTCCCTCTTGTGTTGCACTAGTTCTACATACTTATGCTGGAGAAATGGGTCAATTCCAATTTTCATGATTAGAAGGACTAGTCCAAACCTATGGCAAACACCATTTTTCCTTATGAAACATGGTGAAATCACATAGCCACCCTTCAACCTTATGGACTTCACACACTATGCTTATAACTTGCCATTCATCATAACCTACCCAACACAACTTATGTGCTTTAAAAGTTCTTACATATTATAAATCTATGGCTTATGAAATATTATGCTACATTTTATTGGTTTCCCTTTAATGTTTAGGACTCCATGTTGCAACATTTTCATAATACATAAGTCATGTTATAGTATCTCAATAGTGATTGTTGAACCCTTCCCATTGTCGTTTCCATAATCACCTTTGGTCTTTGCCATTTGCAATATCCTCTTCTTATTATTTGAAACAAATTTCATATATTTAATAATAGAATCTATTCATAATAGGTAAAAATTGTATTCAAACTTGTTGCATAAGATTATAATATGATATTACAAACTTTTCTCAAAGTGATAAATTAACATGAATCAATCATATTCCATACATTGTGTAATCGTATCGAAGAAAAACATAATAGTTTGTGGAATAATAAATCATGGCATGGTAAAAGAAATGATTTGACAACTTAAAAATTCCCATGGCATCAGGCTTACCATGTAACCTTTTAATTCCTTTTACATAGTGTAATCGTGTTGCAAATTTTTTTTAAAAAAATATAGAGTACAATAAGTCATCACACTTTTAGAACAACCATTTGAAAGTTGTAAAATTGTAATGGCATGGTTACTACATAAAGTTATCATGTTACTTTGAATGATATTAGGAATATAGTAATACTAATTAGTTTTATGCAATGTAGTCAATTGACAAAGGTCTAATCATCTCACCATAATCTAAAGAAAAACATTCCATTGAATCACAAAACACAAAAATGGGAGGAATTAAAATGGAGCTGAAAGTTGAATTCTAGTGAGGAAAAAATGCATTAGAGCTCCAACAAATCAACCAACTTGATTTCAACAATTTGGCACAACTATAATAGAACTCCGACCAATTAACCAACATAGTTTCCAAAAATTACAAAATGTATCCAATGAAGGATCCAACTTGATTTCCAACAACTTCAAAATGCATAAAAGTTCCAACAATTAAATCAACTAAATTTCTAGCACCTCCAAAATGTATTAGAACTTCAACAAAACAACCAATTTGATTTTGAGCACCTACAAAATACATTATAGCTCTAACAAAATAACAAGTGGATTTCCACCATCACAAAATGCATTAGAACTTCAACAAAATAATCAAGTTGATTTCCATCAACTACAAAATGCATTAAAGCTTCCACAAAACAACCAATGCAATTTCCAACAAAGAAAAAATGCATTAGATTGCCAACAAAATAAATTGATTCAATTCCAACAACTCCATAATGGATTAAAATTCCAATAAAACACCCATAGACGATTTTTTTTCTCCCATTTGTAGGTGGCTTTTTCAACTATTAGTTTCATTTTTTCCATTATAGGCCCACTAGAGGGAAAAAAAATTGTGAAATGGCTAGAGGTTGCACATGGGGGTGCATGCTATGCATGTCACACACGCCATGGGATTGCATGATATGGTATAAATATCATAATATATCATGTTACACATTTTACTTGATTTGTAACAAACCTATGTGGTAATTGTGCAAATGACAAGTAATATACATTGGAGGACGTGAAGCAAGTTATGTGGGGCCAACATTTTGTTTACATTATGTTGATGTGGCAATGCTTTTGTATTGGGAAAATTCAAGACCAT
>Ga0116227_10008464_pt1 | contig 19369 bp, 22 predicted proteins | sample S1TSphgellanicum_FD_89693 | JGI IMG/M metagenome (GOLD analysis project Ga0116227, IMG submission 89693) | Host-associated microbial communities from peat moss isolated from Minnesota, USA - S1T2_Fb - Sphagnum magellanicum MG | ecosystem: Host-associated > Plants > Peat moss > Unclassified... | reverse complement strand
GCCTAGAGCATCGTGCGCAAAAGTGTGCGCGGTTTTGCGCGCCGAACGATGCTCTAACTTTATGAATCTAGAGCATCTTGTCCGCCTTCAAATGATTCCATTTGAAGGCGGGATGCTCTAGCGCATGACGATGCGTCGTTTGCCCATCCTTCGAGACGCGCTCCTTCGGAGCGCCCTCAGGATGAGGGATACGTTCTCCGGACGCGCCTCAATGGCCCTCGAAGGCGACGAGCGTTCTGACCGGAACGCCCAAGGCCTCGATCTTTTTCGCGCCGCCGAGCTCCGGCAGGTCGATGACGAAACAGGCGGCGACGACGTCGGCGCCGATCTTCTTCAACAGGTTCACCGCGCCTTCGGCCGTGCCGCCGGTGGCGATGAGATCGTCGATGAGGATCACCTTCTCGCCAGGCTCGATCGCGTCGATATGCATTTCCATCTCATCGATGCCGTATTCGAGCGAATAGCCGATCGAAACCGTCTTATGCGGCAGCTTGCCCTTCTTGCGGATCGGCACGAAGCCGGTCGAGAGCTGATGCGCCACCGCGCCGCCGAGGATGAAGCCGCGCGCTTCCATGCCGGCGACCTTGTCGATCTTGGTGCCGGCCCAAGGCTGCACCAGCTCATCGATCGCGCGGCGGAACGCCCGCGCATCGCCGAGCAGCGTCGTGATGTCCCGGAACATGATGCCGGGCTTCGGATAATCGGGGATCGTGCGGATCGCGCTCTTTAAATCCACGGCACTGCTCATCCTTGGTTGATGCGTTGCATGATCGCATCGAGTTTCTTCAAAAGCTCCGGATCGCGGGCCGAAGCAGGGGTGATGAGCGCCCATTCGAGCGCCCGGTCGGAGCCGATCGGACAGGCCTCGTGCTCGGCCGGAAAATCTCGCAACAAGCGCGCGATCAGTTGCGCCGCCTTGCCGGCATTGGCCTCGACTACCTTGACGACATCGGCCACCTCGACATTGTCGTGCTCGGGATGCCAGCAATCGAAATCGGTGACCATCGCGACCGTCGCATAGGAGATCTCCGCCTCGCGCGCGAGCTTGGCTTCCGGCATCGCGGTCATGCCGATGACGTCATAGCCGGCAGCCTTGTAGCTCAGCGATTCGGCGAGCGAGGAAAATTGCGGGCCTTCCATGCAGACATAGGTGCCGCCTTTGACGAAGGCGATGTTCTCGGCCTCCGCCGCGGCGGCGAGCCGGCCCTGCAAAAGCGGCGCGATCGGATGCGCCATCGACACATGCGCGACGCAGCCATTCCCGAAAAACGACGCAGCGCGTCCATAGGTGCGGTCGACGAATTGATCGACCAGCACGAAAAGCCCCGGCGGCAGCGCCCGGTGGAAGGAGCCGCAGGCCGAGACGGAGACGATATCCGTGACGCCGACTCGTTTCAGCGCGTCGATATTCGCTCGGTAATTGATGCCCGACGGCGAGAGCCGGTGACCGCGGCCGTGGCGCGGCAGGAATACCGCTTCGGTGCTGCCGATCCGACCGAAATGCAGTACGTCGGAGGGCTCGCCCCAGGGCGTCGCGACCCTTTCCTCGCGGAGATCCGTGAGGCCGGGCAGATGGTAGACGCCCGAGCCGCCGATAATGCCGATGATCGCCTTCGCCATGTCCGCTCCGAAAACCGCTTCAGTCTCGCTGCCAGACGGCTGTCCCGCAAGGGCAGAGGGGCGAGGGGCAGAGGGCGGCGGGCGAAGATCGGCCGCTTGATCACAAAAACGTGAAGTCTATTATGGTACGCGTGGTAACGGATCTTCTGCCTCATCCGTACTTGTCATTGAGAGACAGCATACGGAGGCAAAGCATGCTTATTCGGCGTCGAAAGGGTTGGGAGATTCCCGAGCGCGAAGCGACGCCCGAGGCGCTGTTTCTCGACCGCAGGGCCATGCTTCGGGCCGGGGCAGGCCTCGGCGCCGCGATCGCTCTCCCGTCCTTTGCCTTGGACGCGATGGCGGCAGAAGATGCCGACCCTTCGGCGAGCCTTTATCCGGCCAAGCGCAACGCGGCGTTCACGCTCGGCGACGTCAATATCACGCCCGAAGCGATCAACAGCCACTACAATAATTTCTACGAATTCGGGACGAGCAAGGACATCTATTCCGCCGCCCAATCCCTCAAGATTCGGCCTTGGACCGTCAAGATCGACGGCTTGGTGGGCAAGCCGCGTGAGATCGCGATCGACGATCTGCTGAGGCAGATGCCGCTCGAGGAGCGGCTCTACAGGCATCGCTGCGTCGAGGCGTGGTCGATGGCCGTGCCCTGGACCGGCTTTCCGCTCAAGGCGCTGCTCGATTTCGCCGAACCGCAGGGTTCGGCGAAATATGTCCGCTTCGAAACCTTCAAGGACGCCAAGATGGCGCCCGGCCAGCGCCAGTTTTGGTATCCGTGGCCCTATGTCGAGGGCCTCACGATGGCGGAAGCGGCAAACGACCTCGCCTTCCTCGTCACCGGCGCTTATGGCAAGCCGCTCGGCAAGGAATTCGGGGCGCCTCTGCGTCTCGCGACGCCGTGGAAATACGGGTTCAAATCGATCAAGTCGATCACCCGCATCTCGTTCGTGACAGAACGGCCCAAGACGTTTTGGGAGGGGCTGCAGGCCTCCGAATACGGGTTTTGGGCCAACGTCAATCCGGCGGTGCCGCATCCGCGCTGGAGCCAGGCGAACGAGGAGGTGCTCGGCACCGGCGGCCGGCGGCCGACGCGCCTCTTCAACGGCTATGCCGACGAGGTGGCGTCGCTCTATTCCGGGCTCGATAATGAGCGGCTTTATATGTGAAAGCCGAGCGCCCAAAAAGAAGGCCGGGCGAAAACGCCCGGCCAACCCGATTTCGGGTGAGGGTAACGGGCCGCGCAGGTGCGCCTTCAGGGGAGGGGATGAAGAACGCTGCAATCGGACCGGGTCACGATTCTGCGACGTTCGAACCCGGTGAACAACGCCGCGGCGCGCATGCGTGCCATGCACACCACGCAAGCGAATTGACGGAATTGTGAACTCGGCGGTTCAAAACTGCCAGCGCTGCGCGCTCGATACCAAGAAATCGCGAAAGACCTGGACGCGGGCGACGTTCTTCATCTCCTCGGGATAGACGAGATAGCATTCGAGCGCCGGCATCACGGTATGGGCCATGAGCTGAATGAGGCCCGTATCCTGTTCCTTCAGATAGTCCGGCAGCACGCCGATGCCGACGCCGGCTTGCACCGCCCTTTGCAGCGCGATCATGTTGTTGACCGACATCGCCGCGATGCGCGGCGACTTCGCCTCGCGCCCGACATAGAGCAGCGCGTTGAGATCGTCGAGAAAGCTCGCGCCCGTGACGGCATAGCCGAGCAGGCGATGCTTGCCGAGGTCCTCGAGCGTATGCGGCTGGCCGTGCCGCTTCAGATAATCCGCCGACGCATAGAGGTGATAATGCACGGTGAAGAGCCGGCGGCGAATGAGATCGGGCTGCGAGGGCTCACGCAGGCGCAGCGCCACATCGGCCTCCCGCATGCCGAGATCGAGCTCCTCGTCGGTGAGGAGAAGGCGGAGCTGCAAATCCGGATAGAGCTCTAGAAAAGGCCCGAGCCGCGGCGTCAGCCAGCTCGTGCCGATGCCGAGCGTCGTCGTGATGCGCAGCTCGCCATTGGGCTTCTCGCGGCTGTCGGTGAGGCGGACGCGGGTCGCCTCGAGCTTCGCCATCACGTCCTGCACGGTGCGGAAGAGAAGCTCGCCCTGCTCGGTGAGGATGAGGCCGCGCGCGTGGCGATGGAAAAGCGGCGCGCCGATATCCTGCTCGAGCCCGCTGACCTGCCGGCTCACGGCGGACTGGCTGAGGCCCAGCGCCGCGCCGGCATGCGTGAAGGAGCCGGCATCCGCCGCCGCATGGAAAATGCGGAGCTTGTCCCAGTCCAAGGAAACTCCCCTTTCACGCTGGAACACCGTGCACAAAGCTGCGCGCGGTTTCGAGCGCCGAACGATGCTCCGACTTTTGAATCCAGCGTTACGCGCCGCTCACTCCGCCGCAGCGCGCTGATCGGCCAAAGCGGCGAGCCACCGCTCGGCTTCGAGCGCCGCCATGCAGCCCATGCCGGCGGCGGTCACTGCCTGCCGATAGATATCGTCGGTGACGTCGCCCGCGGCGAAGACGCCTGGAATGTTCGTCGCCGTCGAATCCGGCGCCGTCTTGATATAGCCGTTGCCTTTGATCTCGAGCTGACCGACGAAAAGCTCGGACGCCGGCTGATGGCCGATCGCGACGAACACGCCATCGGTCGCACGCAGGTCGAGGGCGCCGGTTTTGAGATTTTTGAGACGCACATGCGTGACCCCGGCCGGCTCGCCGCCGCCCAAAACCTCGTCGACGACGCTGTCCCAGATCACCTCGACATTCGACCGTGCGATGAGGCGCTCCTGCAGGATTTTTTCGGCGCGGAAGGCATCGCGGCGATGGACGACGGTGACCTTGCTCGCCAGATGGCTGAGATAAAGCGCCTCTTCGACGGCGGAATTGCCGCCGCCGACCACGACGACCGGCTTGCCGCGAAAGAAGAAGCCGTCGCAGGTGGCGCAGGCCGAGACCCCATAGCCTTTGAACTGCGCCTCGGACGCGATGCCGAGCCACTTCGCCTTCGCCCCGGTCGAAATGACGAGCGCGTCGCATGTATAAGTTTTTTCGCTGTCGCCTATGAGCGTGAAGGGCCGGCGCGAAAGATCGACCTTGACGATATGGTCGGCAATCATCCTCGTGCCGACATGCTCGGCCTGCAGCTTCATCTGCTCCATGAGCCAGGGCCCTTGGATCGGCGCCGCAAAGCCCGGATAATTCTCGACATCGGTTGTGATCATGAGCTGGCCACCAGGCTCGAATCCGGCGATGAGGATCGGCTCAAGCATCGCGCGGGCGGCATAGATGGCGGCGGTATAGCCGGCGGGTCCAGACCCCACGATGATCATCTTGGCATGGGTGACGCTGGGGGTGGACATGCAGGCTCCGATCTCCGGCAGAATAGGCTGGCCCAATCTATGAGCCGCTCTGCTGCATCGCAACCCGCGCTCTGGGCGCGACGGTGCTTGATCGACAGCAAACCCACAATCTCGCGATAATGTTTGTTCCGAGCCCTGATACCGCGCAAGAGCGGCGGCCGATTAGGGCCGCCGCAGATCCTTCTCGAGAATTATGTCGGACCGCAATGGCGGCGGCGCACCCGATTGGCCTTTCCGGCCACCCCGGTCGCCTAGCTATCAGCCACGCATATGGTGATGGCGCACATGCCGGCGATTGACCGGCGAGGCCGCCGGCTCGAGATTCATGGCGCCGATGCCGGCCGCGATATTGGCGCCGGTTTGCGGCGAGACGAGCGGCTGCATGCTGATCGTGTTGCCTGGGCCCCCGACGAGCGTGTTGGCGTTGAAGCCGCCGGCGACGATCGCGAGCCCTGCGCTCAGCCCCGAATATTGACCGGCCAGCGAACCGGTCTGGGGCGCGGCGGCAAACACCGCCCAGGCGAGCTGAGCCGCCGAGGTCGCGCCGAGATCGAGGCCGACGCGATCGATTCTGCCGGTATAGCGCTGCGCGCGACCGCGCTGCGGATGGTAGACGCAGCTCAGCGTGCGGCTCGAGGCAACGATCATCCCGACGCCCGCCGAGACTTCGCATTGGAGCGTGCCGACCGGAATATCGGCGAAGGTCGGCGTCGCCGAGCCCGCGAGGCACGCGACGCCGACAAGAGCGGCGCGCGGCAAATATGAAAACAAGTGGCGCATCTGTGTGTTTCCCCGTTACGCAACAAGAACGCGACCGTAGAGCGAATGAGGCCCCGATGGCAAGCTTGGCGCGGCCATCGCCCGGATTTTGTGCGTGAGCAATCGTCTTGCCTCAACCTCGCAAGCGGCTAAACCGGGTGCGTTGCCAGGGCCGGGCCATGCGACTCCTTCTGCGTCAATTCTCCGCCTTCGTCTGGGTCGGCCTCCTTGCGGCCGTCGTGCATTACAGCCTGCTCGTCGGCCTCGTCGAAGGCAGCATCCTTACGCCGGTTCCGGCAACGCTCGTCGGATATGTCGGCGGCGGCTTGTTGTCCTATCTCCTGAACCGCCGCCACACTTTCGCAAGCCAGCGCCCGCATGAAGAAGCGTTTTGGCGTTTCGCGCTCGTCGCCGCCGTCGGCTTCGCCCTCACTTTTCTTTTCATGCATCTTTTTGTCGACCGCCTGCACGGGCCCTATCTCGCCGCGCAGGTCGTCACCACCGGCATCGTGATGCTCTGGAGCTTCGGCGCCAACCGGATCTGGACGTTTCGCTTCGAGCCCTGACCCGAATCCCTCACGGCCACTTCACGACCGGCGGCATGGACGAGAGAATCGCGTCGACATTGCCCCCGGTCTTGAGACCGAAGATCGTGCCGCGATCGTAAAGCAGATTGAACTCGACATAACGGCCCCGGCGCACGAGCTGCTCCTCGCGGTCGGCCTCGCTCCAGGGCGTCGCGAAATTTCGCCTTACGAGATCGGCATAGGTCGCGAGGAACGTCTCGCCGACATCACGCGTGAAGGCGAAATCGGCCGCGAAGCCCGGCTTTCCCCCCGGGCTAGCCAGATAGTCGTAAAAAATCCCGCCGGTGCCGCGCGTCTCGTTGCGATGCTTCAGAAAAAAATATTCGTCGCACCATTTAGTGTAGCGCGGATAGTCGGCAACGGCCGAATGGCGCTGGCAGGCGCCTTCGAATGCGGCGTGGAAGTCGCCCGTGTCGCGATCCGCGCGGGTGCGGCGGCGATCGAGCACCGGCGTCAAATCGGCGCCGCCGCCGAACCAGGCTTTGCTCGTCACGACGAAACGCGTGTTCATATGCGCGGCCGGCACATTGGGATTCCAAGGATGCACGATCAGCGAGATGCCCGCGGCCCAAAACCGCGGGTCTTCCTCGGCGCCGGGGATCTGCTTGGCGAATTCCGGCGCGAAGCTCCCATAGACGGTCGAGCTGTGGACCCCGGCTTTCTCGAAGACGCGGCCATGCAGCAACGCCATGCGGCCGCCGCCGCCATCGGCGCCCGTATGATCCGTGCGCGTCCAGGAGGTCAGCTCGAAACATCCCGCCGGCGGCACCGAAGACGTCGCGAACGGACCCGGCGCCTCCGACTCGATCGCCTCGAAAGCCGCCACGATTCGCGTCTGCAGAGCCGCGAACCAGGCCGCAACCTCGCTCTTGCGGGTTTCGAGATCGTCCTTGATGCTCAAATCCATGTCGACCCTCGCATGGGCTGACGACGCGTCGCCTCGCGCATGGATAATTGCCCCATGCTTCGGACGCCAGCCCCCGCCACGGCTTCATCCGCCGCGGATCTGCCTGAGCGCCTCTCCCATGACCATGGCTGCGGCGACAGCGACATTGATCGAGCGCATGGATGGTTTCATCGGAATGACGACCCGCATATCCGCCGCGTCATGAACTTCAACCGGGACGCCGGCGGACTCGCGGCCGACAAGAAGGATATCGTCGTGGCGGAAGGCACAAGACGTATAGGGCTGCTCGGCCTTCGTGGTCAGCAGCACCAGCCGGCGGCCACAGGTCGCCCGCCAAGCCTCGAAGGCGCGCCAGGAAATATGCCGCGTGAGGTCGACCGCGTCGAGATAATCCATGCCGGCACGGCGAAAATGCTTGTCGGTGACGGGAAAGGCCGCCGGCTCGATAATCGCCGCCGAGACGTCGAGACAGGCGCAAAGCCGCAGCATCGTTCCGCAGTTCTGCGGGATATCCGGCTGATAAAGCGCAAGCATCAGCACGGACAGCCGCGGCTCCGCTTGGCGCAGACCGGCGCGACGGCCGAAGCCGCGCGCGGCCATAAATCCTCGGTCATTTGCACCGCCTGAGACCGCATCACCGGAAATTGCTTTCCGCGCATAGAATCAACCGCCTTGCGAGACCCCAGAGTGGCGAAGCGTCGCATTGCCGCGCCTTCGCCGATGCTTCTAAGACGGCCTTCAACATATGGCCGCTGAACCTCGCGTGGGATAGGCGTCTCGGGCGAATCGTCTGCGACGCCAAGACCGCGCCGACCCATCGCAATTTTGCCTCGAGCAGAGATGACACCATGAGCGGATCCTCGACCTACGTCCCGAAAAGCTCTCTCGCGCGGTGGTTCGAAAGCCGTCTGCCGCTGATCGGGCTGATTCACTCGTCCTTCATCGTCTTTCCGAATCCGCGCAATCTGAACTATTGGTGGACCTTCGGCGGCATTCTCGCCTTCATGCTCGGCGCGCAGATCATCACCGGCGTGGTGCTCGTGATGCATTATACCCCGGAAGCCACGATGGCTTTCGTCTCCGTCGAACACATCATGCGGGATGTGAACTACGGCTGGCTGATGCGCTATGCGCATTCGAACGGCGCGTCGATGTTCTTCATCGCCGTTTATATCCACATCCTGCGTGGCCTCTATTACGGCTCCTACAAGGCACCGCGCGAGGTACTCTGGATTCTCGGCGTCATCATATATTTGCTCATGATGGCGACCGGCTTCATGGGCTATGTTCTGCCATGGGGCCAGATGAGCTTCTGGGGCGCGACCGTCATCACGAGCCTCTTCTCCGCGATTCCCCTTGTCGGCGACAGCATCACGACCTGGCTCTGGGGCGGCTATGCGGTGGATAATCCGACGCTGAACCGCTTCTTCTCGCTCCACTATCTGCTGCCCTTCATGATCGCCGGCGTCGTCGTGCTGCATATCTGGGCTCTGCACGTGCCGGGCTCCAACAATCCGGCCGGCATTGAGAAGAAATCGGCGAAGGACACCTTGCCGTTTCACCCCTATTTCACCGTGAAGGACGGCTTCGCGATCGCTTGCTTCCTGATCTTCTACGCATGGTTCGTCTTCTATATCCCGAACTATCTCGGAGATGCCGATAACTACATCGAAGCAAACCCGCTCCAGACGCCCGTCCATATCGTGCCGGAATGGTATTACCTGCCCTTCTACGCAATCCTGCGCTCGATCCCTTCGAAGCTCGGCGGCGTCATCGCGATGTTCGGCGCGATCGGGCTCTTCGCCTTCCTGCCTTGGCTCGATACGTCGCGCGTCAAGTCGGCTGTCTATCGGCCGCTCTACAGGGTCTTCTTTTGGCTCTTCGTCATCTGCGCGGTGCTGCTCGGCTATATCGGCTCGCAGCCGCCGGAGGGCGGCTATGTCATCGCCGGCCGGCTGCTCACCGCCTATTACTTCATCCATCTCCTGGTGATCCTGCCGCTTCTCGGGCTGTTCGAGACGCCGCGGCCGCTGCCGGCCTCGATCGCCGATGCGGTGCTCGGCGGATCGGCTTCGGCCGTCACGGCACGGGCTGCCTCCGAGCCGCAGACCAAAGGCTGACGCGCCGCCCGCACGAGGACAACGTCATGAAGCTTCGCAAGACTTTCGGGCCGGCCGCCGCGGCGCTCGCGCTCCTCGTGTCCCTCGGCCACCTGTCCGCGCGCGCCGACGAGCCTCAATCGCCGACAGGCGGGCCAGCCGGCGAGGGGGGCGTACCGCTGCCGCCCCTCAATAGTTGGAGCTTTCACGGTCCGCTCGGTCATTTCGATCAAGCGCAATTGCAGCGTGGCTTCCAGGTCTATCGCGAGGTTTGCTCCAATTGCCACTCGCTGAACCTCATCGCATTTCGCAATCTCGGCGACCCCGGCGGTCCGGGATTTTCGGAAAGCCAGATCCGCGCGCTCGCGGCGGAGTACAAGATCAAGGACGGCCCGAACGACGCCGGCGATATGTTCGAACGGCCCGGTCGGCCGTCGGATCATTTCCCCTGGGCGTTCCCAAATGCGCAGGCGGCGCGTGCCGCCATCGGCGCGCTCCCGCCGGACATGTCGGTTCTCGCAAAAGCGCGCTCCTTCTCGCGCGGCTTTCCATATTTTCTCACGAACGCCCTGACGCAATATCAGGAGGCGGGCCCCGACTATATCGTCGCGCTCATGCAAGGCTATACGCATGACGACGATCCGAACTATAACGAGTATTTTCCAGGCCATCATATCGGCATGCCGAAGCCGCTCTCCGACGGCGCCGTCGATTATTCCGACGGCTCACCGAAGGTCGTCGCGCAATACGCAAAAGACGTCGCAGCCTTCCTCATGTGGGCGGCGGAGCCGAAGCTCGACGAACGCAAGCGCATCGGCTTCAGAGTCATCGCCTTTCTCATCGTCTTCGCCGGACTGCTCTACTTCGTCAAACGCAAGATTTGGGCGAACGTCCATGGCGACGTTGCCTTCGGTGATCATTAAGACGCGAATTGAGAGACTTGCGTATTCTTCCGATAATACAGGATTTTATTCGATTTTTAAGTAAAGATAAGTTAGGAAACTTGGCGCAAGCATAGGCTACCGCGGGGTTTCCTATGCTTACGCAACCGCTGCAGTTTTCTGCCTCAAGTTTTTTCGACGAGCGGCGCCGGCTCTTCAGCCTCGATCAGGCTGCCTGCGATCGGCTTTCCCGTCTATGGCCGATCGTGCAGCCCTGCCTCGCCGAGGCGATGCATAAGTTCGTCGACGCCTACCGCAACATGTCGATTTCCCGAACGGTTTTTTCCACCCATGGCGACGCGATCCGTTCGCTCGAGCTCGAGCATTTCTCACTTCTGCTCTCTGGGCAGCTCGACGATATCTACCAGCAATCCTGCATCGACCTGTGTGTCCAACATGCCGAACTCGGGCTGACGCCTCGGGTCCGGATCATGTGCGCCAATTTGGTTCTCCAGGCGGTGCTGGATCGGCTGGCACAGCGCAATCCTCTTTCGGCTGGAAAGCTCGCCCGCACGGCGCGGATCTTCACCAATGCGCTCTGCTTCGACATCGCGACGACCTTGACGATCTACCAGGAAGCGGCGGCGAAAGGCACCGACCGGCGCCAGGTCGCCATTGATGTCGCCATAGCCGAGTTCGAGAAGATCGTCGGCTCTGTCGTTGCGAACCTCCGCGATGCAGCCGGGGTTCTCTCGCAGCAAACGAACACCATGCTCGACCGGGTCGAGGAGACGAACCGCCGGACCCGCTGCGCCAGCGAAACCACGCTGGAGGCGGCGAGCAACGTCCGGGCGACGATCAATGCGACGACTGAATTACAGAGCTCGATCACCGCGATCAGCCAGCAAGGCCTCAAAAGCCGCGAAATCGCCGATAAAGGCGGCAGCGATGCCGAAGCCTCGATGCGCGTGATCCGCGAACTTGCCGAGGCGGCTCAGCAAATCGGCTCGATCACCAACACGATCTCTGCGCTGGCAGAGCAGACGAACCTTTTGGCGCTCAACGCAACGATCGAAGCCGCGCATGCCGGTGTCGCCGGGCGCGGCTTCGCGATCGTCGCCGCCGAGGTCAAGGACCTGTCGCGCCAGACGCATGCCGCTGCGCAGCGGATCGGCGATCAGATCACCGCGGTGCAATCGGCCTCCTCCCATTCGATCGAGCAGATCGGCACCGTGCTCGACCGCATGCAGCAGATCGCGCAGGTCACCTCCGCGATCGCCGCTTCCGTCTGCGAGCAGGAAGTGGCCACGCAGGCAATCTCCGAAGCGGTCCGGCAGACCGCCGGGGCGAGCGCCCGCGCGAGCGAAAACGTGAAGGCGATCGAGACCGTCGTCGAGAAGAACGTCGTGGCAGCCGAAGAGATGGCCGCGTGGGCGAGCCGCCTCAGCCATGATTCGGGCGAGCTGACCGTCAAGGTCGACGCGTTTTTCAGACGGGTGAGAGAAGCCTGAGGCGCTGCGTCACCCGCCATTCCGGACGCGAGAGCAATATCGCCGACATCGTGCAGGCCCACCGAGGGCAGGACTTGTTCGCCTCCTAAATGCGTATAGTCTCGCGGCCTCTTCTTCAGAGCACGCGCATGACTATTCAGCTTTACGATCTCGCCGGTGCCGATCCGGCACGGCGCTTCAGCCCCTATTGCTGGCGTATTCGCCTGGCGCTCGCCCATAAGGGCCTCGACGTCGAGACGATCCCTTGGCGCTTCACCGAGAAAGCCGCGATCGAAGCTTCGGGGCAGAAGGCCGTCCCGGTCCTGGTCGACGGCGCGAAATGGGTGGCCGACTCCTGGGCGATCGCCGAATATCTCGACGAAACCTATCCGCAGGCGCCGACTCTCTTCGGCGGTCCTGCCGGCAAGGCCTTGACGCGGTTTCACGCCCGCTTCGCCGATACGGTGCTCGTGATGGGACTTTTGCGTTTCATCCTCGTCGATATTTACGAGCACCTGCACGAAAAGGATCGCGACTATTTCCGCAAGACGCGCGAGGAGCGTCTCGGCACGAGCTTCGAAAGCTTCATAGCCGACCGCGATGCGCGCCTGCCCGGGTTTCGCGACAGCCTCAATCCGCTGCGCCTCGTTCTCAAGGCGCAGCCTTTTTTCGGCGGCGAGGCGCCGCTTTACGCTGATTATGCGGTCTTCGGCTGCTTCATGTGGGCGCGCGCCATCAGCCCTTATGCCTTGCTCGCGAAGGACGACCCGATCGCGGCATGGCGCGAGCGCATGCTCGATCTCTTCGGCGGCCTCGCCCGCAAAGCGCCCGGCTATGACAGTTGAAGGCGGCGCGCGATTTCTGTGGTGACAGCGCCGAAGCCCCCGTGCGCTGCCGCACAGTGTTCCCCACCGGCGTCCTCTAATCGTCCTTCATCGCCGAACGAACGGCGCTTCGTATGAAGGAGAGAACGATGTCCATGATTCGCAAGAGCCTCGTTGCCGCCCTCGCCGTCGCCACGCTCGGCACGGCCGTCATTTCCAGCGCCGCGCCGGCCTCGGCTTGGACCTATCATCCTTTCGGTTGGGGTGCTGATGCGGCTGCGGCCACTCTTGCGGCTGGCGCCGCGGCGGCAGCCGCCGCCACGGTCGCTCCGGTCTATCCCGTCTATGGCGCCTGCTACATGACGCGCCAGCCGGTCGTCGATTCTTACGGCAATGTCGTCGGCTCGCATCGCGTCCGCGTTTGCAACTGAGACCGTCCGCCATCGGATCAAGGCCTCCGGACAATCTCCGGAGGCCTTTTTGCGTGAAGCGCCATTGACCGCGCCGCGTTGGTCGCAGTCCCGGATCCTTGACGGCCGGCGGCGCTTCCACTAGGAAATCCATGGCGCGCTTTTCTTCTCTTTCGCGAGCGAAAGCTGCCGATTTCCCTTGCATACCCCCGTGGAAAGGAACGTCGATGTCCCGCCGTTGCGAATTGACCGGCAAAGCCGTGCAGAGCGGCAATCTGGTCAGCCATTCGAATCGCAAAACGCGGACGCGATTCCTGCCCAATCTCTGCAATGTCACGTTGATTTCGGAAAGCTTGCAGCGATCGGTGCATCTGCGCATCGCCGCGGCGGCACTGCGTTCGGTGGAGCATCGCGGCGGCCTCGACGCCTTTTTGATCAAGGCGGCGGATGCCGATTTGTCGCGCGGCGCGCTCGCGATCAAGCGCGAAATCGTCAAAAAGCAGGCGGCTGAGGCTTAAGTCTCCCCTCGCTCGGCCGATGATGCGACCGGCTGCGGCGCGGGTTCTGCCGGCAACCGCGTGCGCAACGCGAAGATTTGGATTGCGACGGCTCCTAGCGTGAGCAGGACGCCGGTGCCGCAAACCCCCCACCACCCCCAAAAGCTCCAGGCGAAATTGCCGAAGCTCGCGCCGAGCGCGCCGCCGATGAAGCGGGTGCCCATATAGACCGTGTTGATCCGGCTGATCGCCTCCGAGCGCAGCTCGTAATTGCGCGTCATATTGGAAACATGACCCGCCTGCATCGCGAGATCGAGAAGGATGACGCCGAGGACGAGCACCGGGATCGCGCCGCGCGAAAACGCGAAGATGAGATAAGCGAGCGTCAACAGCATGCTGCTCCACAGCACTGCCAGACGCGGGTTGCCGCGGTCCGCGAGCTTGCCGGCGAGCGGCGCGATGAAGACGCCGACGATTCCGGCAAGGCCGAAACCTCCGGCGACGGCGCTGCCATAGGCTTCCGGCAGGCTGAATAGGTAGAAGGCGAGCGTCGACCAAAAGGCGCTGAAGGCGGCGAATTGCAAGGCGCCGACGGCCGAGGTCTCGCGCAAGACGGGTTCGCTCCTCAACAGCGTCCCCAGCGAGTGGAGCAGAGCGCCGTAGCGCCCCGAGAAAGACGGCGCGATCGACGGCAGCAAAACCCATAGGCTCGCCGCCAACCCGAGCATCGCCACAGCCGCCATCCAATAGATGGCCTGCCAGCCGAGATAGAGGCCGACAAAGCCCGCGACGACGCGCGACAGAAGGATGCCGCAGAGGAGTCCCCCCATGATGATGCCGACGACGCTGCCGCGCTCGCGCGGCGCGGTGAGCTGCGCGGCGAAAGGCGGCAGGATCTGCGGAACGATCGAGGCGAAGCCGATCGCGAAGCTCGCCGCCGCGAGCCAGGCGAGATTGCGCGCCAGCGCCGCAGCCGTGAGCGCCAGCGCGGCGAGACCGAGCGTCACCGTGATGAGGCGGCGGCGCTCCACCATATCGCCCAAAGGCAAAAGGAAGATGAGGCCCGCCGCATAACCCGCCTGGGTCAGGATCGGCACGAGCCCGACCGCCCGCTCGGAGACGCCGAAGCTTTTGGCGAAGTCCACGAGAAGCGGCTGGTTGTAATAATTATTGGCGATGACGATGGCCGCCGCCACCGCCATGACCCAAACGGTCGAGCGGTTCATGATGCCGCAGCGATGCGCCTTTGCCGCCGAGTTGGCAATATTTGCAGCCGGAAAGCGGCATGCCCGGATTTTGATGGAGAAACCTTGTGCTCTATATGTCGAAGCTACAATATCATCTTGCAGACGATTTCCCGCCTCAAAGCTGATACTCCTCCGCCCATGAAGGCTACGTATGGCTAAGATTTCTGAACCAGGACACCGCGCCGCTGCTTCGGGTGAATTTGAAGTTCATAGACCGCGCGCGGGAATCACAGGCAAGGAGCGCTCCGGTGTCGGAAAGGCACTCCCGATTCCTAAGCTTGGCAACAAATATGTTTTGGTTACAAAGTCGGGCGGGTTCATTATTCCGTCACCGGCTAAATCTTCTACGACGCGCGATTCATGGTCGAAGGCATTTAAAAAAAAATGATCTATTATGCGCAAGATCCAGCGTGAATTATATCCGCTCAGTGTTTTCATAAACTGTCCTTTTTCTCCGGAATATCAGCCGATTTTCCGGGCGCTTCTATTCGCGGTCTGGGCCTGCGGGTTCAGGCCCCGCTGCGCGCTCGAGGGCAGTGATTCGAGTCAAAATCGGCTTCAGAAAATTGAAGGCATCATCGAGGAATGCAAATTCGGCATTCACGACATCTCGCATGTCGAACTTGATTCGAACACGGGACTTCCGCGCTTCAATATGCCGTTTGAGCTGGGAATGTTTTTCGCTGCAAAGCGGTTTGGCTCGCCTCAGCAAAAACAGAAAATGGCTCTCATTCTTGATAAGAAAGCCTATAGATATCGGAATTCGTTGTCAGATATTTCGGGCCAAGACATCGTTATCCATAACGGAGCTGCAAAGACAGCAATCAAACAGGTGAGAGACTGGCTGGATAGCTGCCATCCGGCCAATCGGCCGCTGCCCGGCGGTGATTATATTGCCGACCAGTATTACAAATTCTGCCGCCAGCTTCCAAAGGCATCCGCAGAGCAAAAACTGACTGCGGAAGAACTCACCTACGCCGACATTTGCCGGGCGATCGAGGCTTGGCTAAAAGACAACATGTGAATGTTCCACCACTTAAGGCTGTGGCTTCGAGTTACGCCGGTTTCGGTTCTGCCGCTGGCCGAAATGGGTGGCCTTAACAACCGCCCTGATCTTGGTGAAGGTTGCCGCCCAGAGGGCCACGATCCCTTATCCCCCGAGTAAACGGCGTTCTCGCGCCGCTGCTTGCCGCGCGCAAAAATCTGTGTTGGCTGCGCACGCGGCCCGCGCCGCGGCCCGATTCGGAGCGCCTGCAAAGCCCATGTTCACATCGCTGTATCACTGGACTTTGCGGCTGGCCGAGCGGCCGAGCGCGCCTTGGGCGCTCGGCGCGATCGCCTTTGCCGAAAGCTCCTTCTTTCCGATCCCGCCGGACACGATCCTGGTGCCGATGTCGCTGGCGCGGCCGCAACGCGCCTGGCTCTATGCGGCGATCTGCACGCTCGCCTCCGTCGCCGGCGGCATCTTCGGCTACGCGATCGGCGCGCTGCTCTTCGAGACTCTCGGCAAATGGCTGATCAATCTCTACGGCTATGGGGCGCGCGTCGAAGAGCTGCGCGCGATGTATGCGCAATGGGGCTGGGCCTTCATCCTGCTCAAGGGCCTGACGCCCATTCCGTTCAAGATCGTGACGATCACGAGCGGGCTTCTCGCCTATAGCCTGCCGCTCTTCATCCTGCTCTCCTTCATCACGCGCGGCGCCCGTTTCTTCGTCATCGCGGTGCTGCTCAACCGGTTCGGCGATCGGTTGAAGGTGTGGCTCGAAAACTATTTCGGCTGGTTCATGATCATGCTCGCGATCACCGTCGTCGCCGGCTTCTGGATCGCCGCGAAGCTCGTTTGACGGGAGGGTGTGATGGCCGAACCAGGTTTGTCGCTGCGCCCGCCCAACGCGCTCGGCGCGGCGCTCGTCATTCTGGTGGTCGCGGCGGCGACGATCGGCGGCGCCTGGATCTTTCAGGATCTCGGCTACGCGCCTTGCGAGCTCTGCCTCAAGGAGCGCATTCCCTATTATGCCGGCATCGCGCTTGCGGCCTTGACCGTCATCCTCGCAAGGCTCCGGCGCCGAAGCTTTCTGGCAGCGGGTTTTGTCGGGCTGACGCTCGTCTTTGCGGCGAGCGCTGTGTTCGGCGCCTATCATGCCGGCGTCGAATGGGGCTTTTGGCCGGGCCCCACCGATTGCACCGGGCCGCTCGAAAAGGCCGGCTCGGTCAACGACTTCTTTCAGCAGCTCCAAACCGTGCAGGTGGTGCGCTGCGACGCCGTCGCGATTCGCATTCTCGGCCTGTCGCTCGCCGGCTGGAACGCGGTGATATCGGCCGCGCTCTGCGTGGTCGCGATCCTCGGGATTCGCGTGAGCAAATAGCACCTTTCGCCCGCGTGCCGCGCCGATTCAGTCGGGGAAGCGCTTGAGGCCTTGGGCTTCCTTCGGGACCGGCATGCGGCTCGTGTTCATCGCCATGGCGAGAAACGTGTAATAGCCGTTGATACCGACGAGATCGATGACGCCTTTGTCGCCGAAACGCTTCAGCGCGCGATCGTAGGTTTGATCCGAGACGCGTTTGAAATGGTGCAGCTCGGTCGAGAAATCATAGACGATCGCTTCGTCCTCGCTCATGCCGCTCGGGCGGCGGCCGTCGGCGATCGCCGCGACGATCTCCGGCTTGATCCCCGCCTTGAGCGCGATCGGCTGATGCACGAACCATTCATAATCCTGCGACCATTCCCGCGACGTGATCAGAATCACGAGCTCGCTCAGCGTGTTGCCGATCGCCGATTTGTAACGCAGGTAATCGCCCATGGCGCGCGCCTGGTTCATCACTTGCGGCGAGCGCATCAGCGGCTCGAACGGTCCGAAGACCGGCACCTTGCGCGCCGCGAGGAAGTCGGCGGCCGCCTGCTTTTGCTCTTCGGTATATTGCGAGGGCGGAATGGGCGGCAGGCGGTCCTGCGCCCGTGCCACGCCGCAGGCGATGAGCGACAGGCAAGCCGCCGCATAAAGTTTTTCGATCACGATGTCTTCCCTTGCGGCTGAGGACGGGCGAAACCGTCATCGCATGATGACGCGGAGCCTCTGCACAAGCTCCGCGGCTTCAGCGTCGCCGCTTTCCGCCTTTTCCTCGAGCTCGGAAAATTTCTTCCAGCGCTGGTTCTCTTCGTCCCAACTATAGGCATCGACCGCGGCATTCTCCCGCCGCGCCCTGCGGATATCGTAATCGAGATAGCCTTCCTTGACGCCATGGAGCTTGCCATAGGCACGCATGAAGCTGAAATCGGTCGCCATATAATCCTCGTCCTAAGTGATCCTCGCCATATGCAATCCGCTCGCGCAGCCGGCCCGCGCCGCACGCGGGCGGATTCTTGCGTTTGCGCTAGAGCATCACGCCTTCAAATGGAAGCCCGTCGGCCCGATCGCAACGGCATTTCGCGAGACTAAGCGCTCAGGCCCATATGCCGATCCGCAACCCGGCGCGGTCGAGGCCGGGCTCTTGCGGAAAAGCCTGCGCCGCGCCCGCCGCGATGCGCGCCGCGCTCCAGAGCGTTGCGCAGGCATCGAGCACGTCGTCGCTCGCCGCGCCTTTCGGCGGCGGGCGATCGAGAAGCGCACGGGAAAACCCATGCGCCGCGAGAAGGCTCTTGCGCAGCTCGCTTCCCGCAACGCTTTTCTTAGCCGCAGGGAGCGGCGCGCCCTGCATGAGCCGGAAGGCGAGCTCGGGATGGACCTCGTAGACACGCTCGGCTGCGTCCCGGTCGCGTTGCAGGAGCCGGTCGATCTCGAGGATCCGCGGAAAGATCCAGAACGCCTGTTTCGACGGCGCCCGAGGCGGCTCGGAGGTCGCCCGCGCGAGCTCGCAGACGCGCGGATAGCCGTCCGCGAACGCCTCGACCGCGGCTCGCGCCGGCACCGAAAAGACCGAGGCTCGACGGGCGCCGAGAAGCGGGCGAATCAAGATTTCCGGCGCCCGGCCACCCGCGCCGACGCGATCGGGCAGGCCGATCGGCATATCGACCGCGATGATCGCAGAGGGAAATTCGGCGAGAATCGCGTCAAAAGCAGAAAATACGCGAATTTCGCAAAGCGAGGGTGCCGCGCGCACGGCGGCGACCCAGCCGGTTTTGCAGCCGTCCACGCCGACGAGCGGGACAATCCACTTTTCTAGCTTTTTCGAAAGACATTGGCGTGACGCCGCCGACGCGTTATTGTGCGCCGCAGCATCCTTGAGCACAGGAGCTCTCATGTCGATCCGTCCGCGCCGCAGCGCTCTCTTCATGCCGGCCACCAATAGCCGGGCGCTCGAGAAAGCCAAGACGCTCGCGGCCGATACGCTGATTTTCGACCTCGAGGACGCGGTGGCGCCGGACGCGAAACTCGCGGCGCGCAGCCAGGCGGTCGCCGCCGTCAAAAGCGGCGGCTACGGGGTGCATGAGCTGGTGATCCGCGTCAACGGGCCCGAGACCATCTGGGAGAAGGAGGATCTCGCCGCCGCCGCTTCGGCGGGGCCGGACGCGGTGCTGATCCCCAAGGTGACCTGTCCTGGCGACATCATGCGCACGGCGAAATTCCTGCGCGATGCCGGCGCGCCCGAGCACACGAAAATCTGGGCGATGATGGAATCGCCCATCGCCGTCCTCAATGCGGATTCGATCCTGCGCACCGCGCTCGATCCGGCATCCCGGCTCACGCTCGTCATCAT
>Ga0116227_10008463_pt1 | contig 19373 bp, 15 predicted proteins | sample S1TSphgellanicum_FD_89693 | JGI IMG/M metagenome (GOLD analysis project Ga0116227, IMG submission 89693) | Host-associated microbial communities from peat moss isolated from Minnesota, USA - S1T2_Fb - Sphagnum magellanicum MG | ecosystem: Host-associated > Plants > Peat moss > Unclassified... | reverse complement strand
TACAATACGGTGATTGGCGTAATCCTGTAAGAAAAAGCCGAGGCCATACATTTCTACATTGGTTATCCCACTTAAGTGGTGTACTTCGCTTACTATATCCTGCGGTTGGCGGGTTGCGGCAATTGCTTCGGCGGGAATCACCTGGCGCGGACCTACTTTGCCGTTATCTAACAAGGCCATTACCCATTTGCTCATATCATTTACGGATGAGCCTATGGATGCCGCAGGGGCAAGGTTATCTATCTGAGCGAATGGAATAGTAATGAGGCGCCCTTCGTACAAGGTATGGGCGGCAGCTTTATTGATCTGCATGTTGAAATCCTTGGTTAAGGCCAGCGTGTTGCCCATGCCAAGAGGTGCGAAGATGTTATCCTTGATGTATGATTCCCAAGAGCGTTGGGTTACTGAGGTGATGATCTGTCCGGCGGTTAAAAAGGCGGCATTGGTGTATCCCCATTTGGAGCGAAAAGGGTATAGAGCCTTAACGTGGCTCATTTTTTCGATCACTTGTTCGCGGGATAAGTCGCTGGTCCAGTAAGTGAAATCTCCTTGAAAAGTACCGAAGCCGAGGCGGTGAGAGAGCAGATCTCGCAGGCGGGTATCTTCGCCAGCAAGCTTGTTATCAAGTTTGAATGATGGGATATATTTGGTTACCTTATCATCCAGCGAAAGCTTATGCTCAGCCTGTAACATGGCTATGGCTGTGGCGGTAAAGGCCTTGGTGTTGCTGCCTATCATAAAAAGCGTGCGTTCGTCTACCTTGTTGTTCAGGCCTAATTCTTTAACGCCGTAGCCTTTCATCAATACCACGCGGCCATCTTTAACTATACAAACAGCTGCGCCGGGAATGCGCCAATTGGTTAGGGCGCGGTTGATGTAAGCGTCGATACTGTCTTTAATAAAACCTGTGCGATTTATGTTTTGCGCAAAAAGGCTGCCTGTTGATAGCATTAAACAGATAGACAATAATTTTGCAGTATTTCTCATTATAGATAGGTATGTTTAACTATTGATATAACAGTTAACGCGGAATAATGTGTTAGCGGATATCAATCACACAAAATAATCATTCGGATCAAAATAATAGGCGTTAAAATGAATAAATATTACCGGTTGGACGTAGTGCTGTTAGTGTCTGTTTTACTGCTATTTAAGTGGGGTAAAGTGGCGGCCCAATACAATACTATTCACTGGGCGGCGGATGGATATCAATATTTCGTTGTTGACAACGGTAATATTGTTGAGCAGGATACGCGGGACACGTCAAAACATCTGGTGCTGATCGCTAAAAACTGGCTTGCCGTGAAAGGTATTAATAACGAAGGTGTGAAGCGCTTTGAGTTTAGTGGGGATGGAAAAAAGGTGCTGATCAACACCAATACCCAAAAGGTGTGGCGGTATGACACACGTGGTGATTACTGGCTTTATGATATCGCGACCAAAGTCCTTAAACAGGTTGGTAAATCAAGACCCGCATCGCTGATGTTCGCGAAGTTATCGCCGGATGGTAGTAAAGTCGCTTATGTGAGTGGGCACAATATTTTTGTGGAGACACTGGCAACAGGTGCGGTTAAACAGCTAACTGCTAACGGTACGGAGAAGCTGATTAACGGAACATTTGATTGGGCCTACGAAGAGGAGTTTAACTGTCGGGATGGTTTCCGCTGGAGCCCGGATGGGAAGGCTATTGCTTATTGGCAAATAGATGCGAGCAAGATCAGGAAGTATGTGATGTTGAATACTACGGATTCGATCTATCCGTACGTGGTTCCGGTTGAGTATCCCGTAGCGGGACAGGATCCAAGCCGATGTCGGATTGGTGTCTTGGGTATTGAGACTGGCGTTACCAAATGGCTGAATGTGCCAGGCGATGCAGTACAGCATTACATACCAAGAATGGAATGGGCCAATAATAATGAAGTGATATTGGAACAGCTGAACCGTGCTCAAAACGAGAGTGTTATTTACTTGTGTAATTACAAAACGGCATCGGCAAAAGCTATGCGCAGTGAACAGGATAAAGCCTGGATAGATATTAAATCGATGTGGAACGGTGGCGATTCATTTGCATCCGACCCAGCGGGTTGGGATTGGATTGAGCCGGGCAAGAGTTTTGTTTGGGCCAGTGAAAAAGATGGCTGGCGGCATTTATATAAAGTTGGTTTTGATGGTAAGGAGTCTCTTATTACGCAGGGGAATTATGATGTGATCAGTATTGATCTGATTGACGCGGTTTCGGGTTATGTTTATTTTACGGCTTCGCCTGATAGTCCGCTGCAGCGATACCTTTTTAGGGTAAAAATAAGTGGTGGCAGCCCAGAGCGTTTAACACCTGCGGATGAACCTGGCACCCATGAATATAAACTATCGCCAAACGGAAAAATAGCTATTCATGGTTTTTCAAATAGTTATACATCACCAAAAGTGGAGAACATTACTTTACCTGATCATCAGTATTTAAGTGGAGATGTGATTAGAGTTAATGCTTTGAATAAATCTGCAGGTATCCCGGAGTTTTTTAGAGTTAAAACTGTTGATGGTGTGGATATTGATGGCTGGATAGTTAAGCCAACTAACTTTGATCCCTCTAAAAAATACCCGGTTGTATTTTATACTTATGGCGAACCGGCATCGCAAGTGGTTACGGATACTTACGGCGTTGCCGATAATGATTTGTACAAAGGTAAGATGGCTGATGACGGCTATATTTACATAGGGCTTGATAACCGTGGTGCACCGGCTCCGCGTGGTCGGGAATGGCGAAAATCGATTTATAAAAGTATTGGTACGCTAAACTCCCGCGACCAGGCGATGGCAGCCAAGGAGGTATTGAAATGGAAGTTTACAGATACCAGCCGTGTAGCGGTTTGGGGATGGAGCGGTGGTGGCAGCACCACTTTAAACCTGATGTTCCAATATCCTGAGATCTATAAAACAGGGATAGCTATTGCGGCAGAGGGTTGGTTTTTATCGTATGATAATATTTACCAGGAGCGTTATATGGGTGTACCGTTGACTGATGCCGACCGGGCCATATATATTAAAGGCTCACCGGTTAGCTATGCTAAAAACCTAAGGGGCAACTTGCTCTATATACATGGCACAGGCGATGATAATGTGCATTATCAAAATGCTGAGTTGCTTATTAATGAGTTGGTGAAGAATAACCGCCAGTTTCAACTGATGTTATATCCAAACCGAACACATAGTATTTCGGAAGGAGTAGGCACAAGGGAGCATTTGGCAACACTGTTTACCAATTATTTGAAAGAGCATTGCCCGCCGGGGGCCAGGTAAACAAAAAAGCCTCCCGGGATGGGAGGCTCTGTATAATTATTGCTTATTATTGGTTAGTTTTAGTATGGAAGATCGTCTGTACCGCTTAGGTTATTACCAACCTGCTCGTCGAGTTCAAAATCGGTTTTGCGACCTAATAGGGTGAAGTTTTCGGCAACAACCTCAGTGGTGTATTTTTTAACGCCTTCTTTATCTTCGAATGAGCGGGTTCTTAATTTACCCTCAATGTAAACCAATTTTCCTTTTTGTAAAAATTTAGCGGCTACATCTGCCAGGCCGCGCCACATTACAATATTGTGCCATTCCGTTTGCTCAACTTTGCGGCCGTCTTTGTTAAAAGTTTCTGAAGTTGCTAATGGGAAACTGGCAACCGAAACACCGCCTTCAAGATAACGGATATCGGGGTTTTTGCCCAAGTGGCCCACCAATATTACTTTGTTTATACCTGACATTTTAATTAGGGGGTAAATATATTTTAGAATTTAAAAAATTTAGTTAAAAATAGAAAAACTATTTTTGGCAGCGCTAAATTATTCAAATTTTTCACTTCTGTGAAAAAATATGTTGATTTTAAATCAAAATTATTTTGTTCTAAGTAAATATGATAGAAACGGGCGTGGATATACTGGTGCGTAAGAATATGCTTTTGTAAAGGTGATATACTAATAATTTGCGGAATAATACCAAAAGTAGAAATCATATCTGCGGAAGCGAATAATTCTTCTGGTGATAATAAGCCGGTGGTTTCTATTAAAGGTAGGTCGTACATGTTTGCCCAGATATCGTTTTCGCCACGTTTATTTAGCAGCAGTTTACCGGCATCGGCTATCAAAAAATAATTAAAGTATCGGTTCTTAATTTTAACGGTTTTTAGTTTTACGGGCAACTCGTTCACTTTGTTGTGTTTGTAGCCATAGCAACCCGTGTTAACCGGACAAATACTACAATTAGGGCTTTTGGGTTTGCATTGTAATGCGCCAAATTCCATCATGGCCTGATTGTGTAAACCAGGTGAATCCTGATTCAATAATTCATCGGCCAATTGCTGGAATAGTTTTTTGCCTTTGGTGCTGTTAATAGGTTCGCTTATGCCCATGTAGCGTGCTATTACACGGTTTACATTGCCATCAACCACGGCTTTGGCTTGGTTGGATGCGAATGATGAAATAGCCGCCGCCGTGTATTCGCCAATGCCTTTAAGCGAGATGAGATCATCGTATTGATCGGGAAATTTGCCACCAAATTTTTGCTGAACCAGTTGTGCGGTCTTCAGCATATTACGGCCACGGGAATAATAACCCAGCCCCTGCCATAGCTTAAGGATCTCGTCTTCTGTCGCGGAAGCAAAATCACTTACGGTGGGGTAGGCTTCGGCAAAGCGGTAAAAATAGGGCATCCCCTGGTCAACCCGGGTTTGCTGTAAAATGATTTCGGATAGCCATATAATGTACGGGTCGGTAGTATTTCTCCAGGGGAGGTCGCGGCGGTTTTGGTTATACCAAAGTACCACTGTATCAGTAAAATTCATTGTTCACAAAGTTACATTCTTTTACTTTATAGTGGTTTACAAACTACTTAGTAAGTAAAATCAAAAATAATCATCTTTTATTTTTCTGTTTCATTTTAAACCAATACTTTTGCAACCCCAAAACAGTTAAGTATTTACAAAAATTAATAAAGAAAAAAAGGTATGACTAAGGCAGAAATTATAGCTGAAATCTCATCTAAGACAGGTATTGAGAAAGTTGATGTTCAAGAAACTGTAGAGGCGTTTTTTAAGGTTGTTAAAACCTCAATGGTAGGTGGCGAGAATGTATATGTAAGAGGTTTCGGTAGTTTTGTAGTAAAAAAACGTGCTAAAAAAACAGCTCGTAATATTTCAAAAAACACTGCTATTATTATCCCGGAGCATTTTGTTCCAAGCTTTAAGCCAGCTAAAACTTTTGTTGAAAAAGTTAGAACCGGTAACAAAACCAAAGCTGTAAAATAATTTATAATCAGGTATGAAACGTAACCAAATAGCTGTAGTTGTTATAGTTGTTGCTATAATGGGCTATTTGTTTACGTTAAACCCTGTGCGCTTGATAGTAGCCAAAGAAGGCAAACCCAGCGCAGGGGCAAGAGTAGGCGAAACACGTGCCGGTAACGGTAGTGCAAGCGCCAATGTTGATGCCAACTATGTTTCGGCCCCGGCAAAAACAGCAGTAGGGGGTAGTTTATCGGCCGAGATAACGGCTCTGGAGAATAGCCTTAAAAATGCCGGCAGCACTGCCGATAAACAAAGGTTTGAAACCGAGCTTGCTAAAAAGTGGGATGATGTAAATCAACCAGCGCCCGCAGCCTTTTACTATATGGCAATTGCCAAAGAGAAAAATGGCTACCAAGATTGGATAAACGCAGGAGACAGGTTTAACGATGCTTTTAAACTAACACAAGATACACTGGCCCAGCCGGTATTTGTGGCCAATGCGGTTGAAGCATTTAACAACGCATTAAAGCTGAACCCTAACGGGCTTGATGCCCAGGCAGGTTTAGGTATTGCCGATGTAAATGGTGGAGCAGCCAGCCCGATGACCGGTATAGGTTTATTACTGGGTGTAGTTGCTAAAGACCCTAATAACCGCAAAGCGGTGTTAAATTTGGGAACCTTTGCCATGAAGAGCGGCCAGTATCAAAAAGCTGTTGAACGTTTTAAAACGCTGATAGCGCAAAAGGAGGAGTTAGAACCTTACTTTTACTTAGCTGAGAGTTACAAGCAGTTAGGTATGAAAAAAGAGGCTATTGATGCTTACGAGAAATGTAAAGTATTGATGCCGGAGCCGGCCTTTGGGGCACGGATTGATGAATACATCAAAGAATTAAAGAATTAATTAAACATAAATTTAAAACATTACAATTATGCCGAGCGGTAAAAAAAGAAAAAGACATAAAATGGCAACCCATAAACGTAAAAAACGTTTAAGAAAAAACAGGCATAAAAAGAAATAAGCTATCGTTAGCTTATTGAGTATGAACGTTCACCTAAGCGGTGGACGTTCTATTATCGTTTATACCTTCATGTTATTAATTACGGCCTTATGTCGTTAAAAGAAATGGAGTAGCCATTGGTAAAAGAATTAATTATCGATGCAACCCCCGGAGGGGCTACTATTGCCTTATTACAGGATAAACAACTTGTAGAACTCCACAAAGAGCAGATCAGCAATAATTATGCTGTTGGCGATATTTACCTGGGTAAGATCAAAAAGATCATGCCTGGGTTGAATGCGGCTTTTGTGGATGTTGGTTACGAGAAGGATGCTTTTTTGCATTACCTGGACCTAGGGCCGCAAGTATTAAGCTTATTAAAGTTAGCCAAACAGGTACGTGGCGGAAGCTACCAAACCAAACTATTGGATAACTTTAAGCTGGAAGAGGAGATAAACAAGGGTGGTAAAATATCTGATGTTTTAACCAAAAACCAGCTTATTCCTGTGCAAATAGCGAAGGAGCCTATCTCAACAAAAGGCCCGCGCTTAAGTTCTGATCTATCCATCGCCGGAAGGTATGTGATTTTGGTTCCTTTTTCTGAGACGATCTCGATCTCGAAAAAGATCAAGAGCAATACTGAACGTACGCGTTTGCGCAAGATCATTGAAAGCATAAAGCCTAAAAATTTCGGGGTGATCATCCGCACTGTTTCCGAGGGAAAGGGTGTAACTGAATTACAGCAGGACTTATTGGACCTGATATCAAAATGGGAAGCTTTTATTACCCGTTTACCATCAACCGAGCCTGCGAAAAAGATCTTAGGCGAGATCGACCGTACATCAACTATTCTGCGTGATCTGTTAAATCCGGATTTCCAGAATATTTATGTGAACGATACCGCCATTTACGAGGAGATACGAACTTATGTTCATCAAATATCTCCCGACTTAGAAAGCATTGTAAAACTGCACAAACACAAGGAGCCTTTATTTGAGCACTTTGGTATTGATAAGCAGATTAAGGGCGCTTTTGGTAAAACTGTGAATTTGGCCGGTGGCGCTTATTTAGTGATTGAGCATACCGAAGCTTTGCACGTTATTGACGTGAACAGCGGTAACCGCACAGCCAATAAAGAGAACCAGGAAACTAACGCTTTCCAGGTGAATAAAGAGGCTGCGAAGGAAATTGCCCGTCAGTTGCGGTTGCGTGATATGGGTGGTATTGTGGTGATCGATTTTATTGATATGCACAAGCCAACCAACCGTAAGGATTTGTTTGACTACCTGCGCGATGAAATGCTTTTGGATAGGGCCAAGCACACCATTTTGCCACCGAGCAAGTTTGGTTTAGTGCAGATAACCCGCCAGCGCGTTCGCCCGGAAATGAATATTGTAACCAGCGAAGTGTGCCCTACCTGTAACGGTACGGGAACCATCAGGCCAACGATACTGTTGTTGGATGATATTGAACAAAACTTCAACTTTATTTTAACCGAGCAAAACGAGAAAAATATTACGCTTTGTGTACACCCGTACATTGAGGCCTACATTAAAAAAGGTTTGTACAACCGCCAAATGAAATGGTTTTTTAAATACAACCAATGGATTAAGGTGAGCAGCAACCCGGCTTATCAAATCACTGAGTTCCACTTCTTGTCTGCAAAAGGGGAAGAGATTAAGTTATAGTCGGGAAGTCCGAAAGACCGAAAGAGATGTGCAAATGGTGTTGAGCCGTTTGCACATTTTTTGTTTTAGAAAATACTATCTTTAGCTGAACCTAAATAGTATGCGGAATATCATCCTGATCTTAATAATATTCTCATTGCTTTCCTGTTCCCATCATAAAGAGATTACTAAAATTTCTATGGGTGTAAGTGGCGCATGGTCATATGGCGGATTTTCTATCAATATTGATAGCTCGGGAAAATATCAATACTATGGAAGAATGAAGGATTCAATTAAAGTATGGGGTTACTACACCGGCAAAATCGGTCGTCAGCAATGGGATACTTTAATTAGAAAGATAGATAGCATAAACTTTAAAAAAGTTGACTCCACTGCGATGATGGGCGCTGCAGACGTAAGCTATTACGAGCTAATAATACATCTCCAAAACGATAAAAAGCGGATTATAAGGGCAGGCGCATTTGATTCCGATCCGGTTTCAAAATTGTTGAAATACCTTGCCCGAAGTTATCGCCATTTAGATTTAAAAGAAACCATGGTTCCATTTCCGCTTGAAACCACCTTTCAAAATGGAGTGTCTAACAAGGACCCTAACGCATTTAAGTTTTCGGAATAGCAGCCAATTGCTAAATAAATTAGTAATTTATCGAAATAATCCGCACATTTGCATATCTGCACATCCAACAAAATGGCTAAAATCCGAACTTCCTACTTCTGCCAGAGCTGTGGCTACGAATCTGCCAAATGGTTGGGTAAATGCCCATCATGTAATCAATGGAACACTTTTGTTGAGGAGATTATGGAAAAGCCCAATACGGCTATTCCTAACTGGAAAGCAAGTACTACGGCTTCTACTTCGATGCAGCGGTCTAATAAACCGGTTTTGGTTGCAGATGTGGTTTACCAGGAAGAGCACCGGTTATTAACTCCCGATAAGGAGTTTAATCGGGTTTTGGGTGGCGGTATTGTGGCGGGTTCGCTGGTGCTGATTGGTGGTGAACCGGGGATTGGTAAATCAACTTTGATGCTGCAACTGGCCATGAATATGCCGGCACTTAAGGTACTGTACATATCAGGTGAAGAAAGTGAGATGCAGATCAAGATGCGGGCCGAAAGGCTGGCACCTAACGCGGGTAAATCTGGTGGGGGTTGCTATATCCTTACGGAAACATCAACTCAAAATATATTTAAACAGATTGAGCAACTGGAACCTGATCTGGTGGTTGTGGATTCTATCCAGACCTTGCACTCGGCGCATATTGAATCTACCCCGGGCAGTGTTTCGCAGGTGCGGGAGTGTACGGCAGAGTTACTGCGTTTTGCTAAGGAGACCTCGACACCAGTATTTTTGATCGGGCACATTACCAAGGATGGAATGATCGCCGGTCCGAAAATATTGGAGCATATGGTGGATACCGTGCTACAGTTTGAGGGCGATAGGCATCATGTTTACCGGATATTGCGAGCCATTAAAAATCGCTTTGGTTCGGCATCGGAATTAGGAATTTATGAGATGTTGGGCGAGGGTTTGAGAGAAGTTTCTAACCCATCAGAAATATTGTTATCACAGCGGGATGAGCCTTTGAGCGGCATCACCATATCGGCCACTTTAGAGGGCTTGAGGCCGATGCTGATCGAAACACAGGCATTGGTTAGCGTATCGCCATATGGCACGCCGCAACGCTCCGCAACGGGCTTTGATACCAAGCGGATGAACATGCTGCTGGCCGTATTAGAGAAGCGTTGTGGGTTTAAGTTGGGTGCTAAAGATGTGTTTCTGAATATTACCGGCGGGATCCGTGTTGAGGACCCGGCGATTGACTTGGGACTGGCCGCGGCTATTGTATCATCGCACGAAGATATTCCTGTTCCGTTTAAAACCTGTTTTGCGGCGGAGCTTGGCTTGTCGGGCGAGATCAGAGCAGTTAACCGGATAGAGCAACGTATCGCGGAAGCTCAGAAACTGGGTTTTGAGCAGATTTTTATTTCTAAATACAACATGCCTACGGGTGGCAAGGGCAAAAAAATAGACTTCTCCCGTTACAGCATCGAGGTTAAACCTGTTGGCCGAATAGAAGAAGCCTTTAATTTATTGTTTGGATAAAGACTACGGTGTAGTTGTCACCACGATCTTCCTGATCATGTTGTTATACATATCAGCAACGTAAATATTACCGCCAGAAACTGCAATAGCCTGCGGGCTATTGAATGCCGCCGCTGTATTTACACCATTTGCAAAACCTGTTGTAGTTAAACTTCCGGCTAAGGATATCAATAGATTACCTGTAAGTTCCATGATACGGCCTCCTGCATCAGCTATGAATAGGTTTCCTGATGCATCAACGCTAATACCTGCTGGTGATGGAATTATAGTTTTAAGAATGATATTACCGATTAAAGTAGTCACCACTCCGCCAGTAGTTATTTTTCGTATAGCGAAATTACCGCTATCGGTTACATACAAATTACCTTGCGCGTCGATGGCTATACCATTTGGCGCGTTAAAGCCAGCTGCTGTTCCTGTGGCATCAATACCTGACGCTACGGTTGTTCCGGCAAGAGTGGTTACCACACCTGCGGAGGTAATCTGGCGGATCATGTTATTACCTTTATCGGCCACATAAACATTTCCGTTGGCATCAACAGCTAAAGCACTGGGCGATTTAAATACCGCGTTTGTTCCGGTACCATCAGCATAGCCGGCTGTACCGCGCCCAGCCAGGGTTGTAACTACGCCCGAAGTGCTTATCTTACGGATCATGTTATTACCCATGTCTGCCACATAAATATTTCCGGCCACATCAATAGCGATCGCTTTAGGAGCATAAAATTGGGCATTGGCCGAGGTACCATCTAAGTAGCCAACCGTTCCGTTGCCAGCAAAAGTTGATGTTACGCCGGCCGGGGTAATCTTTCTGATCACGTTATTGTAGGTATCGGCCACGTAAATATTTCCGGCTGCATCGGCACAAATACCTTGTGGGTTATTGAATGATGCACCAGTACTTGTGCCGTTAACCAAACCTGCGTTAACATTGCCGGCAAAAGTACTCACCGTTGCTGTAGATGTATATGTGGCAGAATTTGTTTTGAACTTTACCACGCTGCTATAACCTGTACCATAGCTATTGGTAGCATAAGCACGCGCATAATAAGTTGTGTTAGGAGCAAGGCCGGTTAAGTTGCCTGATATATTTAGTGTATCAAGTCCGTGGGTTGTTTTAGAATCGGTAATGGTAGGAGTTTGGTTTGTTGAGCTCCAGCAAATACCCTCGGCAGTTAATTCGAAGGCGTTATCGCCATAGTAAGAAATTAAACCATAAGCCTGAACCGAAGTTGCTGTTAATTGAGTTATAGTGGGATATGTTGAAATGATTGGTACAGATGTGACAATATCTGTTGATGTTGATTTATTACAACTACTCACTATAGCCATTAATAGCAGGCAAGCGGCAGAAATAATGATAGCAATAGGTCTTTGTTGTTTCATAAAGGTAAAAATCTGCATAGTAAATGAAATTTTGATGAAACCAAAGCATCATTTAACTCTTTTTAACTAAAACTTAATGCTAAGTATAGGTGTTTGTTACATACTATGATGAAGTTGTGTTTGTTTGTAATGCTACTGCTTGTACCTGTTCAAAAAAAGATGCCTTTACCACACGGAATGACGTTTGGGCAAAAAGTTGATCCGTTACAAAAAATGCCATCTGCAAAGCTTGAAACATTTATGGGAAAAATGATACGGATATCAACCACCATAACCGGAAAAGTTATAGCTGTTGATACCCCCAAAGGAGGATGGTTTAGGATGGACGGTGGAAACAAAAAAATAATTGAGGTTCATTTTAAGGATTACAATATAACCCTGCCAAAAGAATTGAGAGGCCGCAATGTGATGATACAAGGGATTGCTCAAAAGCAATTTATAACCGGAGATAATAAAACTAATTTAAAAGGGAAATTGACTTTTGAAGCTTCGGGATTGATGGTTGAGTAAACGTTAAATAAAAAAGGAGCAAGAAATCTTTATTTCTTACTCCTTATATCTTTGATCAATAAGCTTATTTACTTAAAAACATTGATTTGATACTGTATAAATGCTTGAAATATGGATCGTTCAGATCTGGGATGAAACGGATGGCTTCGCCGGTTGATTTCATTTCGGGACCTAATTGTTTTTCTACTTCGGGGAACTTATCGTATGAAAATACAGGCTCTTTAATTGCGTAGCCTTTCAGCTTACGCTCGATGGTAAAATCTTTCAATTTGTTTACACCTAACATTACCTTGGCAGCGATATTAATGTATGGTACATCGTAAGCTTTGGCGATGAAAGGCACCGTACGAGATGCACGCGGGTTAGCTTCGATAACATAAACCATTTCGTTTTTAACCGCAAACTGGATGTTTAACAAACCACGTACATTTAATGCCTTGGCAATTTTAACGGTATGATCTTCCATTTGTTTGATCACGTTATCGCTCAGATTAAACGGAGGCAATACTGCGTTCGAATCGCCTGAATGGATACCGGCAGGTTCGATGTGCTCCATTAAACCAATAATGTGAACATCGTCGCCATCGCTGATGGAATCGGATTCGCACTCTTCGGCGCGATCTAAAAAGTGATCTATCAGTACACGGTTTCCCGGAAGATTTTTTAACAGGTTAACTACGGCTTTTTCAAGGTCTTCATCGTTAATCACGATGCTCATGCCTTGTCCACCTAATACGTAGCTCGGACGAACCAGTACCGGGTAACCAACTTTGTGGGCCACTTCTATAGCTTCTTCGGCGCTTTCGGCAACTCCGTATTTTGGATATGGGATCTCAAGGTCTTTCAGCATGTCTGAGAAACGACCGCGATCTTCGGCGATATCCATATTATCGTATGATGTTCCGATAATTTTGATACCGTGCTCGTGCAGTTTTTCGGCCATTTTTAAAGCGGTTTGTCCGCCAAGCTGAACGATCACACCTTCTGGTTTCTCCAGTTCGATGATCTCACGAACGTGCTCCCAGAATACCGGCTCAAAGTATAATTTATCGGCCATGTTGAAATCGGTAGAAACCGTTTCGGGGTTACAATTGATCATGATAGCTTCGAAACCGCTTTCTTTCGCGGCAAGCAAACCATGTACACAACTGTAATCAAATTCGATGCCCTGGCCGATACGGTTAGGACCTGATCCTAATACAATGATCTTCTTTTTATCAGATGCGATCGACTCGTTCTCGCCTTCGTAAGTTGAATAGAAGTATGGCGTTTTAGCCTGGAATTCGGCAGCGCAGGTATCAACCATTTTGTAAACGCGACGGATGCCTAAGGCCTTGCGACGCTGGTAAACATCTTCTTCGGTTACACTATAACCTAAAATGGTAGCTATCTGGATATCGCTAAAGCCTTTTTGTTTTAAAGTGAACAGAAAATCTGGAGGGATATTGTTAACCGAATAGCGGCGCAATTCGGTTTCTAAGGTTGCCAATTCCTGGATCTGGATCAAAAACCATTTATCAATTTTAGTAGCCTTGCGAATAGATTCCAACGGAACGCCTAAGCTTAAGGCATCGTAAATATGGAATAACCTGTCCCAGCTTGGTTTTTCAAGGCTGTGCATAATTTCTTCCAAGTCGCGGCTTTGTTTACCATCGGCACCTATGCCTGCACGGCCAATCTCTAAACTCTGGCAGGCCTTCTGCAAGGCTTCGATAAAGCTGCGGCCTATGCCCATCACCTCGCCTACCGATTTCATTTGTAAGCCTAACTCGCGGTTAGCGCCTTTAAATTTATCGAAGTTCCAGCGGGGGATCTTAACGATCACGTAATCCAAAGTTGGCTCAAAGTAGGCCGAAGTTGTTTTGGTGATCTGGTTTTCTATTTCGTCGAGATTGTAACCAATGGCCAGCTTTGCAGCTATTTTGGCAATTGGGTAACCTGTTGCTTTTGATGCTAAGGCTGATGAACGTGATACACGTGGGTTGATCTCGATAGCGATGATCTCGTCGTTAACCGGGTTAACCGAGAACTGTACGTTACAGCCACCCGCGAAGTTACCAATGGCACGCATCATTTTGATGGCCTGGTTACGCATTTCCTGGTAACAGCGATCGCTCAAAGTCATGGCCGGAGCCACGGTGATCGAGTCGCCGGTGTGGATACCCATCGGATCGAAGTTTTCGATAGAACAAATGATGATCACGTTATCATTACTATCGCGCAATAGCTCCAGCTCAAACTCTTTCCAGCCTAATACGGCTTGCTCAACCAAAACCTCGTGGGTTGGCGATGCTTGTAAACCACGGCTCAGGGCCTGGTCGAAATCTTCTTTTTTATGTACAAAGCCGGCTCCTTTACCACCAAGCGTGTAGCTTGGGCGGATAACTAAAGGGTAACCTATTTGCTGAGCAGCTTCTTTACCTTCTAAAAACGAGTTGGCAATTTTTGACGTGGCTACACCTACACCAATTTCAACCATCAATTGACGGAAAGCCTCGCGGTTTTCGGTTTTTTCGATAGCGGCTAAATCAACACCGATGATCTTAACACCATATTTTTCCCAGATGCCACGCTCGGCTACGGCAATACAAAGGTTAAGCGCGGTTTGGCCACCCATAGTAGGAAGCACGGCATCGATCTTTTGTTCCTGTAAGATCTTTTCAATACTTTCAGGTTCAAGCGGTAACAGGTAAACGTGATCGGCAATAACCTTATCGGTCATGATGGTAGCCGGGTTGCTGTTGATGATGGATACCGAGATACCTTCGTCTTTTAAAGATAGGGCAGCTTGTGAGCCGGCATAATCAAATTCGCAGGCCTGGCCAATGATAATTGGACCTGAACCGATGATCAGTACTGATTTAATGGAGGTGTCTTTGGGCATAGGGCTTTTTAGTGAAAAAGTCTAAATTTATGAGTCAAAAGTCGGTTAAAGACAAGACTGTATACTATGCGCTGATTGGGAAAACCCGTTCGTTGCGTTCGGGATGCAAAGATAGGTTTTTGAGTGGTACGGGCTAAAGTTTTTTGTAAATTTAATACGGTGGTTACAGACTTTGCAAATTTTGTTTTTGAGATTGGTATTTGAATAGAATTTGCGGAATTTATGAAGATTACGGTTGAAAGTTTCGGTATTGATCCGGCCAATTGAAATCGGTCGGATCAGTTTAAAGTAGATTATTATTCGCGTAAGCTGAAATTAATAGGCACCGTATATTGTACCCTTACAGGTTGCCCGTATTGAATGCCAGGCTGCCATTTGGGTGATAAACGTAATACCCGCAACCCCTCATCAGCTAAATCCTGGCTTGGGGCGCGCATTGCTTTGGCATCAGTTAATGAGCCATCGCGCTCTATCACAAAAGATATAAATACGCGGCCTGTTATATTATTCTTTTTAGCTTCTTTGGGGTATCGTACATTGTCGATGAGAAATCTTGAGAAAGCTGCTTCGCCACCAATATACTCAGGCGGGGCCTCTCTTAGTATATAATTGTAAACCTTGCCGTTTTTATCGGTGCTGGTACCTTTTATTAATTTGCCACTTTCATATTCTTCGGTGAAGGATATGGCGTCCTTATCGTTGCTTTTGCCCGTCCACTGGCCTATGCGTTCGCCGTTTTTCACATAGCCTTCTTCGTAAATCTTTTGATATCCTTCGTGATAACCTACATAATGCCCATTACCGTTAACTAAGATTGGTGTGCCGGTAGAGTCGTTACAGGTTTTAAATAGAGTGCGATAATTACGTATGATGCCAATGTTGTTACTATTTGCCGGATTATCGCTTACGTACTCTTTAACGCTGTGTAATACGCCATTAGGGAAATATTCGGAAAAATTTCCGGTTAGCCGGTTGTTTATGTAAATACCTTCTTCCTGTTTGTTACCGTTGGCATAATATCGGGTGTAATGCCCTACCCACGAAATGTAATCTTTACGGGTAGATTTTCCCTGACTTTTTAGATTGCCGTTTTTGTAGCGTTCGGTTACATTATACAGTGTGGCCGATGTGCTGTCTTTAGCGATTATCTGAGTATAATCGGCGCTATCAGGTGTAAAAACCTTTTTACCCTTATTGGTGAAGTAGGAGGTTTGTGTTTGCGCTAATGCCGATATCGTAATAAACGAAATGCATATGGTTAGGAGCAGTTTTTTAATGTTCATTTTAATAAGATGCAGGTGCGTAAATATAAATAGTTCGTGGCGATATCGGATATTTTTTGTATATTTATGAGAAGGAAAAAGAGGAGTTAAAGAAGGAAAAATATTTCTTACTTTATCCCCCCTCTTGAAGAAGTAGCAAGTACTTAGTTCAAGTAGCAAGACCTTTAATTCCTACTTTATCCCCGGATAGGTTTTGCATCGTGCTAACTTGTGCTGTGGGATCCCGAAATAAATTCGGGATGACGATTGGGAAGATTGAGAAACCCTACTTTATCCCCCTCCTTTTGTGAGTTTTATTTACCCATAAGTACCCATAATTTGTTATCGAAGTTATGCAGGTTATTGGGGTTTTAGCTTAGAATGGTATTATCAATGAGCCGGATGTTACCTACTTTGACAGCTACCAGTGCAACCATATGTTCGGTGTTGGTATTTGCCGGGAGTAGTGTATCGGCATCGGCTATCTCAAAATAATCGAGCTGGATATTGGGGTTGGCGTTCAGGTCATCAATGGCTGATTGCTTTAGCTTATCAATATTAGCTTTGTCAAATTGATCTTTGGTTTTTTTCAGGGTTGCGGATAAGAGGAGCGAATTTTCTCTCGCTTCGGCACTCAAGTGCACATTGCGCGAGCTCATCGCTAAACCTTCTGGTTCGCGAACGATTGGACACATGATCATTTTCACGGACATGTGCAGCACATCAACCATTCGGGTGATTACTTTAACCTGCTGATAGTCTTTTTGGCCGAAGAAGGCAAAATCGGGCTTGATGATATCAAATAGCTTAAACACTACCTGGGTTACGCCCTGATAATGGCCGGGGCGCGATTTGCCTTCGAGTATGTTTTCGAGTGGGCCGATATCCAGGTGCCAGGTTTCTCCGTGCTGATACATCTCATCAACCGAAGGATTAAAAAGTACATCGCAACCCGCACTGATGAGCATTTCTATGTCGCGCTCAATTGGGCGGGGATATTTCTCGAGGTCTTTAGGATCGTTAAACTGGGTGGGATTTACAAATATGCTGCAAACAACGATATCGGCATAGTTTTTAGCTTCGGCTAATAACGAGATATGGCCTTTGTGTAAGGCACCCATAGTGGGTACAAGGCCTGTTTTATTACCTTCAGAGCGCTTTTGCGACAAATAATCCTGTAGGCTGCTCCTGGTTTTAAAAATTTTCATCCGTGTTAATTTGCTTTTAATTGTGATGAAGCTATCATGGGCCGATTTACTCATTTCGGCTGTTGGGCCTTAGTCCATGATGGTTTCACAGCTAAACTTGCTAAAAGCTGGCAAAGATTAACAATAGATTAAATATAACCAAAAACAACTTGCATAATTCGTTGATATATCATAAGATAATGCTTATATTTGCAGACTCAAAATTTTTGACTCTTTACATAAAATTAATACTGACTAAAGATGGGTAAATCTAAGCTACTGTTCATCACTCATGAAATGTCTCCTTTCTTAGAACTCACTAAAATTTCTGAAATTACAAGGCAACTTCCACAAGCGATGCAGGATAAAGGATTTGAGATCCGTATTCTGATGCCACGTTTCGGTAATATTAATGAGCGTAGGAACAGGTTACACGAAGTGATCCGTTTATCGGGTATGAACATTATAATCAACGATAATGATAATCCATTGATCATTAAAGTTGCTTCTATACCTGCTGCACGTATGCAGGTGTACTTTTTGGATAATGAGGAGTATTTTCAACGCAAACAAGTGTTTGGAGATAAGGACGGTAAATTTTATGCGGATAATGATGAGAGGATGATCTTCTTTTGCAAGGGCGCATTGGAAACTGTTAAAAAATTAGGATGGGCTCCTGACATCGTTCACTGCCACGGCTGGATGAGCGCTTTGGTACCTGCCTATTTGAAAACAACTTACAAAGACGATCCTACATTTAAGCACTCAAAAGTGGTTTACTCTATTTATGAGAAAGCGTTTGATGAGCAACTGGATCCGGAATTTGCACACAAAGCGGTGATGACCGATATGACCGAAGCTAATACCGAAGTTTACAAACCAGGTACAGATGCATCGTTATACGCGGGTGCTATCCATTACTCTGATGGTATTGTTTTAGGCAGTGCTAATATTGAGCAAGATGTGTTAAATAATGTTAAAAGCAGCAATAAATTGGTTTTAGATTACGAATCGACTTCAGATTACGAAAATTATTACAATTTTTACGACGAAATTACCAATGATGAATTGGTGCATGTTGCATAAGACAAACTATATATGAAATTTTTCAGAATAGACTTATTGACGCTGTTGATAAGTCTTTTTATTTTAGGCAGTTGTAAAAATCCGGATAGCATAGGTTTACCCGTTGATCCGACCAAAGCGTTGCAAACCAACCTGATTGATACTGCCACCATTAATACAACCACAGTGCGGGATGATAGTGTGCAAACTACTAATATCGCGAAAGCGCCCTTGGCTTATTTTAAAGACCCTATTTTTGGTATTACCGAAGCTAATATTGTTGCAAGTTTAAACCTGCCTTCGTTATCGGCCTATACCTTGCCAACCGGAACAATATCAGTTGACTCGGCTGTGTTGGTAATGTCTTACGCTGATGGTTTTTATGGCGACTCGCTTGCTACAAGCTATAAGGTTAATGTTTACCAGTTGAATGAGCCAATAGCCAGCAAATCATACTATAACAATAAATTATGGAATGTTAGCAGTACATTGCTTGGTACCAAGGTGTTTTCGCCAAGGCCCAAAACACGTTTCAAAATTACTACAATTGTTACAGGTGCTAAAGATACGCTGATAGGTGTTGCACCGCAATTGCGTGTACCTATTGACAAGAACTTTATATTTAATAAGTTTTTTGGTGCCGGTGCAGGGCAGTTAGCCACTAATACGGTATTTCAAAATTATATTAAGGGCTTATACATTACTTTAGATAAAACAAGACCAGGTGTGGGCGGTAATATGTTTTTTAACATTGTGGGTGATTCAAGCAGGGTTGATGTATATTATCATACCGTGAATAATAGCGTGATTGATACCGAAAGAGTATCCTTAGCAATTGGAACTCCACATGCTGCAGAAATTAAACACAATTATTCAACAGCTGTTGCAGGATTAACCGCTCAATTAGCTGCTCCTAAGGCATCGTACAATACGTTGTATGTACAGGGCTTATCAGGCTTAAGGGCTAAAGTAAGCTTTCCTTATCTTAAAAAGATATTAGCTACAGCACAGGCAACGGGTGGC
>Ga0116227_10008462_pt1 | contig 19376 bp, 17 predicted proteins | sample S1TSphgellanicum_FD_89693 | JGI IMG/M metagenome (GOLD analysis project Ga0116227, IMG submission 89693) | Host-associated microbial communities from peat moss isolated from Minnesota, USA - S1T2_Fb - Sphagnum magellanicum MG | ecosystem: Host-associated > Plants > Peat moss > Unclassified... | reverse complement strand
GACCGCCCCGAGAACCAGGTGGGGGGGGGGGGAGTTGGGGGCACCACTTTTTCATACCCGCCCAACACTCTCTGAAAACCCTGACTTTTCTGCAGGGAAAGAGGCACAATGCACAGGGGTCTATGTTGTATCTGGGCTTTGTTGGCTCTGTCTGCATTCATGTCAACCTGCACACGAGCAGATTAAGCTAGATGTCTGGAGAACACTGTATTTTCTAGAGAGGACACACAAACCCGAAAGCTGTTGAAAGAAGCTTAACTTACCTAACACTCCTTTGGATTGGGGCCCAGGCAAGGCCATGGTTGGAAGAACAATGGTGTATACTATTGACCAAACAAGAGGCATCATAAATGCCAGCCAACAGAAGACTGTATCTATTGCTCGTGCAAGCCTGGATGAGCATGAATTGGGCTATAAGCTGACCGGTATTTTTATTTTTCAATTTTGTGATGTAGCCATACTGGTGATTATCCACAAGAGGAATTAGCCAAATCTAGCTACATGTATAAGAGAGGAAAGTAGAAAAATTTAAGAATATTGCAATCTTTTTGTGACCCAATAGAACCTATTATCTAAATATGGCAATCCCTCAAAATCTGGTTACTTTGGTGCATTTTTTTTTTTCCCACAAAAACCCCTTTGACTGAGTGAGTTGAACTGGATATATTTTTGTTGCCAAGTGGAGGAAATTCGCCTAAAAAACAAAACATGGAAGCTAACCTCCTTTTGCACAGTGGTTTTTTTAATTTTCAATTTTGTGATGTAGGTAGCAGAAGTGGTGATCATCCAAATTGGACCATTTAGCCAAAAATGACTATACAAAAATGACAGTTTAGCCAAATTTGACTATACAGTAATGTACAAGTAAAAACATTGACTCAACTCTCTATTTGGTTGGGTACCTATTGGAACCCAATATTGAATCTGGGGACGTTTTAGAAAAAAAATTATTTTCAAAATATGTCCATTAAAAAAAACCAAAAAAAACTCAATTTTCACACTTCTGCAAAAAAAAGGGTTACAAACTGGCGAGAATCCACCAAAAAACAACCACACTGGTGGTTTCAAACTCACCAAAAGAGTTCAGATCAAGGTTTGGAGAAGACCCATGGATCTGACTCCTTTTGTTTAGCTGGTTGAGGCCCACGTTTGCATGACTGACTATGAGCAACATGGGATTGTAATAAAGATCGTTGTTGTATTACAGAGAGCACAAAGATATTTAAATCAGGCCAACTCAATCGGCTACTCCAAACAAGGACACTGTCAGGGTGAACCAGCACCCACCATGCTACCATGAAGGATGGATGGTAAGCGGGTTAGGAAACAATTTTCTCCTGAGCTTCAGTTCCCTAGCTAACCTTGGTGATTACCCCAGTTGTTTTTTTCCTACCTATCTATATGTATACACTAGAAGAGAGTGTGGTTTTTCGCACACAAAAACCCACAGCTCGTGACACATGTGCAAGATAAACTTTGTGGTTTCATCCATTGCAATGTATATAATATATGATGTTTATGGTAGTATGTATTACATTGAAATGACAATTTGATATTAAATAATGACACAAATTACATAATTACATTTGTGCCATTAAAATATAGATTACATTTTAATGTAATATATACCACAATAAACACCACATATTTTGTACATTAAAATGGATCAAACCACAAAGTTTATTTCACACATTTGTCATGAGCCACGGATTTTTGAGTGACAAAAACCACATTCTCTTGAAGTGATAGAACCTACTTCCTACAAAATGGATTACCAAGGTGAGACCAGATATTAACTCAATTGATGTTCATTCACAACTGTTTTGTATATGGGAGCATCCGGTGGATGGTGCACTGCGGGGTGTTTGGTTCACTCTGACTAGTTGTATGTGAGTCAGCTCAAGGTTCGGGATCCTGAACTGCATGATTCCAAGCACAAAAGACATCTCCATTCCAAGCCCAAAAAGCTGCAATTACTATTAGCATGGTCAGAAATTCAGAAAGGAAAAAAGTTGCTTGCTGGAAAGTTGAATGCAGAAATAGTTATTTTGTATCATTGATGACTGAATGCCAAACATAAAAGAACACTTCACTAGAGGGAGAGAGAGAACCCGCTTTGATTCTTGGGTATTTCTTTTCTTGTGGCTACAAAACACGGTGTATTAAGTGCCTGGTTTTGTTGAAGGTAGTTGGGTCTGTCAGATTTTGCCACTTACAAGCTTATGTAGAATTTCTAGCACTGAAAACACATAAAATGTAATTTATTTGTATTCACCAATTCCTCCATTACAATGCATGATACGAGGATACGTGATATGTTCAATTTTCTGTGTGTTCTTTCTGTGTGTTTTGATCACTGAACATGAACAGTGTAGAAATTTGTCAACTAAATATATAGGTTCTTCTCTTTTCGGGCTTAATCTAAGGTCTCCATGAACAATACTTTAGACTTCATGAGCTTGCAACTGTTGAACTGCTGAATCTAAGTAACTTAGTGAGACTTTTTGGTTCTCACAGACTTGTAGGAGGAAAACATTTTGGTGATAAGAGCATCTCCACTAGTAGCAGTACAATGGCCTTTCTGTAGTACTTTCATCTGGACCTCCAATGCACATCATCCACTTCTACTGCACATGTTGAGACCTACATTAAAGCATCCAAAGAATCTGAAATCAAGTGAGATTGCATGTGGGTATTGACTATATTTTTCTTGGAGAATAATGAAACAAATCACCATACTTGTTACGAGAAATTTTTGTCAAAACTTTGTGAAGGTTTGGCTAATTGATATGTTACTCATCTTTCACACAATTTCCAAGCTTTTTAGCTAAAGAATTCAAGTGACAAATAGACTTTAATTCTTTGAAACTTTGGCAGGCAGACACATTGGCCAAGTTACTCATTCAACTTGCAACAGCGGAACAACCAAGGATTAGGAAAAGAAAAGAAAAAAGAGATGAAAAAGTTTGAACTACTGTTGTGAGGGTATCTGTTTTTAAAAAAGAACCATGGTCCTAGATTTTATATGTTTTACAAACGTGGTAGAACCTTTGGGAAATGGGTTTTTTAATAAAAAAACATTAGAACTTGTTAATAAGAGTAATATTGTTTTGCCCAAAAAAGACAATTGTCAAGTATAAGGTTTATGATTTTCTAAAAAGGATGTGATTCCAAATGCAGTTTGGAATTAAAGTTGTAGGGTACTCAATAGGATTGATTTTGCACTTCAAGAACTTAAAGTTGTCAAAAACATATATAATACAATGATCAAAGAATCATTGTTCTTGTTCTTGTTGTATAACAAGTTGTGAATCACTTCATTTATATTGATGTTGAAAAACATATTCTCTTGTTTGTGTTTGGTACATTCAAACTAAGCTTGTATATCCCTAAAACAACCAACAACAATGTGTTCCATAAAGCTAGGTGATGAAACAAGTAGGGATAAATCTTGCACCTCAGTTGAAAGTAGCATAATATCCTAAATACTAAATATAAACTAATGCACACATATGTGAAACCCTAAAACCTAATACTTGGACTTGTTTAAAACACTCAAATTTGGGAAGGTCCTTGAGGGTTTTGTCCATTGAAAATGAACAAGTAGAACATTTCGGTTTCTACCCTAGTTATACCATCATTGAGTGATTCAATGATTAAGGTTTACATTGACTTTTTAATTTTTGGATTAAGTCAAATTAGGTTTTTGATACTTGGATCCAAAATTGTTTAGTCTAATAGTTGGATGGAGGTATTTGCACAACATTCGTTTCAACATATGAAAGATGAGATAATGAATTTTAGTGATGATTCATTGAAACTAATCTAGGTAGAACAATTTTAGGTTTCATAAGTTGTCCTTTGGATTGAAAAATGTTTAGTTGATTCCCAAGTAAAAAGGAATTGGAAAGTGTTTTTTTCATATCTATATATATTTTTTCAACTTTGATTTTTTCAACACCATAATCACCAATAGATTTTGCACTAATTTGCATATCATTTTTTTTCAATTAAATTTGAATCCAATTGAATTGAAGAAATTGAATTCAAATTCAATTGAATTGCATGCAATATCATTCAATATTTTCATTTAATGAAATTCAATTTTCACAAAATGATTTTTTTTTTTTTGGTGAATTGATTATCATTGGTAATGTGCAACAATGTGGAGCCCACCTTCATAATCTATTACCTTAACATCCTTAATTTTCTTCCTTTGTTGCTACCTATGACTTCAAGTCCCCAAATGAAATCATTTTGCCATTTGTTTCATATATTTGGCTTTAAAAAAAAAAGATGCGCACTTTTAGTTTAAGTTTTATTTCTAATTTTACTTTTTTGTACAAATAAAATCTTAACCATTTTATTTTTCTTTATCAAACTTGCTTTTTAAAAACGTTTTGATATTTTGTGCAATGGACATTTTTTTATGGGTGAAAAAAACCAACCTTGCAAATCCAAAAACGGAAGAAGCTTGGAACCAGTGTTGGCCAATTACTGCTTTTTTTTGATAATTGGTCAAGTGGGTTTTTTTTGGAACCACACATGACATCAATATCAATTATTTAAAAGAAATAAAAAAAACTGGTCGTCTATCAATTTCATCATCAAATAATACCCCCAATTATTAATTTACTTAGTTATTTTTTGGTAATACCCATTGGTTATGCATAAGGGTCAGTTTCCAAATGCTTTCCTTGATAACCACAGGTTATATTGCATAGGTAGGGCAGGATATAAGATTTATTTATATTTATTTATTCTGTTATAAACATGTTCAGGGTTTTAAGATTGATAACCTACTTGAATGAAATTCCAATCATTGGGGTAGGGTATTAAAAATTGAAAATTCAAGACCCAATCTGTAAAGGGTCTTTTTTGGTTCTTGGAATGATATGTATTAAGGGCATGTATATTATGTTCCAGTTCTCAAAAAATCAATAACAAGCGGGTAGGTCATCAATACCTTGGGTTGATAACCGGGTGTGTTGTGAATAATCAGCCAACACTCTTTGGAACTTCTCTTCAAACCTCCAAAATTTGGGCTCATACACATGCGTGCTTTTAATTATGTACAAAAGTGCAAAAAGAAATTCCCAACATTACATACATTTTGCATGATTGTGACAATCATATATTGAGCCAAAATTGCATGCATCCTGATTGTCTCCTTTCCATCTTATGAATACCAGTACCCCAATGTATATCCAAACCTTTCCATTTCCTTATAAGACATAGCATCTTTGGGTCATTATATTGAGCTAGAGCAACATCTTCTAGATGAAAACACACACACACACACACACACAAAGTTCTTGCCACCCTTGGCTGATTCTCTTCACCACTTTCCTTTCAGAATGAACTTATGTGCTTGTTTGAAGTATGCTCTTTTTTTTGCCCAACATATCAAAGACTTGTTCCCTACTAGTTTTGAGAGGAGAGAAAATTGTTAAACCCATTGGTGTAAAATTCTCCCATATGGGTTTTAACAATTTTCACATATGGGGTAAAAATTGTTTAAATTGTTTAACAAATTTTACCCCGTATGTGCAAAAAATAGGAGAGAAAATTGTTAAACCCATGTGTGAGTATTTTGCTAATTCTTTGGTTTGAAAAAGGTGTAATAAACACTATCTATTACCAAGAGTTGATACTTTCACACTTTCACAAAGTCTGGAGCATATCTGAAAAGATTCAGCATACATTAAAATTACATACATTGGCCCGAGTGAACCAGCACCCATAGGAACATTTTATTGGCTATGCTTTTTTATTTTGTCCCATGATTGTGAGGAATGTTCACCAGGTGCTATTCTGAGCCCCGGGAGTTCATTTTTTGAGGAACTTCATGGATACATTTCCTATTTTACCTGTTGCTGGTTTCAGTTTGTTTTGTCATTAAATAATCCTCAAAATAAGGAAATGAAAATTTGTGAAAATATGAACTTTGACATGTTGAAAATCATCATAATTATCTTAGGCTACACTCTGAATAATTTCATTACTCATATCACAATATAATACTAAATGATGGGAGGAAAAAAAATTTCAAATTAAAAAACGAATTCATATTTGAAAAAAAAATTTATTCGTTTTGTCAATGTGGAAACTGACCCTAGGGTACTGTAGTAGCCCTCATGGATAACAATACCTCATATTCCTTATGTAGGTATAATGCAAATAAAATGAATAATGCAAAAGCCAAAATGGGTGAAAATTCCATAATTATTCAAAACTTTTTGAGTTGCTTTGTAGAGTCTATGGTCTGACAAGAAAAACTCTCCAAATGGTCCATAGGCCTGGGAGCCACCCCATTCCATAATATGGTCCATATCCACCAAAATCTATAGTATTCATCCAGTTCAGAAGATCATCCAAGATTGAAATTTTTTTTTGCATCACCTATCCTGTAGAACAGTTAAATTTCCACCAAAAAATGGATGGTATTAATCCTAAATGGAGCATCATCCAAAATATCAAACAAAATTGCAGCATGTTAGTCATAACAAGGTTAATGTCCACTAGAAGAGGATGGTATTTGTCCCAAATGGATGGTCATCCAAGATAATTACCTATTTCATAACATGTGTTAATATCCACCAAAAAAAGATGGAATTCATCAAAAGTGAATTATCATCCAAGATACAAAGCATATTTTCAACACCATTTCATAATTGATTAATATCCTTGAAAAAGGGATGGTATGCATCTGAATTGGACGATCACTGAGATAGAAAGCAAATTTGTAGCATCCATTCCATAACATGGTAAATACCCACCAAAATACTAGGGGGTATGCATCCAAGATGGATGATCATCCAAGACAATAAGCAAGTTTGTAGCACCCATCCCATAGCATGGTCAAGATCCACCAGAAATGGATGACATTCATCCAAAATGGGTGATCACCGAGACACAGCAAATTTGCAGCCACCCATTCCACAACATCCATGGAAAAAAAGGGAAGGTACATCATATCCATAAAAAATAGATGGTCATCCAAGAGACCAAGCAAATCTGCTGAAATGCTTGGATGCACAAATAATACTTGATGCAAAGCATTTTGTAGGAAACTATATGGATGATAAAATACATATTTTTGGGAAACTATATGGATAACAAAATACACTATATTTGTCTGAAAACTACGTATACATGGATGATAAAATACAAATGTTTGTGTGCATGTGGGGTCACTGACACAGGTGCAGAAAATAGGCGAAAAATGCTCTGCCAAAACTTTCTTTCTCTCTGATTTCTGTTTGTTTCTGGGTGTAGTGTTCAAACTTCAAACTTGTGTGTTGTTATTGTGTCAAGAATACACTCATCACCCAGCAGCGGCAGCAGCAGCTTATATAGTTGTTGTTCCTCTTTGCAAATTTCACCAACCCAGGATTTAAGGCCGAAGCCTGAAGATAATACTGAACCCAGTTCTAGTTTCTGTACATGTGGGGATTGTTGTTTCATAGCTTCATTGTTGCTTTTTTGCCTTATTCTTGTTGCAAAACAGGCAAATTCTAACTTTTGATGATGTTTTTCTGTATGATGTGTATAGGTTCTGTACATGTGTGTGTGTGTGTGTGATTTCAGAAGACCAACAAGCTGAATGTTCACGCTAGCTGCTGCTTCTTCCAACCTATGATCATGTTTCATCCTCTACTTGCAGAGGCAGATCAAAGGGAGACCAGGGAGATCAGGGAAATCAGCTTTGGTGATCTGGGTTTATATAGTGAAGTGAAGCTTAAGAAGCTGAGAAAACACATGAATTTTGCTTAGTTGAAGGATCTGGCTTGTTCTCCCATCAGCTCGTGATTTTCCTTTACTAACGGTTTCGTGCTGTTTGTTCCTACTTTGCCATCTTCTTCTTGCACCAGCTTTGGTAGATTTTGAAGCTCAATTCAGAGCTCCATCTAGTTTCTTCTCCATCTCAATCCTCAACTTTCTGCTCAATCTAGTTTCTTCTCCAGCTCAATTCTGGACTTTCTGCTCAAATCGAGTTTCTTCTCCAGGTCAATTCTTGATCATCTGTTCAATCCAGTTTCTTCTCCAGGTCAATTCTTGATCATCTGCTCAATCCAGTTTCTTCTCCAGGTCAATTCCTGATCATCTGCTCAATCCAGTTTCTTCTCTGGCTAAATTCTTCGATTATCTTTTGCTTTTCAAGTAGTGCAGAAGATTTTGTCGAGGTATGCGATCTTAAGGCACCACATGCAGAAACTCAGCAATTTTTTGTGCACAAATTCTTCTTTTTCTTCTTTCTCTTCAGCTAATTTTGTTAGTCCCTTTTGTCTCCTCTAATCCTTCATATTCTTCTTCTTTCTTATGCGATTGGCTTACAACTTGCTAGAAAAATTGGAAGCTTCTGCCACCAACATATGCAGCAGTAAAGGAGGCGAATAATCCTTTTTTTTCTTTTCTCAAAGATGAAAGAATCTGTGGAATCCTAACGTCCTTCCCTGTCGCTCAAAGTTGAACACAAAGATCACCAATGCTTGAAGCTTCGCTAGCACACTGCAACAAGCTAAAGGTGAGAAGTTTTCTTATCTACTTCCATGGGCTGTTGTTGTGTTGTGAAGATTCTTGATCGTCTTCTTTCAACTGGAAATCTGCTGGAATTGTAAGCCTTGCAAATGTGCTTCCTTGAGGTTTGATCTCAAAACATGCAATGTGCTTTCATGTTTTTTTCATGGGAATCCTGATGTTTGATGATGGGATAGGGTATCAAAATCTGGAACAAATTTCTGATTGCCAAATGCTGAGGCAGATTATGAGATATCCATTTTTGAGAGTAAAAGGAGATTCTTGTCTTTGTTCCAGGAGATGGAGAAAACTCAGAGTGGAGATGGAGAAAGAAAACTCAGAGTGAAGATGGACAAAACTCAAAAGCTTTGGGGGGCACACAGGGTCTTCATCGATGAGCTTTGAAGCTTAAAGAATGTCTGGGTCTGGGATCTCCAAGATTAGTACCAGATTTACATGATCCATGTTGCTAGGATGTTGTGGTCATGAAGAGACCTGGCATTCATTGTGATTGAAACTGATCTTTCTTTCTTCACATGAACATGAAGAAACAGCTTATGAATGAAGCTCAGAGGAAAGAGAGAGTGTAGAGCTCTCTCCTTACACAAACCTGAGAAGAATCAACAAAGAAAATCAAATCCATGGGGGACAACAAGGGATGCTGCTCGGGTCTTTCTGGAACACATCTCAGTTTGTACCAAGGTTTTGTTTTGGCAATCCCAATCTTGATCACCTTTGCACTGCTGTTTCTGTTTCTCCTCGTCTGCTTGCGCAGACAGTATCTAATCCAAGCACAAACTTCACATCTGAGAAGAACCCTGAGAGGACAAGGAGGGTTCATCATCCCTCGTGCTGGCCTTTTCACTACTGTAAGAATCTCCAGCCAAGACGGTGATCTTATATGCGCTTATCATGATTGTTGCAAGCTTTTCAATTCCCAGATCATACATGTTTCCCAGAATTGGATCTGAGTGTTTCCTGCAACAACTCAGTCTGGTTGATTTTCCTGAGCACTAGCCATTGGGCTTTGTTCAATTTCTTCTGTGACATTGCAACAGAATGGGATGCAGCAAAAGGGAGGACTGAACAAGTCAATCTGGGATGAGCTTCCTGTCATCATCTTCAATGAAAAGCTTAGAACAGCAACAGCAGACAATCAGTGAGCATTCCAATGTTTCCTTGCAAAACTTTGCTCTGCTCACTCACACATTCACTACAGCTGTTAGTTATATATAACCAACCTGTTGCTTCTTCTCTGAAGTCAATATGTCTTCTGCAGGTGTGCAGTGTGCTTGGGAGATTACCAAAAGAATGAAGTATTACGGCAGCTGCCGGTATGCAGTCACATCTTTCATAAAGATTGTGTTGATGAATGGCTTGTAAAAAACTCCACATGCCCTCTGTGTCGCACCCTTCTGTTCCAACAAGAGATATTGCTCACGATGGAACGTCCCCTCCATTGTCCACCATGGCAGCTGCAGCTTCCATCTACCACACATACTACTGAGCTTCTAATTCTACCAAGAACAAACAGCAACAGCAATTCAACTGCTGCTGAAGAAAGTAATACAATTCCAACTGGAGAAATTAGACATCTCCCACACCTGCACATGGAAGAAATGCTACAAGAGGAGAGTGTGGCTGGAGAGCACAGAATACAAATTGATTGCTGTTAAGTAGAGAAGCAAGAGCCTGATTACTGAACTGAGAAATGCTTGCTCACTCAGAGATAACTTAGAACAACTAAAGTAAATCTGTTGCAAAGCGTAACAGCAATTTTACACAGAACCTCTGCAATTCAGAAGCTTTGTCACACTTACCAGCTTAGCTCACAGGACTTGATAGATTGTCAAGATGCATTCGCAATGGATACTGAAACACTTGTGCATGTCACTATTTCTATTGCATCAGACAAAGTGTGAATATCAAAACACTTACTTGCACATCTCACGATCTCTATTGCAGCAGACAAGGAGTGTGAATATCAAAAGACTTACTTGAGGATGTCACAATTTCTATTGCATTAGGCAAAATGTGAATATCAAACACTTGTTCATGTCATGATTTCTATTGCGTCAGAAAAATTGTCAATATCAAAGCAATTGCTTGTGCATGTCATGATTTCCATTGCATCTGACTTCTCTGTTTTTCTGCATGTATTGAAACACTTGGATGGACTCTCCACATATCCAAGAACCTGTCCTACTTTGGCTTGCTTCTCTGTCCATATTGCCTTGGATGACGGAACAAAAGAATCACATGCAAATCTGGAGCTGCAAAATCGCACCCACAAGGTGGCTGGAGGAAAAAAAAATCCGTACATCCAAATTTGGAGCTCAGTATTCATACCAAAACCGTAGTTGGAAGCAAAAATCATAGTTTGACTCTGTGGAGCTCAAGAATCATACCCAAAAGATGGCAGGAAACAAAAACCATACTTCTGCATTTGAAGAAGCTCAACAACCATACCCAAAAGATAGCTGGAAACAAAACCATACTTCCACATTTGAACAAGCTCAATGACCATACGAAAAAGATAGCTGGAAACAGAAACCATGCTTTCTGCATTTGAAGATGCTCAAGAATTGTACCCAAAAGACAGCTGGAAACAGAAAACCATACTTCTGCATTTGAAGAAGCTCAACAATCATACCCAGAAGATGGCTGGAAACAAAAGCCACACTTCTGCATTTGAAAAAGCCCACCAATCATACCTAAAAGATAGCTGGAAACAGAAACCATTCTTCTGCATTTGAAGAAGCTCAACAATATGCCCAGAAGATGGAAACAAAAGCTGCGCTTCTGAATTTGGAGGAACCCAGGAGGAGAAGAAGATCACAGTTCACAAGCTTACTTACTGGCTTGAATTCCAGCCAATTTGCTTTTGAGCAGCGATATGAAATCATGCAATTGACAACAAAATCCTTCAGGAAACCAAGATGGTGGAAGCCTGGAAATCCTCTGACTGGTGCCATCAAAAAACCTAAAGAGTAGAGTCTCTGATCGTTTCTGAAGCTTCTGCAAACCCTAGCTATGGCTTGCAAAGTTAAGCTCCAGAGAGTTCACTGTCATCTGATTCCATTTCTGCAGGGAGTAAATCGTGCAGACTTTGCAGCAATGGCATGAGGTTCAAGTACCAACAAGGATTTCTCAACAGAAAAAATCTAAGCTTCACTATGCAAAATGTCTGAGAAAGGATCTAAGCTTTAGCATGCCACATCTCTGAGAAGGGATCTAAGCTTTAGCATGCAACATCTCTGGAGAAAGGTCGATCTAAGCTTTACCATGCAGAAATTCTGCTCCAGAAGCGTTTCTGTCATCATCGAGATCCATGTCTAGTCCATACGATTCCTCTGACGACGGTTTTGCTGTCGCAATGTCGTAAGTACGTGGAGTAGTATTCGCCTTGCCGTTCTCTGCTTCTTCATCGGTAGTCTTCTCCGAATCCTTTCCTTGTTTTTCTGGGGCTGTTGGTTTCTGCACATCCCCGTGCCGAAGTCTGGGATCTACCCGCTCCGACATAACTGGATTTGGAACTAATACCGTCGAATTCGCTTCAAAACACTTCGTAGAATTTGCGGATTCTTGAAGACGAAAACACCGACGCACAACACAATCCTCAGAACTGCATCTGCAGCAGCAGCCCTTGTGTGGTGCGTCCGCTTGCGTACTCTTGCTACAACAATTGTAAACATGTTGTTACGACAAGTTTCGAGGATCTCGAAGGTCTCAAAAGCGTTCGTTTTGTTTTTTTTTCCAATTTTGTGAAGTAGGTGTGTTGGCGATCAACCACAAGAGGACTTAGCCAAATTTGGCTACGGGTCAGAGAGAAAAGTAAATTCTTTTTAAAACCCTGCTATGTACTGGCGACTTGCAAGAACCTAAATATGGCAATTTCAACTATTTTTTTCCTTGAAAATGTGTCGAATTTGGGAGATATTTTCATAAAAAATCCTTTGTAGAGGTTGCCGGGCATTCTCTTTTGTGGCCAAGTGAGGAAATTTCGGCAAAAAGAACGCTGGATACAACCTATTGTCCAAATATGGCGAATTCAAAGTATTTTTCCTCTTAATGTGGCGAAAGTGGGCCATTTTCCCCCTTAAAAGCCTTTGCACTTGTCGCAAGTGCTTTTTTTTGGTCGCCAAGTGAGGAAATTTCGCCAAAAAAACGCTGGATACAACCTATTGTCCAAATATGGCGAATTCAAAGTATTTTTCCTCTTAATGTGGCGAAAGTGGCCCATTTTGCCCCCCCAAAAAAAGCCTTTGTACGAGTAGTTGCAATGGCCTTTTTTTTTGGTCGCCAGGTTGCGAAATTTAGCCCAAAAAGAAAATCCACTGACTGGGACGCTCAAAAAAGCACAGGATCGTCATGCACACGAACCGGCAGAACCGGGATCCCAGGTCCCAGGTCCTCTTAGGGTTAGGTCGACAAGGCACTACTGTTGATGATAGCGCAGCAGCTCTACTCAAAACAAAGGGCCCCCGCTTTGAAGGGTTTTGGGTTTCTGGAGCTTCTTGCAGCGATGGCGGTGCGCACTCAGCAAGGAGCTACTGCAGTAGACGACGCGCTGGTGTGTAAGGCAGTGGACGCCCTTCTCAAGTGGTCAGCGTCTCAGAAACAAAGGGAGAAAGCGCAGCTCCTGGAAGACGAGCAGCTCCTATATGTCGTGGTGGCCCTGAAGAAGATCCCGGACCGTTCGCGCACTAACCCTTACCGCATTCCTCTGCCTCATCCCATCTATCCCATCGATGGCACGCAGGAGATTTGCCTCATCGTCAGCGACAGGGAGAAGTCGCAGAAATCGATCAAGTCCAAGGAAGCGAAACTGAAAATCGCAGAGGAGAAACTACCCATAGCCAAGGTAATCCCGCTTTCCAAGCTCAAGACGGATTACTTTTCGTTCGAAGCCAAGAGGAAACTTTGCGGCTCGTATGATCTCTTCCTCGCTGATGATAGAGTGCTGCCGGCGTTGCCCAAGCTGCTGGGGAAGACGTTCTTCAAGAAGAAAAAGCATCCGATACCTGTAACACTAACCAGAGTACAGTGGAGTGGTCAAGTCTCTGCGGCTCTCGGCTCCACTTTTCTTTACATAGGGACAGGGACGTGCAGTGTTGTTAAAGTGGCAAGGATTTCGCAGTCACGGGATGAGATTGTAGCAAATGTTAGGGCTGTGATTGAAGGCGTAGCAGATGTTGTCCCGAGGAAATGGCGCAATATACGAGCTCTGTTTCTCAAAACCCTAGAGTCTGTTGCTCTTCCTTTGTATCAATCTTTACCTGAGATGCATATGAAGATTGAGGGCCATGCGTTGAGGATTGAATCCAACAAGCCTGACAGCTCCAGGATAGAGGAGACAGAGAGCAGCAACCTTCTTCTTTTGACAGCTGATGATGAAGGTGAGAAACTGACACGAAAACGCAAAGGTGAGAAGACTAAGGAGGGCAGGACAAGGAAAGAACCTCGAAAGGAAAAAAAGCTTGAAACTGGTGCATAGTAAGCTTCTATCTGTCTGCTTGTACCAGTGAGAGGATCTTTTTCTTCTTCCAAACTCTGCACAAAATCTGCACATGCTTTGTGTGGTATTGTGAATTTGTTGGCGTGGAAAATTCCATGACCTAAATTCTGCATAGTTTACTCTTGGGTTTCAATGTGCACATAGTTCAGAAGGATTGATGGTCATCTCTTTACAACTGGTTCCTGCTTCCCTGGTCACATGAGAACAAATGTTTCTGTAGTACCTAGAGATTTCTATTTCCTGACTGCATCTGCTTCAAGTTTCCTGAAACCTGAAGTGGCTGATTTTTGTAGGCGCTCTTTGGATTTTTTTTTGTTTTTGTTCATAGGATGCAATTCTAGCTCTCATTTCAATTGAAGGCTGTGGTGTTTTCAGTCTTTCTCTTGGAGAAAAGTGATACAGACATCATTGCCATTTATGAGTTTATCTGGAACAAGGATTATACAGGTTTTATCTGTTGCAAAACAACTTGTGCGTGCGTGCGTGGAGCTTGTTGAGATTAGGTTTTCCAGCTTGATGTGTGCAGGATTCTTAAGTATTTCTGGGGTATTGGAGAAGCTGGAGGTGCAAGTGTCTTTCTTTGCCATTGAGCTAATTGTGTTGAGATGTGTTGTTCACTGATAGCCAGCATTGTCACTGAGTCTTTCCTGCTGCTTCCAGAAATGTGACAGAAACTCAGGATGCAGATTCTGTATGATCATTTGCCCAAATATTTGTGCAGATGATTATATACTTATCTACACCCACCATCAGGGGCTGATGAAGTTGAGGGTTAGACATGGCAGTTCATCTGTGCTATTTGTGATGAAGGTGGGTTTTGGATGCTTGGTGAGTGACTCTCATCATGATATGACTACTCATTATCTTCATAGTGCTGTGAGTAAGATGTTTTTGCAATTTCATAGTTATGAGGTCAAACTGTTTGCAGACCTTGACTAGAACTTTGATCTTTGTTTGGGGTTATGTAGCTCTTTGTTTGACCTTTGTTTTTAGATGGTCAAAAGAGTACTAACTGTTGAAAACCTGTACATTGAGGAATGACTTCTTTTTCTAGTGTGTAATCCGGTCAGCTTGTAGCTGAACAGAATGCTCATTGAATACCACCCTTGCTTAAGAGCTACAGAAAATTTAGCTCAGACAGTGTAGCACACATTTCTTCCTTTCATTGCAGCTCCTATTTTGAGCTTTCATAAACAGATTTCTGGAGTGTGAATTCGGTCTTCACTTGATACATCCTAAACCAAATTAGTGGAGCTTAAAATGCTGTGTGTAATGGTGGCATTGGGCTCAAAACTCAACAGTTGAGTCTCCTACACCATGCACCACCTTGTTCCAAAGCATATGTATTATGAAAGCAGCAAAAAAGAAAAAGTAATATAAAAGTATAGCAGTTCACACACTAGTTTCGAGAAGGGCACAAAATCCTCAACCAACTAAAATTCAAGGTTCTTATGGGGACTCACTCAAGTTTCTTTCAATTATACTTAATAAGACTTAGTTCTAAACATGCTTTCTTTTTTTCCCTCTTTTGGTGATTTTCAGCATTGTATGCGATCAGCACCTTCTTTGTTGTTGCATCTTATTTCTCTCTTTTGTCTAGACACAAAGTATATAGCATCTTCCTGCTATTCTGACTCAGAAATGGAAGTAATTCAGAATGGACTGCATGGTGATTCTGAAATCCTGAATGGTGTAGTTGTCACAAATTCTTTCATATCAAATAGAGGTGAAGCAGGTGCATTGAGACAAAGGATCCTGTTTGCCAGCTGAGGATACGTATGAATGGCCTACAGAAATGAACTTGACATATACTTGAGACTTTCAGAATGTTGTAAGATTGCAGGCACTGGGACAGTGAACTGTGGCAAGTTTTTTGGTTATTCATGTTAGTCCCTTTTGGTTTTGCCTTTCAGGATTTTATTGGAAAGAGTGTAAATGACAGAAACTTCAACAAAGGAGTAAAATTTGCAACAAGTTTGTGTTCTCACATCAACCTAATAGTCTTGATTCTTGGATTGATTTTGCTCAACTCCATGTGCTTCATCTCTGAGCACCACAAGTAGGGCACAGAGTCGCTCAAAGAATGGAATACGATCTTAGATTTCCCTATGTCCAGTTAGGGAGAGCTTCTACACAAGTGATAGACCCCTTGTTACTTCATTTGGTCAGTTGTGTTGGGTCAAACATTTAACATTTTGTTCACAAACACAAAGGCTCTCATCTCCTGACATTGATCTGGTGAAGGAAGCTGTCTGTCGAAGGGGAAAAACATGAGTGATGCTAGCCACTGGAGTTTAGAAAGTCAGGAGAACTTCCTGAGTCCTTCACCATTGAGTGTACAGAGCTGGAACACAAAACGCCCAAGAAATCTCATGGCAATGTGGGTGCATAGAGCATTTGAGTAAAGTGAAACTGTCAGGACTCATCCCTTTTTTCCCTTTGGTGGGAAATGCTCCTTCTTATCTTAATGCTGAAATGCTCCTCAGAATGCCCAGCCTTGACATACCTCCACATCTCTCATGTTCCAGAGAAAATTGTATGGTTGCAGTTTTAGAACTCTTCCAAGTTGCAACCATCTCTTCTGTAGATTTTTCCTTGCGGGGTTTGCCCTGCAAGTGTCAGAGATAAGACATCCTATGTTTCTTTTGCAAGGCTAACTTCTGGGCATTGCTGTTGTCAGTAAGGAGGATGCTTCTTAAAGATTGAATGATGCAAACTTCAGCCATGTATAATCAAAGAAGCAAGTGTATAATGAGGTTCCAAAGAAATGAGTGGTTAGACATCTTGCTTAAATTGGGGATCTGGCTTGAGTTATAACAAATAATAGGCAACAGATGCCAACTACCCCATCTTGCCAGTGCAGGAGCACAGTTTGTCACCAGAGGCAGCATCTTTCTTATTCTTAGGTGCAGTTTCTGAATTGAGAACTTGAGGTAATTTAACAGCAATTTCAGGAAGCAACATATGACCAATTAGGATAGTATCAATTGGCCAAATATAGGAATTTGATGCCTCATCAATTTCTGAGGTTCACATTCTACATTCTTCTCTTTCAGTTTCTGAACAATATATGCTTATATTTGATAGTATATAACGCCACATGGGATAGATATCTGATGTCTATAGTCCTGATTCATCTTCTTAAGATTGTGCTGCTTCATTTTTTTTCCTTTCAGTTGTGGCAAACAGTTGTGTATTAATGTTGATCATAAGTTGAATGTACTAGAAGTCTGAGAACATACAGTTTGAGGATCATGCAGCCATGATGTGCAGCAATTTTTGGATCCAAAGCATTCAGAGTCAACAAGGATCTTGCTTTTGGTTTCAATGCAAGTTTCTAAGAAGTCAGTGCGGATGTTATTGTAGCTATGATACATTGTTCTGTTGAAGGTCACTGAATATACATGTGAATATGGCTGGTGTCAAATTGCTTGTTAGTTTTTATTTATTTGAACGGTCAGGTCTCCTGTTTTCTTTCTCTTCTGCCTTTTCCTGCTCTCTATTATGTTCTGGATCTGAAATTTGTACAACATTATTACTGAAATCATCTCTGAGTTTTACTCATATTGACTTATCTATAGAGGAGTTCTCACTACTTATGAAGATATTTCTGTGTGCTTTAGCATCTTACAGTAGTGAGAATTATGGAGTTTCAAACAATTTGTTCACTAGAGTTTCAAATTGAGCGAGCTGCAAGAATGTCAAAAGATGGGAGAAGGGCCTCCTTGAGCTTCCTAACCCCACATGATTTCAACTGTTCATGAATTCAGTGGGTAACTGCTGTATCTCTAGAGCTGCCTTTTCACAGATCAGATTGCCCCATTATACAAGTAGAGTGCAGTTTCTGCTGTACATGTGTTGTGTGTGATCAGGTTCAATAAAATACTGGTGGGCATGCTGATATGTATGTATGGTCACAGGAATGAAGCTGCATTAAAGGGGGGATTCTGATTACGGTGAAAGTTGCATTGCCTGTGGGTCCACTTTGGCTAGCAAAATCACATGGAGTTATAAGAATGAGTGAAGACTATATGCTTCATTAGGTCAGTGTCTGAGTGAAAACATTTGACATGTTGCAAAACTTCTGATTAGAAATTGGAAGCTCCTGATTCTGGTCTAACAAAGGGTCAAAAATTCAGGTTATCCAGGCTGTGGGCATGGTAGTTCAGAAACTCAAGAAGGCTCTTCAGTGAAGCCTATGGAACCTGATCCCAGAATGTGCAAGAAATTTAAGTCCTTTGGCTTTACAATCCCTTAGCAGCAATCTCATAGCACATCCTTTAGCAAAACAATTATGGAGGCTAAGGGTTGGATTCAAAGTGGGTAGAAATGTCCAAGACTATGTTCTGCTGGGGCCTTGTAGGATGTGGTTCAAGGTTCTGTAGGCATTTGTAATCCAATTGAGTTTCAAAACATTATTCCTGGAAGTGGAAGGTACGAAAAGTTGCTCCACGTCTTCCATTTCATCAACACTATCTCTGACATACAAAGCTGCTAAGGAGAGCAAGTCTATGAAGTTAAAGGAGCTCAGATCTTGAGCAAAGTGTGCTATTAGGGGAGACTTGTTTATAGAAAGAACAGAAGGGGGAGAATATCAGGAATGAAGCTTGCAAGTCAATATGGTACATTCAATCTGATACAACCATGCATAGCCATTGCTGTTGCACATGTTCTTTGTTTTATTTGCAAATTCTCTCACCCATTGTATCAGATTGTATAAATGTGGTGCCTCTGGAAATCTGTGCAATACCATTGTACAGACAATAATTGGTTTTTTCCCTGGAACATCCTCTGAAAATGAGCAACAATGTAACTCACAAGATTCTAGTTCTCTACGAGTTGCAAATTGTAACCATTGAAAAAAAATACAGAGACATGCAAACACACACCCAAGTGGCTGCTTCTCAGAAATCAGGCTTGAGAAATAATGGACATACTTGAAGTTAGAATTCCTTCTATGCGTGGATAATCAAAACAAAGTATGTGCCTCATAGAACTGTCCAATTTCATGGTTTGATCCAAGTCCCTGAATCCCTCCATAGAAAAATTCTTGCTTCAACTTCTTGTACGAAGTGCTTAAGAAAAGCTAACAAGAGTCCCAAGAGAATTATGGTGGTACATGTGGATTTAATTCTTCCAAAACCACTAGTGTGTACCCGGTGCATAATGCACCCGTGGCCCCCCCCCGCCGTTACTTACTTCTCCTGCAACGGTTGTTGTGAATGCTCCCCGGAGCTGCTGGCCAGACGTCATCCAAAAAAAAAAAGATAAAAAAAGAAGCAAATACGTAGCCTTAGATTTTTCTGCTCATTTTTTATTTTTTATTTTTTATTTTGTT
>Ga0116227_10008461_pt1 | contig 19377 bp, 18 predicted proteins | sample S1TSphgellanicum_FD_89693 | JGI IMG/M metagenome (GOLD analysis project Ga0116227, IMG submission 89693) | Host-associated microbial communities from peat moss isolated from Minnesota, USA - S1T2_Fb - Sphagnum magellanicum MG | ecosystem: Host-associated > Plants > Peat moss > Unclassified... | reverse complement strand
GACTACGGCCGGCTAGCGCCGTTCGATACCAGTTCGCGCGCGGGGCTTCCCGCGAGGAGATGGGTGACGAACCAATCGCGCTGCGGCGCGGACGACGCTTCGAAGCCCGAGACGTAGGCGTCGAAATGACCCGCCGGTAGCGTGACCAGCCGTTTGGGTTCGAGCGCGCGTTCGTACGCGGCTAGCGCCTGATCGGCAACCGTCAAGTGATCGGCGAGCGCCACGACCAGCAGCAGCGGCGTCGGACTGATGAAGCTGATGTACGCGCCCGGTTCGTAATCCATGAACATCTCGACCGAGCGCAGCGTCACCTCGTTTTTCCAGGAGGGCGCGCGAAGCTTCGCGGTTTCGGTGAACCAGGCATACGAGTCGGACGTGGGGAGCGCCGCCGGTCCCGCGGGATCCGCCGACACGACCGGCACCGTCGCCGGTGCGCCGCCCGCGTACCGCGCGCGCCGATCGGCGTCGAACATCTGCTGGAAGCCCGCGATGAGGTCGGCCCGAACCAGCCGCCGAGCGTTCTCGTGTCCGCTGATGAGCGGAACTTGCGAGACGACGCATTTCACTCGCCGATCGGTCGCGGCGACGACGAGCACGTGACCGCCGCTATAACTCGATCCCCAAATGCCGATTCGGTCCGGGTCGGTCTCCGGGAGCGTTTCGGCAAAGGTGATCGCGTCGCGATAATCCCGGATTTGCAGCCACGGATCGATCTCTTGACGCGGTGACCCGTCGCTCGCACCGAAGTTCCGGTTGTCGAAGACGAGACACGCGAGGCCGGCCGCCGCAAACACCTCGGCGAAGCGATCCAAGTACATTTCCTTGACGGCGGAGTAGCCGTGGGCCATCACGACCGTCGGCGACTTTCCGGCGGCCCGATCCGGCACGTAGTGCCAACCGCGAAGCGTCACGCCGTCTTCCGTCTTGAACTCGATGTCGTTGCGCATGGAACCTGCCCCCTCTTACATGGAACTCATTGCCACAATTTCGGCCCCTGCATGATACGATAGTTCCACGCCCGACCCTTTGCCGGCCCCGGCGACGCCCTCACTCATGCCTGTAGCGGCCGGTCACCGATCGAGGCGGTCCCATGTTGGAGTTCGACGCTGCGATATCCAAGGACGCGAAGCAGCATGTCGCTCGGAACCTGCAACGGCCCAGGCGCCGCCGCCGTGCCGGGAGCGGGTTGCGGGTATGCGGTCGAGGCGGCGCTTGCGAAACGGATGTTGCCTTCGGTGTGCGTGACGATCTGGTGAATGTGCCCGCTAAGAACCGTGACCGCATCGAAGCGCCGTAGCGCGGCGAGCACGCGGGCGCCGTCTTCCGTCGTCCAACCCCAAGTCGGGTAGAGTGCGTAGAGCGGAACGTGCGCCATCACGACGATCGGTGTCGAGCGCTTTTGCGCGGCGAGATCCTGTTCGACGAAATCGAGTTGCCCGGCACCGAGCTTCCCGTCGATCTCGAAGTTGAAGACGTTGACGAGCGCGATGAAATGCACGCCGCCCTGATCGAACGAGAACCATCCGTTCGGCGCGTCGCCGCGCCGAAACGCAGCGAAGAAATTATCGGGCGAGCCGATCACGTCGTGTTCGCCCGGAAGCACGACGAGCGGTGCTCTGAGCGTGCCGAGCATCTGTTTCGCCAGATCGAACTGCGCGGACTTCGCGAGGTGCGTCACGTCGCCCGTGTGCACGACGAACGCGGGTTGGTCCGGCATCGCGTTGATCGCGTCGATCGTCTTCTGGAGCGTTCCCGTCACGTCGGGATTTTCGGGCCGGGCGAAGCCGAGATGGCTATCGCTGATTTGTACGAAGCTGATGCCGCCGTCGGCCGCTCGGGCGCCCGCCGCAGTGAAGAGTCCCGTATTCGAGAGCGTCCACGCAATGCCGGTTCCGGTCCAGGCGACGTGTTTGAGAAAATCCTCGCGCCTCATATCTCGCCGGCTCATCGTTCGGCACCCGTGGCCGGTAGCACGACGACGATCGCCTTCATGTACGGATGGAGCTCGCAAAAATAACGATACGTGCCCGCCTTCGCGAAGACGTGCTGCCACATACCGGCACCGTCGAGACCTTCGGAGTCGAACGATTTGTCACTCGCGGTGACGGTGTGCGCCTCATCGTCGTCGTTGACGAACGTGACGCGGTCGCCCGCGTGCACCGTTACCGGCGTCGGGTCGAATTTGAAGTCGCGGATGTGGACCGTCGCGACGGACGGCAGTTGGGCCGGGCTCGCGCCGGCGGTCAGGGCGAGGGCGAGCGCCACGGGCGCCGCGCCGTTCACGTTTGCGTTCATATCGGCAAGACGTCGCCGAGCGTGCGCGCGGATGACTCGCTCGGGACTCATCCGCGCGTCGACGCGGCGGCATAGACGAGGTGTGAAACGATCGACGCCGTATGCGGCTCGCTAAATGGACGCGCTCGTGGAGGATTTCGCCGCCCGCCGGCCGTCCGGCCTCGAGAGCGCCTACGCCCTCTGGTCGAGCGCGTTCATCAGCGTCGCGCGCCACGCGCTCTCCGACCGCGCGCTTGCCGAAGACTGCGTGCACGACGCCCTGCTGCGCGTCTGGCGCGCCCCGAACCGATTTGCGGGCAACCGCGCGATGCTGAAGGCGTATCTGGTGGCGAGCGTCCGCAACGAATCGCTCTCGATGTTGCGCGGTCAGAGCCGGCGCGACGCGCGCGAACTCAAAGCCGTACGACTGATGCCCGAGAGCGACAACGATCCGCCGGCCGTCGACCCGGTGGAATCGGAGCGCGTGCGCGCCGCCCTCGCGCGTTTGCCCGAAGAACAGCGCGCGGCCCTGGAGCTCGCGTACTACGGCAACAAGACACACGTGCAAATTTCGCAGGCTCTAGGCGTCCCGCTCGGCACGATCAAGAGCCGGATCGCAATGGCGATGCGCAAATTGCAAACCGAGCTTGCCGTTCCGGAAGAGGCGCGAAGGTGACCGGTCATCTCGACGACGACGCGGAACTCTACCCGCTCGGCGTGCTGGATGACGTCGCGGCGCGCGCGGTCGAGCGGCACATCGCGAGTTGTCGAACGTGCGCCGAGCGCGTGACGCAGGCCGGTCTCGTTGCCGCGTCGCTCGCTTCGACGCTTCCGGCAGCGCAGCCGTCGCCCGCATTGGCACGCCGGCTGAACGACGCCGTTCGTCCACAAACGGATGACGGGGCGCGGCGCCCTAAATCGATGTTTGCCGGCTTCGCGCTCGCGGCCGCGTTCGCGCTTGCGTCGATCGGTCTCGGCTGGCGCATGCTCGACCTGCACAGCCGGCTCGCTGCCGACGATCTGGCGCTCGTCACGCTCGTCCACAGTCACTTCAACCACGTCTCGATGACGCCCGAATCGGCAAATCCCGTCGCAGCAAAAGTGCTCTACGCCCGCGACGGCTCGTGGGTGTATATCATTGCCGACCAGCCGCGCGGCACGCTACACGTCGTGACGCGCACGGCGGCGGCCGGCGGCGACGCCGGTATCCTGGTCGGATCGGGACGAACGGCAACGCTTCTCCTCCGTCCGGTAGCCCGCATCGAGTCGCTCTCGCTGCAACGCGACGGGACGGACGTTGCATCCGCGAGACTCGCGTATGAGGGCCGACGCTAGCGACCGCTTCGCGAGATGTGGCCGCTGCAGGGCGCCCTTCGACAAGCTCAGGGTGACGTATGAACGATCGCGCGAACGGCGACGGTCGTCACGGCGACGGGCTTCGCGACGCGGCGTCGTCCACCGAGGTTAGGAGCGCGTCGCCATCTCGTAGACCGGCGGCCCGTTGTACGTCTCGGGGTATTCGCCCGTCAGACAGCCCAGGCACATCTCGCCGCGCTTGCGCGCCACCGCTTTGAGCAGTCCCTCTTTGCTGAGGAAGCCCAGCGAATCGGCGCCGATCTTTTCGCGAATTTCGTCGATCGTGAAGTTCGCCGCGATCAATTCTTCGTGCGTGGCCATGTCGACGCCGAGATAACATGGGTGAATGATCGGCGGCGAGGTGATGCGCACGTGGACCTCGCGGGCACCGGAGTCGCGCAGCAATTTCACGATGCGCGGCGTCGTGGTCCCGCGCACGATCGAGTCGTCGACCACGATCACGCGCTGGTTCTCGAGCAATTCCTTGATCGGATTGAATTTCAACTGCACGCCGCGCGCGCGCATCCGCTGATCGGGGCTGATGAACGTGCGGCCGATGTAGCGGTTCTTGATGAGTCCCTCGACGTACGGCAGGCCGGACTCTTGCGAAAAGCCGATGCCGCCCGGCACGGCCGAATCGGGAATCGCCATCACGACGTCCGCGTCGACCGGATGCTCGCGCGCGAGTTGCCGTCCCATTTCGAGCCGCGCCATATAGATCGACTTCCCGCTCATCAGAGAATCGGGGCGCGCGAAATAGATGTACTCGAACATGCAGAGGGCCTGCGGCTTGCTCGCCGGGGGCGCGTCGACGTGGAGACCGTCGTGATCGATCCATAAAATCTCACCCGCGCCGAGTTCGCGAATGTATTCCGCCCCGACCGTCGCGAGCGCGCACGATTCCGACGCGAACATGTACCCGCCGCCGGGGAATCGTCCGTAACAGAGCGGCCGGACGCCCCACGGATCGCGGAACGCGTACAGCGCCCGCTCCGTCGACATGACGATCGAATACGCGCCCTCGGCGCGCGCCATCACGTGACGGATGCGCGCGATCATCGTGTCGCCGGGGGCCTGCACGATCGCCTTCGCGAGCACCTCGGAATCGGACGTCGCTTGCAGGACGGTCGCCGCTTGCAGGCCGTCGCGAAGGTCGTCCGTGTTCGTCAAGTTTCCGTTATGCGCGAGGGCGACGTCGCCGAACTCCGCATGTTCGAGTAGCGGCTGCGCGTTGACGACGACCGACGAGCCCGTCGTCGAATAGCGGGTGTGGCCGACCGCGATATAGCCCGTCAGCGTGCCGAGCACCGACTCGTCGAAGATGCTCGAGATCAGCCCCATCTCGCGGTGGCACACGATCGTGGCCCCGTCGGATACGGCGATGCCCGCCGATTCTTGACCGCGGTGCTGCAAGGCATAAAGCCCGAAGTACGCATGGCGGGCCACCTCGTTTCCCGGTGCGTAAATGCCGACGACCCCGCACGCTTCGTGCAGCGAATCGCCGGCCGGCATCGGCGCTTCCGCGTCGTAGCTCCGCGCCACTACGGGGCCGCCCCGCGGACGTCAATCACGCCGGCGATTGCCGAAGATCGAAAGTAGCGCGAGGAAGATATTGATTGCGTCGAGATAGATCGACGTCGCGAGCTGGATCGCCGTCGAACCGCCGCCGCCCGCCCGAATCCGGCTGAAATCGACGAGTACGATGACGGTGAACACCAGCAGCGTCAGCCACGCGTACACCTGCGGATGCAGAAAGTGCGTGAAGGCGGAGACGAGGCCCACGAGCACGAGCGCGATCAGCGCGCCGAACGCGATACCCGAGAGCTTCCGGTAATCGAAGCTCGTCAAATAGACGACGCCCGCCAAGCAGAGCATGCCGAGTCCGGTCGTCGAGGCGGCATCGACCACGACGCCCGAGCCGTCGACGCGCGCGTAGTTCGCGATCACGGGACCGATGCCGACGCCTTCGCAAGCGGTGAACGCATAAAACAGCAGCATCGAGAGCGCCGGATTACGCCGCGCCGCCTGAATACCGATCAAGAAGCCAAAACCCACGAGCATCGCGATCAGCGATGCACCATACGGGAAACCCTGCGCCAGATACGCCGTCGCGGCGGTTACGAGGAATCCGGCGCCCGTGATTCCGAGGACCTGGCCGAGAAGCGCCGGTGTGGAGACGGCCGACGCACCGAAACGAGGCTGCTGCTGCGAACGATACATACTCATCCGTTCCGACCCCGCCCTCGCGTTTGAAGTTTCAGCCGAGATTGGCCGCGATGTCGCTGCGATAGCTGAGCGACACGCCCGAACCCATCCGTTGCGCCAGCACGTCGACCGCGGCGTAGGCGTTCCGGCGGGCCTCCCCGTGATCCGCGCCTTGCGCCGTGACCGTGAGCACGCGGCCGCCGCTTGCGTCGACGACGCCGCCGCGCACGCTCGACGCACCCAGAATGCGACCCGTCCGGCGGCAAGGGAAACGTCGGCGCCGAGGTCCCGGAGCGGGGTGCTCGAGCGCGGGTAGTCCGACGTCGCGAGCACCACGCCCACGCACGGGTCGCCGTCGAACGTCGCCGCCGATTCGTCGAGCGCTCCGTCGGCCGCACTTTTGAGGAACCGCGCAAAATCGCCGCGCACCCGCGGCATCAACACCTGCGTTTCCGGATCTCCGAAACGCACGTTGAATTCGATCACCGACGGCCCGTTTGCGGTCCACATCAGGCCGCAGTAGAGGACGCCGACGAACCGCTCGCCGTCGGCCGCGAGGCCGCGCGCCACGGGCTCGAGCACGCGCTCGCGCACGATGTCGTCCACGTCGCCCGGGAAGCCGGCGGGCGGCGAATACGCGCCCATGCCGCCCGTATTGGGGCCCGTATCGCCGTCGCCCGCGCGCTTGTAATCGCACGCGGAACCGATCGGCACGAAGCGCTTGCCGTCGCCGATCGCGAAGACGCTGATCTCGCGGCCTTCGAGTTTTTCTTCGAGGAGCACGTCGCTGCCGCCGCCGGGGACGCCGCCCGAACCGTACCAATCGCGCAGCACCGCAAGCGCGCTCTGCGCGTCCGGCGCGACGACGACGCCTTTGCCCCCGGCCAGACCGTCGGCTTTGACCACGCAGCCGCCGCGCCAATCGGCCAGTCCCTTTTCCGCGTGCGCGAGCGAGTGCACCACGCGCGCTTTCGCGGTCGGAATGCCATGGCGTTCCATGAATCGCTTTGCGAAAATCTTGCTCGATTCGAGGCGCCCCGGCGCCCGGTTCGGTCCGAACGTCGCGATCTTGGCCTCGCGAAAGCGGTCGCCGACGCCCGCGGCGATCGCGGTCTCGGGTCCGAGTACGACCAGGTCGATCTTCTCTTCGATCGCACGTGCGAGGAGCGACTTGCCGTCGGTCGCGGCGATCGGCCAGTTGGTTCCGCGCGACGACGTGCCCGCGTTGCCCGGCGCCGCGAAGAGCGCGTCGCACGCGGGCGACTGCGCGAGCTTCCAGGATAACGCGTCCTCGCGCGCGCCGTTGCCGACGATGAGGATCCTCATTCCCATTCGACGGTGGCGGGCGGCTTCGAGGTGATGTCGTACGCGATGCGGTTGACGCCCGGCACCTCGTTGACGATGCGCGTGCTAATGCGTTCGAGGAGCTCGTGCGGCAGTCGCGCCCAGTCGGCCGTCATGCCGTCCTCGCTCGTGATCGCACGGACGGCGACGAGGTTCGCGTAGGTGCGGCCGTCGCCCATCACGCCGACGCTCTGCAGCGGCGTCAACACCGCGAAGTATTGCCACGGGCGCGGGGCGAGCGTCGCCGCTTCGATCTCGTCCGTCACGATCAGGTCGGCGGCGCGCACCGTCTCCAAGCGCTCCGCCGTCACTTCGCCGAGGACGCGCACGGCGAGACCGGGACCGGGAAAGGGCTGGCGTTCGACGATTGCCTCGGGCAGCCCGAGCACGCGCCCGACCTCGCGCACCTCGTCCTTGAAGAGTGCGCGGAGCGGCTCGACCAGCGTGAGCGCCATGTGCTCCGGCAGTCCGCCGACGTTGTGATGCGATTTTATCTTGTGGCCGGCTTTGGAGCCGGGGGTCTTCGATTCGATCACGTCGGGATAGAGCGTCCCTTGCACGAGGTAGGCCACGCCCGGAATCTTCAGCGCTTCTTCTTCAAAGATCGCGATGAACTCGTGACCGATGCGAATGCGCTTCTCTTCGGGATCGATGACGCCCGCGAGTTGCGCGAGAAAACGCTCGCGCGCGTCGATCTTCTTGACGTTGAGGTGCAACACGTCCCGGAACGCCGCCATCACCGCGTCGCCCTCGCGCGCGCGGAGCAGCCCCGTGTCGACGAAAATGCACGTAAGCTGCGCGCCGATCGCGCGCGAAACGAGCGTCGCCGCGACGGCGGAATCCACGCCGCCCGAGAGCGCGCAGATCACCTGCCCGTCGCCGACCTGTTTGCGCACGCGCGCGATCGTGGCGTCGACGAACGACTCCATCTTCCATGCCGGTGCGAGCCCCGCGATACGGTAGAGAAAATTCGCTATCACGGCTTTGCCGGCTTCGGTGTGGACGACCTCGGGATGGAATTGCACGCCATAGATGCGGCGCGCCGCATCGCCGATCGCGGCGACCGCGCAATTCGCCGTGCGCGCGAGGATGTCGAAACCGGGCGGCGGCGCCGAAACCGTGTCGCCGTGCGACATCCACGCGCGGGACGTCCGCGGCACGCCTTCGGTGAGCGGCGAGGCGCCGAGAACTTCGAGCGCCGCGGCGCCGAATTCGCGATGCGTCGAGGGGACGAGCGCGCCGCCGAGGTCGCGGGCGATCAACTGCATGCCGTAGCAGATGCCGAGCAGCGGCACGCCCGATGCGTAGATCGCCGGATCGATGCCGAGCGCGTCCGGCGCCAGCGTGCTCTCGGGCCCGCCCGTCAGCACGACGGCCGCGGGCTCGCGTTTCGCGACCTCGCTCCACGGCGTATCGTACGGCAAGATTTCGGAGTAGACGTCGGCCTCGCGCACGCGACGCGCGATCAGCTGACTATATTGCGCGCCGAAATCGAGGATCACGACCGTCGCCGGCCGTGTGGGCGCGCTCGCCGCGTCGATGGTGGGGGTGGTCATGGTTTCGCTGCGAGGTTCCATCCGGTTCGGGGCGACCCTGCGTGGCGGGGGCGAGGCGGGCAACGGCTGCCGTTCGGGCGCCATGAGCGGACCTTGGGAAATAGAGCATTGCAGCAGGGACGCGGTTACCGCGGCGGGCGTGGATTATCGGCAACCGGTCGCCATCACACAAGAAAGCGCTGCCGCGTTACTCTTGCGTGTGGGCTCGCTGTTACGAAGTATCTCTCGGGTCGATCCGGCACCGAGCGGTCGCAGCAATGCTGTTGACGCTGTCGGCCACAACATGCACGAGCAATGCGCCGGCCACCGTTTCGGACTGCACGATCCAATCGGTTGCCGCGCCGGGCGGTTTTGTCTTGATCCGTCGGTGGGTGGTAACGAACATCGGCGCGCGTACAATTGACGCGAATCGGATCGGATTCAGCGCATCGCCCGATCAGCTGATTCCCCAAAATCGCACCGGCGGATTGGTCTGGGATGACGAAGTACCGCTTTCGCCCGGCAAAGCGCACGTCGTCGTTCAGCCTCCGACCGATCCCATCGCAGCGCGCCGTTTTCGCGAGCCGACACCTTTTCATTGTAAGCTTGTCGCGGTCAGATTTACCGATGGCTCGATGTGGTTCGCTCACCCGGGATTTGCCGGGCCGCTACCACGAGCTGCACAACTCCGGTGGGGACCGCGCCTGCGCAGGACGAGTCCCGTCACGCACCCTTCGAAAAGCTCAGGGTGACGGGACAAGGCTCAAGGCTTGCGGCGTAGGCGTTCGTCGAAGCCTTCGTAGGCGCCGTAGAAGGCGGCGGCTGCGGTGATCGCGCACGCGCCGGTTCCTACGACGACGAACCAGAGCGAGAACGGCGATGCGGCGGCGCAGAACACGGCGACGCCGCTGGCCGTTGCCGTGGTGACGAGTGCGATGCGTAGGACGTTGCGCCGTCGTTCGAGCGTCACGCGTCTCTCCGGCGTCGCGCGTTAACCGGCGATCTCGTGGAGCCGCCCCGCGTCGCGTGCCATCACGACCTCCATCGCGATGCGCTCGCCGACCGAGATGTCGCGGCCCCACCGGTAGGCGCTGTACGGCGTGTAGCGCGTGCCGGGCGACCCCGGTATGCGCAGCGACACGTCGTAAACGACGAAGCCTTTCGGCGGCCCCGCGACGATGATGCACTGCAGCGCAAAGGGGCCGATCACGCCCGGCTCGTTCGCCTCGCGGGCGGCACGCACGAAACGTTCCCCCATTGCGAAGGCGCCTTCGAGCATAGACTCCGTCAGCGTGGTCGCGATGTGGCCCGCCTCCTCCATCCGCACGGCGATATTGGCGGCCGCGGCGAGTTGGCCCGGGGGCAGCGACCTCAGGCCGTCGAGGTTCGTCTGCCGGCGCGTATCGGTGCCGAGTAGTTCGAGTTCGCCCAAAATCGGCGACCAAAAGAAATTCAAGTTGACGCTCGGGCCGAGGGCGTACTCCTCGATCCGCGCGCTCGCGAGGCCGGCGTCGTCGACCATGCCGGCGCGCTTCAAACGGTCAGCCTGCGCGCGGTACTCCGCGGGCGACGAACACAGGAAGAACGCGCGCTCGAACGTCACCTGCGCGTGCGCGGCCTTGACCATCACCAACGTATCGATCTCGTCCGGCGACGCGAACGTACGCGGATGGCGGATTCCCGCGCTTGCAAGCAGCGCGTACTGATTGTCCGCCTCGTCGCGTTCTTCGGCCCGCAGCAGACGGCGGTTTCCGAAGAACGGCACGAGCATGCGCGCCTCGATGTCGTCGTACGAATAGCGTTCGTGCAGATACACCTCGAACGACCGGTTCGGCACGAACAGCACGTTCTGCGCAAGCAGCCGCCGCTGCACGTCGTCGTCGAGCAAATCGGCGAACGCGCCGAGTTCGAGCGTCGCGTCGACACAGCCGCGCGGGGGGTCGCCGCGCCGCGCGAAGTAACCGGCATACGTGCGTTCGCGGCCGCGCGCGGTCACCACGAGATTGCGCAACCCCTGCGCGCGCGCGCCGAACGCCACGTCGAGCGCGGAATGGCTACCGACCGAACACAGCGTCAGCGCCGCGGGATCGTACGCCGCGAGGGCAGCCGCGACATGCGGTTCAAGCACGCGCGGTCGCTACGACGACGACAACTCTTGCGCCTGGCGCGTGGCGGCATATTGCACGAGAAGGATCGTCCTGATCCGCTCGCCCGCGCCCTTGGTCTTCTCCGTCTGGATGCGTTGCTCCAAGCGATAGACGTCGAGGAGCGTCGCCGGCAGCGTCTCGTCGTGCGGGTACTGCTTCTGCCAGTCCTCGACGGCCGAATCGACCTGCAGCGCGTCGCCTTCCATGCGATAGCCCCAGCCTTTGTCGAGGTACTTGTTGATCCGGGTGACTTCGTTACGCACGCCGATCGGCGAGTATTTCAAATTGCCGAAATACTCGTCGGCCGGAGCCGTTCGCGTCATCCGCAGCTGATGCGGGATGGCCGAGACGCGCGCGATCACGCGCAGTTCGGGCGTGTGATCGCGGCGATACTTGATCGCGCGCGCCGCGGCGCGATCCTCGTCCGTATAGCCCGGATCCGCGAGCGCGCTCTGCGCGATCGAAAACATCTCGCCGTATTCAGGGTCCGGCACGCGCACGAGCGGCGTCGACGGATCCGCGGCATGCTGCAGCAGGGCACTGCGGTAGGCGAGATCGTGCGTGAGGTTGTACGCGCGAACGTCGGCGACGACGAGCGCCACGAGCGCGTCGCCGTCGCGCCGAAAGGTCTGCACGTTTGCAAGTGCGTCCGCTTCGGCTTGTGCCGCGAGGGCTTTGGGATCGTCGGTCGCGGAGCCCAGGCGCTGCAGGAGCGCGAGCGCCTCCGATTGGTGCTGCTCGTCGCCGTTCTTCGCGACGAAATTGCACGCTTCCATCACGTACCAGAGGGACGCATCGTCGTTCGTGAGCGGGTCGTAGTGGAGTTGCGTTGCCACGTCGACCGCGAGCGCCGCGACCTCGCTATATTCCCCGTCGGTCGGCCGGAACAGCGAGTAGGCTCGGCCCGCATCGAACACCGTCGATTCGTAGTACAGTTCGCTCTCGAAGGGCCAGCCTTTTGCCGAACCGCGGTCGTACGCGGTCTTCATCGTCGCATAGAGCGCCGCGGGATCGGTCTCGATCGCCGCGCGCGCCGGGGCCGCGAAACCGGCGACGAGCGCCGCCGCGAGCAGCCCGCTAAACGATTCCCGAATCATCGAGCACCGCGTGCAGGTTGTTGGAGAGAAGCGCATTCTTGATCTCGCGCGCGATGCGGCGTCCGGTCGACATCGGCTCGCTGTAGTTGAGATACGAGTAGGGGGAGCCGTCGATGAAGGGATTCGTGCCCGCCACGATCCGAGCGGAGATTTCCATCACGAAGAACTTGGCCTCCGGCGTGATGATCGTTTCGATGCAAAAGGCGCCGAAGAGCCCCTTGGGGCCGCAGATCTCCTGGCTGACGCGCACGACGTCTTCGCCCATCCGGTACGCTTCGGCGAGCATCGACTCGCGCAGTACGAGGGGCGAGTTGCCGACGACCACGTAGCTCGGCTCGATTTCCATGTTGTGCTGCGCGTCCGCGGGGATTCGGCCGAGGGAGTCGACGTTGGTCTCGTAGCGACGGTCCATGCTCATGATCTCGAGCTTACCCGTGAGCGGCGAGTAAAAATAGTGGATGTAGGCCGGGACGCCGATGATATACTCCTGGAGGATGTAATTCTGCTGCGCGAGGTGCCCCGCGCGCATCTCGAAATCGTGCGCGTCGCGGACGAAGAGATAGCCCTTGCCGCCCTGCGCGCCGTAGAGCTTGACGATGACGGGCCGGTCGATCTCGGCGGCCGTCTTGAACTGACGCGGCACCGTGAGGCCCGCGCGCGTGAGCCACTGCCGTTGCAATTCGCGGCTGGCCTCGTGATCGAGCACCGCCTTGTTGCCGAAGTACGGAATCGACATCTTCTTGTGGTCGTCGAGCGAGAGGTAGGCGACGAACGAACCGTGCGGCACGATGATGATCTTGCGCGACTCGAGCGCGGGCACGAGCCCCATGAACTCGCCGTAGTGCTCGATGCCGATCACTTCGTCGACGAAGGCGAACGAGCGATACAGGCGCTCCGTGTCGCGATTCGCGATGGCGAGGGTCCGGAACCCTTCGTCGTGCGCGCCTTTGAGGATCTGCAACGCGGAGTGCGAACCGAGCGTGGCGATCGTGTAGAAGTCGCTGGATTTGCCTTGCGCGGGGGTTCTGAGGAGTTCGGGGGCGATCATATCATCGTGTCGCTTTCTGGAACGCGGTATTGCAGAGCAACATCGCCGTTGCCGCGTCCACCAGGTCGGGAGCCGCCGGCACGCCGGCCGGAGCGAAGAGTCGCCAAGCCGTAAACCGTTCGAGAGAGCGGACGCCCGGAAGCGTGCGGCCGGCGATGCGGACCGGAGCAACGATGACGTCGCGACCGACCTCGTCGATCCATACTTCGCCCGCGAGCGGCGAATCGCCCTCGCGAACGCGCAATACGTGCTTATTCGGGTTGAAGATCGTTTCGAACGCGCGCAGCGTTTGCGGCAACTCGTCTGCATGCGCGTCATCGACGTCGCAGCGATAGAGATCCGCGCGCTCGAGCGCCGCAGCCGGCACGCCGAGCCGCTCGAGCGTCGCAAGCGCCGTGCGCGCTTCGTTATCCGGAATGCTGAGCGCGATCTCGACGCACCGGATCATACGCGAACGCTCCGCTCGAGCGCCGCGGCGAGACCCGCGAAGAGCGCGATCCCCCCCGACGTCGCGAGCATCGCCGCGGTATCGCCGGCCGCGCGATCGCGCGCGGGATCGTGATGCATGAAGGTCCACGCGTCGCGTTCGGGGTGCGGCATGATCGCGAGCACGTTGCCGCGTCCGTTCACCAGCGCCGCCGCGCCGAGCGCGGAGCCGTTGGGCACGCTCTCCGGCGTGACGCTTCCGTCGGCCGCACAATAAACGAACGCGACGCGATCTTCGCGTTCGAGACGAGCGAGCACGTCCGGCGCGGCCGCGAGGCGCCCCTCGGCGTGCGACGCCCACGCGGGGATCACGGTGCCGGGCGGCAGGCTTGCGGTGATTGCCGAGCGCTCCGGCGGGATCGCGAGTTTGACGTAGACGTGCGTGGAGCGGAATTTACCGAGCGGCGCGTTACGCGCAAAGCCGGCTTGTACGCCCACCCTGTCGTCCAGCTGCGGCGCGAGACCGCTTTCGAGCAAAATCTGCGCGCCGTTGCAGATGCCGAGCACCGGCTTCCCGGCCGCGGCGCCCTCGCGCACCGCCTGCATCAACCGGTCGTGCGCCGCGATCGCGCCCGCGCGCACGCGGTCTTCGTACGCGAATCCGCCGGGAAGCACGTAGGCGTCGAACGCGCGCACGTCGTCGAGCGGCGCATTCCACGGAACCAGTTCCGTTGCGAGCCCCACCGCGCGGCACGCCCGTAACGTCTCATCCTCCGAATTCGTGCCGGGAAAAATGAGGACGCCGACGCTCACGACGGCACGTCGCCGTAAAAATTCGCGAGCGGTTCCGACCAACACGCATAGAGGTCGCCGAGGATTAGCGGTTCGCCGCCGTCGGATTCGAGGACGAGCGTGGGCTCCGCCGTGGTCTCCCCGATGCCGACCAGATTGACGTCGAACTCTTTCCCGAGCGCGGAGAAGGCCGCGGCATCGTTCGCCTCGACGACGAATCCGCCGTACTCCGCAAAATAGTCTTCGAACTGCGACGCCATGCCGCGCGCCCACACGGACGAGTCGCGCAAGCGCACGCCGACCGCGACCGGCGTGCCCGCGTTCGCGAACGCCATCTCCGCGATCGCGACGAGGAGGCCGCCGTCCGAAACGTCGTGCGCCGCTGCGATCAGACCGCGTTCGAACCCGGCCGCGAGCGCGCGCAGCTCGCGCCGCAGGTGTTCGTAATTGGGCAGCGGCAGCGTGTCGCCGATGCCGCGAATCTCCGCGTAGACGGACCCGCCGGCGGCACTCTGCACGAGCCCGAGGAAAAAGAGGGCGTGGTGCGGCGCCTTGAGGCGGTGCGTCGCAGTCTTCGCCACGTCGGCCGCGGTGCCGACGCACGCGATAATCGGCGACGCGGGGATCGCGGAGCCGCCCGCGGAGGTGTTGTAGAGGCTCACGTTGCCGGAGACGAACGGCACGCCGAGTTCGCGCGCCGCATGCGCGATCCCATCGACCGCCGCCACGAAATCGCCCATCTGTTCGGCAATCTCCGGGTTGCCGAAATTCAAACAATCGGTGAGGGCGGCAGGTCGCGCGCCGACCGCGGCCACGTTGCGCACCGCTTCGCAAACGGCGAGCTCCGCCGCGCGACGGACGTCGACGAGCGCGTATCGCGGGTTGCCGTCGACGGCGAGTGCAGCCGCGAGCGGCGCACCCGGAATCGGGACGACCAACCCCGCGTCGGCATAGCCCGGGGGAATCGCGGTCGTTCCGCGCACGACGCCGTCGAAGCGTTCGAAGATCGGCCGGCGCGAACACACGTCGCGGTGCGCGAGGATCGCGCGCAACAGTTCGGCCGTCGACCACCGGCGGTCGTCCGCGGGCGAGGCGTCCTGCGGGCGCAGACCGTCGACCGCATTCATGAGATCTTGATTGGTCACCGGATATTCCGGCAACGGCGCCGCGATCGTGCAGGCGCGATCGTAGCGAATACCGCCGGTGAGAAAATCGATATCGACGCGCATCACCTCGTCGCCGTGATGGCGCAGCACGTACGTCTTCTCGCGCGTCACCGTGCCGATCGCGGCGGCTTGCGCGCCGCGTGCGACGAGCGGAAGCGAGAACTCGTCGTTGTAGATCGCGAGCAGCACGGGCGTGAACGACGGCGGGACGACCCACGTCAGCCGTTCCTGCGTTTCGCCGACGGCGATCACGGCCGGCGGCAAGTGCTCCTGCGACGTCGGCGCGCGATCGAGATCGATCACGGCGCCGAAACCACCGCTCGCGACGATCTCCGCCGTGCAGCCCATGATGCCGCCCGCACCGAGATCCTTGAAGCCGACCGTCAAACCGCGTTCGCGCAGTTCGTCGAAGACGCGGTACGACGCGCGCATGATCACGTTCTTGAGAAACGGATCGGGGACTTGCACGGCGCCCTTGTTCTGCTCCGCATCCGCCTCGTCGAGCACGAGCGATGAGAACGCCGCGCCGCCGAAGCCGCTGCGATCCGTCGCTTTGCCGACCAGCACGATGTCCCAACCCTCCGCCCCAGGCGGCGCCGCACTGTGAATGATGCCGTCCTGCTCGACGAGGCCCAGCGCCACTACGTTGACCAGACAGTTATCGCGGAAGCCCTCATGAAAGTAGACGTCGCCCGCGATATTCGGCACGCCGATCGCGTTGCCGTACGCTGCGATGCCGTCGACGACGCCTTGCGCGACGTAGCGGCAATGCGGATCGTCCTGCGGACCGAACCGCAGCGGATCGGCAAGCGCGATCAGGCGCGCGCCCATGCAGAGCACGTCGCGCACGATCCCGCCGATGCCGGTCGCGGCACCTTCGAAGGGGACGACTTGCGAAGGATGGTTGTGCGATTCGTGCGCGATGACGATGCCGTAGCGCTTGCCCTCCCACGTGCCGAGGTGCACGATGCCGGCGTCTTCCTGCGGGCCCTGCATGACGGTCGGACCGCTCGTCGGTAAACGTCCGAGGAAATGGCGCGAGCTCTTATACGAACAATGCTCGCTCCATTGCGCGTCGAACGCGTGCGCCTCCACCACCGTCGGCTCGCGGCCGAGCGTCGCTGCGATCGTTCGCATTTCGCTCGCCTTGAGGGCGAGCCCGTGCGAGCGCAATTCGCGTTCGAGTGCGTCGTCGTCAGCCAAGAACGGCCTGCGGCGGCGGCGCGTTGATCTGCGCGTCTGCGTGCAAGACCGCGGACCTGGCGTTGGCCTGCACGAGCAGCACGCGTCCGTACATGACCGTATCGTCGAGCGCGAGCGTCTTCGCAACGCCGAGCGCGAGTTCGTTCTCGTCGTATTCGGTCGCATCGAAGACGGGCGTCGGCGTCGCCGCGGAAAGCATCGCGGCGAGTTGCGGCCCCGATGCCACGAACACGAGACGCGAGAACGTGCCGTCGAGCTGCTGCACCGTCTGCAAGACGTACCCGGGGACCAAGTGGGTCGAGACCACTTTGCGCAGCGTCTGCAAGCCGAAGACCTGCAACGCCTGTGCGACCGGGTCGAGCAGGCCGAGCGACGCCGGGCCGTCCGCGACGAGCGCCGCCATCCCGGGGCGTAGCGTCGGAAACGTGCCGACGAGATCCGCCACCGTTTCGTAGTTGTCGCGGACGCGGTCGAGATCGGCCGGCGTGACGGTTTGAAGATCGCGATAGGCCTGCTTGTCGAGCATCAGTTCTTCGCGGCCCTGCGGCCAGATGCGCCACGAGTCGTTGTCGATCACGTCGGCGATGACGAGGCTGCCGCGATTCTCGCCGCCGATCAGGCGCCCGAATTCGATCTTGAGATCGACGAGCAGCGTCTCGCGGCGGCGCCAGGCGTGGGCGAGAATCTCGAAGGTGATGCGCGCGACTTCGCTCATCATGCCGATCTCTTGCGGCGTCGCGATGCCGCGATGGACGATGTCGTCCGCCTCGATGAGCGGATCGTGATTCGCGTCGTCCTTGAAGAAGAATTCGACCATGCGCGGGACGAGCACGGCGCCGCGCGCGATCCCGGGTTTGCGTTTGACGAGCGAGCCCGCGGCCACGCCCCGCACGACGACTTCGAGCGGCACCATCGTGCAGCGCCGCACGAGCATCTCGTTGTCGTCGTCGTCTTCGCCGCCGGAGAGATAGTGCGTCGGTAATCCGGTCAGGTTCAGCAAGCGAAAGACGCGCGCCGTCGTCTTCGCGGCGATGCGGCCCTTGCCCGGAATCTCGTCGCGGCGCGCCCCGTCGCCCGCGGTGATGCTATCGAGGGCCTGTACGATGAGGACGTCGGGCTGACCCGGCTTTTCGAAGAGGATCTTCGTCTTGCCGCGCGTGACTTCGAGGCCTTTGTTCACCGCGACGTCTCGGCGAGCGCGCGCGGCTGCGGGAAGGCCGGAAGCGCCTTGATGCGCGCGGCGAGAGCGAGTGCACGTTCGGGCGCGTCGCCGATGTGATCGATCGGGTCGAGCAAGGAGCGAATCTCCGCGGGATCGAGGTAGGTCGTGAGACGCTCGTCGGAGGCGAGCAATTCGGCGAGCGGATTGTCGCCGCCGTCGGCGAGCCGATCGTACGCGTGCATGGCCGCGTCGCGAATCGATTCGTGCAGGTCTTGCCGGTCGCCGCCGGCTTTTACCGCTTCCAACATGACCGCTTCGCTTCCGGCAAACGGGCCGAAGGTGCGAAGATTCTGCGCGATGCGACGCTCGTCGACACGCATGCCTTCCACGATCTTGCGCGCGAGCGCGAGCAACTCGTCGGCGCATAGAAACGCCTCCGGAAGGATCGTGCGGCGATTCGCGCTGTCGTCGAGCGTGCGTTCCAGGTAATTCGTGGACGCGTTCTGCCAGGCGGTATCCGCGTAACCGACGAGCAGCCGTGCGAGCGAGTCGATCCGCTCGGACATCACCGGATTGCGTTTGAACGGCATCGCCGAACTGCCGACCTGCTTCGCGCCGAAGGGTTCGAAGAGTTCCCCGAATCCGGGCGACGACAGGAGGCGCACGTCCGCGGCAAATTTGGAGAGCGACGCACCGAGGCCCGCGAGTGACGAGAGCACGAGGTAATCGAGTTTGCGCGGGTAGGTCTGCGTCGAAACGTCGCGCGCCGTCAAGTCGAATTCCGCGAGAATGTCGTTCTCCTGATCGCGCGCGCGCCGGCCGCTGCCGCGCAGCAGCCGTTCGTACGATGCCGACGTGCCGACGGCGCCGCGGATGCCCTTGGCCGTGAGCGCTTCGAACGCCGCGCGGAGCTGCGTATCGTCGATCAACAGATCCTGGGCGTACACGGCGAGACGATAGCCGAGCGTCGTGGGCTCGGCGGGTTGCAGATGCGTGTACGCCATACAGACCAGCGCAGCGTAGCGCTCGATGCGCGCCGCGAACGTCCCGAGAAGGGCGTGGAGGCTTTCGCCCAGGAGCGCGAGCGCGCGCCGCATCCGGTACGTCTCGACCGTGTCCTCGATATCCATCGAGGTCGCGCCGAGATGGATCTTCCCGCCGCCGATCCGCGCCTGCGACGCGAACACGCGGATTTCCGCCATCAGGTCGTGTCCGATTTCACGTTCGATCGCGTGTGCGGCCGCGATATCGACCTCGCCCGCGTGTGCGGCGATATCCTCGAGTTCGGCCGTCGTCACGAGCCCGCTGCGCGCCTGCGAGCGTGCCAGCGCCACCCACACGGCACGCCACAAACGCCGCCGTTCGCCTTCCGAGAACAACTCCCGGAGTTCCGTGCGGCCGTATCTCCACGAAAACGGAGAGGCATAGGTCGTGTCGTCCATCTCCTGACCGCGAGTTCGCCCCGCACGCGCGCGCCGCCTTGGCCCCCCGCCCTTCGCCCTTCGCCCTTCGCCAAGCTCAGGGTGACATGGCGCAGGGTGACATGGGTCAGATCATGTCACCCTGAGCTTGTCGAAGGGTGAAGGGCGAGGGCGCGTTACTGAAGCGCGTAGACGTTCGTG
>Ga0116227_10008459_pt1 | contig 19378 bp, 10 predicted proteins | sample S1TSphgellanicum_FD_89693 | JGI IMG/M metagenome (GOLD analysis project Ga0116227, IMG submission 89693) | Host-associated microbial communities from peat moss isolated from Minnesota, USA - S1T2_Fb - Sphagnum magellanicum MG | ecosystem: Host-associated > Plants > Peat moss > Unclassified... | reverse complement strand
TGATAAGCAAACCCAACTACAATGAAGTCATTGGTAAACTTAAGAAACCCAAAACTTGATAAGCAAACCCAACTACAATGAAGTCATTGGTAAACTTAAGAAACCCAAAACTTGATAAGCAAATCCAACTACAATGACATCATTGGTAAATTTAAGAAACCCAAAACTTGATAAGCAAACCCAACTACAATGAAGTGATTGGTAAACTTAAGAAATCCAAAACTTGATAAGCAAAACCCAACTACAATGAAGTGATTGGTAAACTTAAGAAACCCAAACTTGATAAGCAAATCCAACTACAATGAAGTCATTGGTAAATTTAAGAAACCCAAAACTCGATAAGCAAACCCAACTCCGATGAAGTTATTGGAGAAACTAAAGAAACCCAAAACTATTGAAATACAGCTCATGCTATTGAGTTCTTTGCTGAGATTTTGCAAAGGAGATTTGGCTCACCTTGGTTAGAAAGTAACTGAGCCCAAAAGGAAAATTGTCTGTCTACAAATAGAAAAAGGGGTTGGGAGTGTGTAACTCTGGAAAAAAAAAAAAGACTTTGATAAATAAAAAGTTAGAAAGTCACAACAATTATTCATTCTTGGTTAGCAAACTTGTGTTTGTCTTCTTCTTCTCTTCTTCTTTGCTGCCAAAGAAAAGGAGGATCTAGCCAGCTCAAAAGACAAGTGTGATCAAAATCCACAAAAAAGATTAAGACTAATATAGCCATCATATAGTCATGATATAAGGACAACAAGACCTGCATGCATAGCTAGTATAAAAGAAATAAGTTAGTACGAAACTATGTAGGTAGACACACAAGCAGGTACGAAAATAAGTAGTGAGAAAAGCAAATAGAAAGTACACAAAACAGCAAATACAGGAATTATGCCAACTCATTAGAGTTATCCGTAAAGTCACCCTGTCTTCAGGCCTCCTTTACCCCCCTATCCCCTCTTTCAATGGTATCTGCAAAGTAAGGAAATTTTGTTAACTATGTTGTTTGGTACACAAAAGAATATCACAAGTTCTCTCTTTTTTCACGTTGTGGGAACCTCTCACCCTAAACCCTAACCATGATCCTTGAATCCCACAATTGGGTGCACATCAAATCTCTTCTGCTACACAGTTTTTAGGGTCATTGATCTCTGACTCATTCTTTGGGTATTTTATGAAGCACCTGAGGTAAAGAACCTTTTTTCCTTGTATGCTATGAAATAATAAAATATTAAAAGATTAAAATCGAGAATATTTTAGAATATATTTTCATGCTCAGTTCTAAGCAGCTTATTTATATTTTAAGGAAAACTATAAATTTTATTTCATAATGAATTAGTTGCACCCTATATTTGTTTTGCACACCATTCGAAGGAAAAATGGAAATTGGGTCCCAAAATCGCAATTTAAATATTTCAGAATTTCAACAGTAAAGTATAAGTTACAGGAATCCCCTTAAAATTTTCATGGGGCTTGGATCATTTACATCCAAAGTTCAATTTTCAGAATCTGCTCTCAAAATCCTTTCCATTGTTCATTATAAGTACTTACATGTGCGTCGGGTACCTTCACCTTCTTGAGTAAGGCTTCTTAGACCTAATAGTACCTACAATGGTACCTTCACCTTCTTGAGTAAGGCCTCTTGGAGTTAATAGTGCCTACAAAGGTACCTTTGCCTTCTTGAGTAAGGCCTCTTAGAGCTAATAGTAGGAAATTGTGAATTTGAAATGGGAGACCTTGATTTAGTCCAAGTAGAGGATATCTATAATGCTTAGAAGCAACCCAAAAAAATTTGAGGTTTTCACCATGGTACCAATCTATGTGATGGTTCACCCAAGGCCTTGCATGTATAGGTAAGCACTAAGTGCCAATTTTGTGTAAGTAAGCCTTTTATCCTCTTATACACATAGATATGTAATATGTTGTGCACACACACATATATATGCCCTACCCAAATAGTAAATATTTTAGACTTACCATTGAATATGTATTTTCTTTTGGCATTTCATTTTTAAAATTTCATTAACTACTTTTTCAAAATCATTGGAAACCATTTAGATTTTACCATCATTTTGCCATTATAAGATACTCTAAATGTAATTTAATGACTTTTTATTGGTTTCATTTATTTATTTTTTTGAAATTTCATATGTCGACCAATTGCACAATTGATTGTCTTTCTCTTGCCCCTTCAAAATGTTCCATACTTATGAAAATATTTTGATTTGTCCTACAATTACCCACATAGATCTTTAATTGCAAAGAACAAGGTGTTTAGCTCTTCCACAATTTGCCTTTTTATTCCTTCAATTGCATGCCCAATCTTTGGAACTAGCCACTAAAGCATCCCACCAAAACCACCATCGCCAAAGACCATCAAGAACTTTGCAACAAGAACATGGCTCATTTGTTGCCTTTACATAATTCACACAATGCAACACCACATATTTTTTCAGAGCCATTAACCTATGGAAGGAACATTATAGCTCATTTATTTTACATTTCCTTTAAATTTTTCTTTTACATATATTTGACATTAACTTTTTTTTCCTTTAAGAAAATTATCTTATCTTTCTTTCATTCCTATTTTAAATTTTTAAAAAAATTTAAAATCTGGTTATCAATTTAAAAATATATACAAAAGATTTCAGTTTCAAAGTTTTTTGAAAATTTAGAACATACTCTAAAGAAAAAAAATACAAATTCTTTGATGAACACAAATAAATGAGTAATAAAAACAGAAAGCAAGCGGTAACAAGTGGCAAAATAAATAATTAAAAAAATGGCGATTCCTAAATGAACTAGATAAATTTTTATTTTGGTTTATAGGCATATTTGGCTATGCATATTAAAGACCATTTCCAATTCTTTTACTTCTTCCTATGCTTTATTGCCATTTTGGTTATAAAATAAATCAACTTTTTTATTGAAATTTTTTAATTTTTAATTATGTTTAAAAATAAAAATAAAATTCCTATATATGATAATCATGATGACAATCCTTGGAAGATTTGCATATTAATAATGGTAAGGACAACAAGAAAGAAAAAGGTGGAAAGATGGTAGGAAAAAAACAAAAAAAAGGGATGGAAAAAGTTAGAGGGACTTTATGTAGGTGAAAGTTTTGCACCTAGTACCTTCTGCATTTTTAGGCCCTAGCCCTTGGCCTACTGACCTCGAGTGGGCCCTCAAGTTCAAAAAATACTAGGCACAAAACCTTTTCCAATACCAAAAATTTATCTCTATCACAAAGTTTAGATGAAAACTTCCAATCTTTCTTAAATATCGTAATCCTTGTTGCCATTGTTTGAGAAAGGGAGTAGAAATAAGCCTTATTACAAGTGGGATCGCTAAGGAAGTAAAAATAAACCCTACTATAAAGAAAATAAAAGATATTGTCTTTGTTACAATTGAGATAAAAAAGGAATTAGAAGTACTTTTTGCTACATTTGGGATCAAATAAGAAATAAAAGAGCTTGAAATAATAATGACGTGTAATAGGGCATGTTTGAGTGGCATACCATGCACAATTAAATATTTTAATACTTATATTATTGTTGGGTCTAGCAACTGGTAGTCCTATAAATTGAACTAAGTTTTAGAAGTAACATGGGTTGTAGATTTCCCTCGTTTCCATCATATTACATCTTGAAATACATTCCCATTGCTTACACATCAATAGTTAATATCATTTAAAATTGGAAATATGTTGATTTTTATGAACTACTTATTTATTATGAAACCTATACAATTGAACATTACCCACATCTAACACATTTTATAATCTTTTGATCCTTGTACAAGAAGTATTGATAATTTGTACAACTTGTAGGACTTGAATGGACACCCCTTAGTGCTTGGAGATTGGGACTTTAAGGATTAGGGCTAATATGAATTTACAATGTGATAAGAGGCATTGTAGTTCATATGACAACCTACCAGAGGTGGACCACTAACAAATTGTTCTCCATCTCATTTCAATGTGCCAAGAAAATGACATAGTGGGGTTTTGGATCAAGATTATGAAAACCAAGAGAATCCACAACTCTAACTTGTAACCCCAACAACCCAAGAAGGGGGGTAGTCCTAATCTAGCACAATATTAACACAAGAGGAACAACTTAATCTTGCCACAATAGCAACATGATTTGACAAAAAATAGTAAACGACTTCATGCATCTAAACATGGCAAATGGTAATTAATAACTAGAAGATGTAATGGACGTTATGGAAAAGGGAGACACGTCTTTGAAGAAGACCGACATGTATTGGAACATCGTTTTAACCTCATTTTCAAATCACCTCAATGGCAAAACCAAAACAAGGAAAGTGGGCCCATAGAGTGTGTTGTCAACATGAAAATGTGATGGAACAATAATCATAGAGGTTTTGAACATGTAAAAAGTTGGCTTATCCATCACCCTTCAACAACTCAAATTGAAGGTAGTTGAAATTACACAAATCAAACTCATGTTGTATTGAAATGGTGTTCTAATAGGTAGCTAGTGGTATCTTTTTAAATGACATTCAAGAATCAACATATGTCTTGCAAAAGGGCTAGAAGTTTTTAGGGGAAAAATGTTTATTAAACATGCCATACCTTCTATTTCAACTTGGAATTTTTCTACACTCAACATAAATACCCACCAAATCACATCTAGAATACAAATGAAATAGGGGTTCAAATGGGGTGGTAATATAGTGCTTAAGTTTTGGTTAAACATGCTTCCCATGATGTTTACAACACCATTCCCAAGTCTTGAGAATGGTTGATTATCAATTGTTTTATTAATGTAACAAAGGTAGCCTTGCCTACTTTTTACACTTTCAAAGGTTCAAAGATGTGAAAGACTACATAAAATAATGTAGATTTAGAACATGCATGGCCATGCGAAAAAAAACTTGAATGAATGTATTCTCTTTAAATAGTGGTTGTCACTTTGTAGTAAATTAATATTAAAGGGGATCACTCAAGAAAATCGTCATTTCTTAATTCTAAACAAACATGGGTCACATGTGACAATAGGGAATGCTTAAGCAAGCAACCAAATGTGGGTTGGATATGGTGACTTTACCTTCCCATACATCACCTGTGATTCAACCATTGGATGTGATTTACTTCAAATCATTCAAGAATGCCATTATAAGGGATAGAAATTTTGTTATGATTGTCAACAATTATTTCAAACCAAACAAGATCATGTTTGTAGGATGGGTGGACAAGGTTTTGGAAATGTTTTTGATATATATATATATATAATCACGTTCACGATATGTGAAATGTAGCCATTGAATTGTGTTGTCATAATTGAAAAGTTTGGACCTAATGAATTGTTCACAACAATAGGGAGGATTGTGAAAACTCTTACTCTGGATGTGCAACAAATCAAACCAAGAACAATGGGGATGAATTCAAAGTTGAAGTTGCCATAGACTTGTTGAATATTGTTGGTACTTTTCAAGCAATGCTTATAGTACCTTTCACCATGATTTAATGCCCCTTTTCATACGCACCTCATTATTATGTGGAAATGCCATGCAACCTACCACCTTAGCAAACGACCATGAAGAATATCAACTAGTGGCGAACTTGGAAGATCCCAATCTTGAATAAACAACCTAAGAATTCCAAGTTAGACCTAATGAATTATTTCATTAGCTAACCTATTATAATCGTCATGATTGCCAATGAGGAAAACCCATGGTAAAGAGCCATTAATTTATTATTTCAATTCACATGTGGTCATATCAAACCAATACTTGGTAGTTTTGAAATAAATGACAATAAACAAAAGGTTGCACACAAGATTAAAAAATATAAAGCAAAAGATAGTGAGGAAAAAAGATCCAAACATGTTCAAAATACACTTACCCAAGCTAAGCACACAACTTGAGGGACCATTGAAAAGGAAGATATAGCCAAGTTCAACCAAACATGGTATGTTGTATGTGGTAGTAGTTAAGGTTGTTAGTGAACAATTCCACAATGATTTTAAAGTAGGGTTTGAACTCATCCTCGAAGTTATAGAAGGTTTGGCCTAGGAATCAAATATGAATAGCAAAAAACTATTAGATAGTTCAAAATAACAAGAATGTAATTTGTTAGGCATCTCCCAACCAAACTTTCTATTCAATAAGAGTAAATGAAGGGGTAGGGGTTTGTGGTGGGTTTTGGAGCATGATCATGATGGTGATGGTGAAAAAAAATTTCAAAGTGTTTGTAAGTGGGCAATGGACAAAGAGAGAGAGAGAAAAAAAGAATTGTCTATAGGTGGGAATGGAGACCAAAAAAAAAAGGTTTGTAAATGGTGATGGAAAAAAAAAAAACAAAATGTATTTAGGTGAAAATGGAAAGAGAGGAGAGAAAGAAAAACATTCAAAATAACTTGAACCCCCTAACTCTCATGACCATATTTTACAATGGTGATGGTGATGAAAAGAAAGAAAGGAGAGAAAGAACAAGTTTAAGCTCACTTGGTTCAACCTTTACTTGTTCGAGATTTTTGCATGCAATGATGGTCAGTCATAGGCCTTGCAAGTTTCTCTTACAAGTGCCAATCATGACCCAAAAAAAAGGGGGGAAAGTGTGTTCTTGAAAGCTTGAGCTCTCCTAACTTTCATAAACTTTTTTTGTAAAGGTGATGGTGACCAAAAACAAGGTGAAGGGAGAGAAGGGGAACAAGCTTGGGCCTTTCATTTTGATTTTTACCTTTTATAATTGATAATCATGATGTGACCTTTCCCACAAGTGTCAATTGTGATGGAGAGAGAAAGAAAGAAGGGAAAAAAAATAAAAGGAGGGAAATATGAAAGAGTGAAACTTGTTAAGCAAGTTCAAGCCTTTTCAACTCTTGTAGACTTTGCAAAGCTTGCTTATTTTTTGTGCTAATGGTGACATAATTAACTAGACAAGAACATAAGGAGAAAGAGAAAAATGAACAAATTAGTTCAAGAAAGTTCGAACCTTTTTAACTTTCATTGACTTCATAAGCCCATGAAATTTATGTCACTTCTAAAAGAGGATAACCTAAATAGGAAACCCCTTGCATTTGGTTCATAATACCAACATCAAACTTGTTGTTGTGGATGCAATTAAATTTGTATCACAACAATTATAAATAATGTCCTACTCCTCTTCTTAACTATGTTCAAAATATAAACTAAAGACTTTAGGGAATTAGAACTCTCTTAGTTTTCTCTCAAGAGCCCATTGGTCCTCAATTGTTTATAAATGAACATTGACTTCATGCACCCATGCCCTTTCCATTATAATTGTTCATAAAAAGAATTGGATAGAGAGACAAATTGAATTCCAAAAAACTAGCTTTTCCCATGACACCCATAACAAACTTGAAATCCCTTTCTCTTCGGAGGTCCCACAAGTCAATAACTACTTTCTTTCCCAAACTTAGCCAAACTAGTAAGTTCCCTCCAAATTTTCAATCAACACACAAATCCACAAACAAACCACATGGACTATTTTGAAACCTCTAAACATTATTATCATCTCCCTTGAATCAATCCCTACATCTAACATTATTTAATCTTCTTTTTTCTCGAAGATTATTACACAATGAAAAATAACAACGTTAAGCTAGAAGAAGATATTAACAAAGAGGTGTTCTTCGTTTTTATCTTCACGAAATACATTCTATCAAGTAGATTTCTGCTTTCTAACAACATTTGAGAATGAACATTTAACTTTCTTCTAAAGACCTGAACTCTTCTATTTATAGTCCATTATTAGCTTTCATTCAACTCCATCCAATCTCCAACACCAACCAGTCTTTAGCTACATGATCCTCATCTTCTCATTCAAAAGCCAACCCAATTGTAGCAACAAACCCGCTCCATCACCAAAACCGATTTAGAAGCTAATCTCCATTGAATTGCAAACTTCAAACACCATAAACTTGTAAACAAAGAAAACACACACACACACACACACACACACACAAACGAACAATAGACATTGGACTTTTGGCGCCCTCAAAATTCATGATGAACAATTGTCCTGTATCTTGGCGTCTTCCGCCATCATGAATTAAGGTTGCTTCTTTCCTTTCAACCACATCCACATATTCACAAAAAATGTTTGACACTAGTTTTACGTCACACTTCCTTTCTTCCTATGGTGATGGTGAGACAATTAAATAGAAAGAGATGGAGGAAGGACAAGAAAGAGTGAGAAAAAAAGAAAAAAATAGAAAGAACTTAAGAAAGCTTAGGCCTTTTTGGCTCCTATGAATTTCAAGAGTTGAGTGTGTTCATCTCCTTCCTTCAACAATGACAACACAACCCAACACAAAGAGACCAAGATAAATAAAAATGTAAGGAAAAGAAAAAGAAGGCCTTTTGACTCTTTTTGAACTTACTTAAGCTTTTTTGCTAAATGGATAAATAAAGAATCCCAACAAATAAAAAGAGCTTGAAGTAAAGACGATGACAAAAGGATGACATTGTTGGGGTGTTTGAACCAAACCTATAAACAAACATGAAAAGTAACATCATCAAGAAGAAAACAATTATAAAGACCAAGAGAAAAGTCAAGAAAAATAGTGATGCCATCATGGTGGATTGCTTAAATAAGTTACTTATCATGCTAGAAACAACATTTAACAAGAGGAACAAAACTAGAATGGTTTAAGAAAAAAAGCCATCATGGTGGAGTGTTTAAATACGTTACTTACCATGCTAGAAACAACATTAAACAAGAGGAACAAAACTAGAATGATCTAAGAAAAAAAGGTTATGATGACAATGTTTACAACATCTATTTCTAAGATATGGAGAAAGATAGAGGGAGTCAAAGGGATGTGAATTGGGATTGCCCCATGTGGCATTTGGATGGCTATTAATTTTACGATCATTAGTTAGAAGGTTCCATATGCACTGTGGTTATTCAAAGCAATTTCTATTTGAATCATAAACACACTTGTGGGTGTGTAGCTAGGGTGAATTAATTAAATTTTTTTTTTACCTTAATCCAAGTATTTTTCAAATATGAAAAAATAAAATAAAAAACTTATTTAAACTATTATTTTGCTAGTGATGGGATGAATGATATTCTTGCACAAGATTTTAAGTGTTTGTTCATAGAGTGCAAAGTGCATGGTATTAAGAGTACCATGTGTTCTATTCAAGTTTCTTGAAACAATGAGACCCCTTTGGGAAGGCACGATTTTCTCATTTGGGCTTGAAATTAAGTGTTGTAAATGGCTACTAGTGCCAAGACTCATAAGTTCTTTGAAGACCATGGTCAAAAATTGCACAATTATTGAACCCTTGAGATCCTCCTAGTTCTGAAGTGTTCCAAAACCTAAGGAGCCTTTCCAAGTAAAACCTTGCTTTCATACACATGAGACTATAACTTCCCACATATTGGCCTTTACATGTGCTCATGGGACATAATTCACAGCTGATCAAAATATAACATCTTGCAAGAAGGAGTAGATTTTTGGTGCATTTTTTAAGGTTTTTTTTGTTTGCTTTTGTTGGGGACTTGGCAACATGAGGATACTTTTGAAAACTCTTTCCCCTGCACACATGAATTAAGGACCCAATAGGGATACATACACTGGCCAAAAAGTTGGGTATGTCTTCATTTAGGCTACATTCTTCCTCTTTTGTACTTTGATCCTGTATTCACTCTTCTTTTGCCATATGTCAACACCTTCAAAGGTGGTGTTATGTTATGTAAGTACACCAGATTGGTGGGTAATATAATAGAGTTTTTCCTTAAAGTCATCCTGTCTTCACCCTGTATTTGGGCCTCTTTGCAACCCCCTATCCCCTCTTTGAGTGAGGAAGTTTTATTAAATCTGGGTATGAAATGCTGAAACTCAGCGTTTAATGCACAAGGTTCGAGAGTAATTATAGTAGTTGTACATATAGGAGCAGTGAAAACTCTAATTTTTAGCAGTTTTCGGATACCAGTTTCCTTCTCTACCATCTCATTTGTGTCAACACCCATATAGGCTACCAGGAGGACCAGACTTCTATGTAATTTAAGTGTACCAAACCAGGACTGGGTTCATTCATAACAAAATAAAAAGACCATATATTTCAATTAGACAACATTTTGCAAACCCCAAGGGACAAAATTAAAGGTTATCAACTTGGCAACCATCTTCCAATCCAATCCACAGTTTTGTGTTTTTGGAATCTACCATTTTCATCAACCTAGCATGTGACAAAATAATACAATTATAAAATATCAACATTAAACTATCTTGTTCCTTGGAGTCCTTTCCCTAGTTTATGTTCCTTCCTCTTTTATTGAAATTCAAAGAACATGACTAATTCTTTCATGGAGTCATTCTTCATAAGTTTCGATAGAAAATAAATAAATAGTAATTTCTTCGGATTTATGTTTTGGTATAGTTGTCCATTATCCATTTTGTGGAGTTATGCTACCTATTTGCTAAATCATGGATTTGGTTTAGAGTCTTCATATGCCTTCAAGAAGTAATCGGCATAAGTCTAGCACATTGAGCTGTTGAGCACATATTATTGTGAAGTAATATTTCAAAGTATATGGGTTTGTGTGAAATCAAATTTCACCAAAACATTTGAGTTTTAATTTTTATCGAATTTCCAATTGAATTAGATTTATCTTAAAAGGGTTTTTGTTATTTAGGTTGGAGGCGAGATTTTAATGCCAACATTATTTTGCACTTGGCATTTAGGACATCCAATGGTTTTTGGTATTTTAGGTTGGAGGCGAGATTTTAATTGCCAACCTTATTTTGCACTAGGCATTAGGACATCCAATGGGTGATAAACTTGTGTATTTCTCACCAATATGCATTGGAAAGTGAGTGTCATGGTCAACATTCATGGTTTAAAGATAAGCATAGGATGTAGTTTGAGCTCAAGCCAATATTTGTCCATGCTTGCAAATGACACAAAATTGTTATATATTCATGAAAAAATGGTAGGATTCACATATTCCTTAGTCTAAGGAAAAAGACTAACTTCAAATAATTCTTGTTCTCTTATGAGGTCTAAGGAAAAAGCTACATAACTACAAGTTCTTTTCTCCTTTATTTCTTTGATCATTGAAAGCTTGATCTCATTTTAGCTTATCCGGAGAACACAACTTTTCTAGGTTCTTAACTTACATGAGACAAACAATAAGCTTAGTTCATTAAATACAAACAAAACCTCATTCCCTATGGTTCCTTCCGGTGAGTCTAGAAACACTTTTTCTATTATAAGTTAGTTGATTTTGAAACAAAATCTAGTCAAAACTTTTGGGGTTTAGTGAAGGGAGCACTTGTCACATGGACATTTTTGAGAGTGTGGGGATAGGGTAGGGCAAGTATAGGGTCTATAGGTGTGACCTATTTTTTATTGTAATTTATTTAATAGTCCTATTAATGTCGGTAGGGATGAGGAAAATTGATACTCGTAGTTTAAAAGAATGCTTTGATGGGTGGTGTTGATATGGATGAAGAGTGTGAAAATGGATGAAAAGGTGTTATTCTAAGGGTGACTCTTTTCAATTCAACCAAGTGCCAAACCTTGAATATACATGTAGAGGTACCCTAAGTCCCTTATTTTGGGAATGCACCCCACTTTGGGGTTTTACCCTATATAGTTACTTGTATATGTAGAGTTGGTGTTATCATTTTGGATCTTCAACATTGCCATGACATCCATTTATTGTTGTATAAGTGTGGCAGCTCATAGCCCACCCAAATGTTTCATTCTCATCCATAGCAACAATGGGTGGCAAGCATGGACTTGAGCTTCATTCTTTTGTTGTAAACCCAAATTTGGTAAGGTGCCATGCTTTTGACAAGATGGGCTTACATCCTTCTTAAAAAGGAGAAATAGATCACAAAATCTCAAATCCACATGATGGATGAGGTTTCAGTTACTACCTTGAATCTGTTGAACAAGATTTGGCTGGGCTCATGTAATTGCTAGCAATAAATAACTCCATCACTTTTCTATGCATACTTTTTTGTGACTATAAGATCAAGTTTCCTTATCTGTAGTGTTATAATTTGAGAGGTTTGGGAAAATCAATAGCTTCATTTAAGGAGCACCCATTTCTCTACTTGGAAGAGAACCCATGAAAGAAGGGATTAAAATGGTCAAGGAGAATGAAAAAAAGACTTGGGTGGAAATCTACTACAATTCCTTTATACTAAACCCTCTAACTTAAAACCCCAACATCCCTTCACAACACAAAATGCAAATTAAAGAAAGGATGCTGCTAGAAAATATATGTTAAAAACCCTAAAATTTTAGGGTCTACTTCCAAAGTACCCCCCATTATGGCAACATTGTGGATTAGGGTTTAGTCATTTCATGTTATGTTGAGAAGGCTAGTTAAAAAATTATCTTTAAGGTAAAGAGCATGAAGGGCAGCTGAAAAGAAGTTGAGACTACAATAGTACTTTAGCAACTTTGACACAAATTATATTATTTGTAAAAAAATTGAAATTATGTTTTAAAAAAATGAATTCAAAGAACAAAAAGTTGTGAAGGAAAATGAAGGATGTTTTTCGGAATATTTAATTTTTCGACATGGAATATTCAAACTTAATTAATTTTTCAACATACATGTGTCAAGGCTGCCCATGGACTCCGGCATGGGTTTTCAAGTGGGATTTTCTGGGGACAACAAACCTTTCTCTTATTTTTGGATGTCCGAAAAAAAAAGAGGCGGATAATAGAATGATTTGTCCATGGTGTCCGTTCATCTCTTGATTTTCATCCAAAATAGGTAGTGAATGAGTTCAACTTGGAATTGGTGACATGTTTACAAATTTCAAACCTTGTTATAATATAGACATTAGACTCACCAAATCTTTTCAATTATCTAATTAGAACTATGGGTTCTAAGCAAGGTGATTTTTAAAGAAGTTTTATACACATATCCATTAATTCATTTAAAATTCATCTACAACTTGTGTCCATTTTCATCTTTTTTCATCCCTTGCAAATAACACTCATATCATGGTTCCAATTAGATTTTTTTCCTCTACTATGTTTTACACCCCAATAAAACACATTAAAACATTAAATAGTCATTTTGGGGATCCTTAGTCTCTACATCTCTCTTCCATGGATTTGTTTTTGGGGAGCTATTTATGAGTTGTTTCTTGCATTGTGATCTTTCAAATTGGATAGGCAAATTCACATATTGTTTTATTATGGTTCATGATAATTTTTTAATTTATCTTTTAAAATATTTTTTTGCAAGACCTGTGTATGGTAATCTAAATTTTTTTTAGGCAAAAATTGCTAAAAGGTGACATTAATTCCTTTCTTAGTGAAAATTCTTTTATTTTCATTAGTAATGCCAAAATTTGCCCTAATTGTTTTTTTGGAGGGACAATGTTGCAACAATGGTGTTTCTTGGGAAAGTCTATTGGCTACTATTTTTAATGGTCCTTACAAAAAAATTTGTCGATTAAAGTGAAATTTGTTTGGGATAATCACCGTTCAAGTTGCATCACAAAATTGAAAGAACATCTTCAAACTTCTCTTCAAAATCCCTATAAATAGGTTAAATTTATGTCCTTATTTTTAAATTTGAATTTATCTTCTTTATCTGTGTGGAGGTTTAGATTGGTGTTGGGTGGTTCCTAGGTTCTAGGAGGAACCCCTTTGGTTCCTATTCCTATTTTTTTAAAGGATCTAGTTCTCATTAGGCTTCGATTTTTGTTCATTCCAATATGGGACCCAATTTCAATTCTAGTTTTTCAATTATAATCATAATTTTTTTTAATTAAGGGGGGTTTTTAGTTTTGGTTTAAAAATAATAATTCAACATAGGCCATATCATGCTTCTAAGGTAGGTTAGATTTTGTGCGAGGTTCACAAATATGAAACATCATTAAAAGCAATGAAACAAAGAAAAATATATTCTCCAAGAAAAATTAGATTGTTACAAAAATCTAACAAGGCCAAATTGAAACAAATTAATATGTTTTTTTAAATTATAAGCTACACCACTAGTTCCTAATGGATTTTAGGACCATTTAAAAAAATGTCAATTGGTTTCATGATTTCCAATCTCATGAACTTGTATGCCAACTTTGAAATGCGTCATCTTGCCAACCCTTGAAATTAACCTTCAAACTTTCCCAAGTGTGCCATAATTTTCGCTTAACACCCACCCAATTCCATTTGTAAAACCAACCCCAAATTTTCCCTCAAAATCATCCCCACAAAACCCCCAATTCATTTTTTTTTCAGAAACAATCTTCAAATAGAACAACATCAATACACAAACACTAGGTAAAAAACACCAATATTGTAACCTAGGGTTAGTTTACACATCAGCAAAACAAATAACTATTTTCAAAAATTTATTCGTTTTTAAAAATTGAAATGATTGAAATTTTCATTATCTATTATGATATTGTCACATGAATAGTGAATTTATTCAAAGTGTAGCATATGATAATTATGATGATTTTCAATATGTTAATTTCATATTTTCACAAATTTTCATTTCATTATTTTGAGGATTATTTAATGACAAAATTGACCTTAGGATAAGGTAGATGAACATTAACAAATGAACGTTAACATCAAAGCATCACCAATGCCATGAACAGCACTAATAGAAAAACACAAGCAAGGTCACAAAAAAACACCAATAGAAGAATGTATGAACATGAAAAAGCACTTCAAAAAAAAAGCAACCAAGGCAACAAAAAAACATGACCAAAGACACAAAAAAACACCAATAGAAAAATTCAACCAAGACAATCAAAACATTAGTTAAACCCAACCAAAACAACAAAAAACATTGGTAAAAAGAACACAATCAAAACCACAAAAATAATAGCAAAAGCACACAACCAAAGCAAGAAACAACATTAGTAAAAAAATATGACCAAGCCCATGAAAAACACTAGTAGGAGAACATGACTGAAACAACCGAAACACTAGTAAAAGATTATGACCAAATATATGAAGAATGCCAATAGAAGAACACGACCAAGGCCACAAAAACACCATAAAAAAACATGACCAAAAAATCACGAAAAACACCAATAGAAGAACATGACTAAAGCATTACAAAAAACACCAATAGAAAAACATGATCAAGGACATGGAAAGGACCAACATATTAAAAAATGATGACCACTAGCACCATGATAGTTATCACCATGCAGACACCACCATAGAAAAAAAAAAAGTGAAATTGATCAAGGTTAAAAAAACATAAATAGAAGAGCATGACCAAGGCCATGAAAGGCATTAGTAAACGAACACAACCAAGACACAACCTGAATGAACAACTTACTAACTTTGGAGCTTGATCTTGAACTTTAAAGTTTGATCTATGGAACTTGAGCTTTGAAGAAAGAAAAAAAATAAAATCTTGAGCTTTGTTTGGAGCTTGAATTTTGATGAAAGAAGAAATAAAAGCCTTGACCTTTGAAGTGTGAGCATGCATACAACATAAATGAAATGAAACAAACAAAGAAAACCATTAAACTTTAAATCTAAAGGTCCTTTCCCTCCTTGTTAATTTGTTGTTTTTGATCATCCCTTATTTTGTGTGCTCCTCCGTCAGTGTTAACCTGCCATGTCATGTTGTGCCTTGTTGTTAGCTCATCATCCCCACCATCTTCTCCTTTCAAACCATACAAACCTTAATTGTATTTAATTTAATATTCATTTTGATAAAATGATTATCATTTACATTCACATATTTTTTTTGTGTGTATTTTGAATACAAAACAATACATTTGACTACCAAAATTTTCGGCCATAAACACACTTACAAATCCATGATGACTTCAATATTTGCCAAAACCAAAGAAGTACAAGGCAATTGCAAAAAGAACATAACATAGATAATAATTATACACTTATTGCGAAAAGGTTTTTGAGATTAAGGATGAAGGATGAAACCCTCAAAGGATTAATGCAAAAATGTTTGTAGAGCTTGTGGTCTTGTCTTTGCTAATTTTGCAATTCTTAGATTTTGCATGGGACTAGGTTAAATTAGCCTTGTTCATCTTGGGCACTCACATGTGCATTGTGCACACTACTTTGATTCTAGATAGGAAGGTTGTGGAGATGTCAGGTGGTGGGGAAGAAGTTAACATATTTTGATAAACAAGGAGAATAGGTAACATGTGTGAAGTGCACAAGCAGTTTAGAAACATTCTTGGTTTTCATGTTCTTTTGGGGAGGGAGGGAGGGAGAGACTTGGTCAAATACTTCTTCAATTTGGAAGCAAAAAGCTTGTGTTCAGTTTTCAGTTCCCAACATGGCAAAAAGATTAAAAAAATGTGATGTTTTGCCAAAGGAAAAACAAAAGCCATCACCACCCAACAAAAGGGGAAAAAGGAAATGTGATGTTTTGCCAAAGGAAAAACAAAAGCCATCACCACCCAACAAAAGGGAAAAAGGAAAATGTGATGTTTTGCCAAAGGAAAAAACAAAAACCATGACCACCCAACAAAAGGGAAAAGGAAGTTGGCTTCTGCTTTTAATGGGTCATATGAAAAAGGATTGAGGAATCCAATCATAAAACTCAGTTTTCTATTCAGAATATTGACACAACTTTCATATGAGGAATATAATGACACAAAGCATCCCACCACCCAAAGCAATGACCTAGTCACTTCACCTTGTCAGTTGTGAAATCTCAATGCATTCGGTTGTAGTTTCATGATCAAAGTATGGGTATATAAGACATGATTGAGAATGGGCTTACAATACTTGTATTGTTCTTGCACAAAGGTGGCTTGCACACACACTCCTTGCAAAGTGGTTCTTCATCCGTGCCACCCAAAAAACATTGGGATCCAAAGAAAGCCTTATGCACTAAGGTTCCCAATATATCACCAATTACCCTTCCATGGCATGTATATCCTAGACCATAATATGCATCCACAACACTGGTTCCAACAACAATTGATTCGCCTTAAACCCATTGATTTGAATCCAAATCTACAAGGGTTAGTTATGTTTTGGGCCCTTAGAGGGTTTTTTTTTTGAGTTCTTTGGGGGTAAGGGGTTTAGGGTTTAGTACATGATGGCCGAGGACTTTGTACTTGTATGACTATCATCAAGTGCTAGAACTAGACAACCAGATGACACTCATGCTTTGTTGTTGTTGTTAGATTTTTATATCATTCTTTTTTCCTTTTGTTGGGATGTGTTGCTATTGTTGTGTAAGAGAATAGTTCTCTCAAAGGACACCCATCTGACTTTTATCATGGAAAATGAAAACAAAGGAAATAATTGAAGTCATGTGCTTTAGCATCACTTCTTAGTTATTTTTTGGGGAATAATAAATATTAGGTGTACAAGTTCTTGTCCCCTCAAATTGGATTTTCATCATTCACTACTCAAAAGCCTCACACCTATTTATTTGTCCAAGGAACATATTTATGCTCATTGGGGTGTTAGGTTTGACACTTCATGCATTACAAAGGGGAGACAACTTGATGAAAAAGAATGATAATTTTTACTAGAAATGACACACACTTTTACTGAAGAACTTGAGTATCCATAGGATACCCCTACTAATCCTTTTATTTGCATTAGTTATTGTACGACATAGTTTGGAAGTGAAGAAAAGGGCTTGGAGATGAGGTTTTGGTTTTTGCCTCAAGGTATTTGGAATATGAACTTTGTAGAAAGAAAAACTAGGTCAAAAGTTACTAGATAAAATTCCAAGAAATTAAATTTTTCATGAAGAAACTATGTATTGGAACAAACATACCAAGCTTATTATTGATCCCAGCCAGTGTGACAAGTCCCAACTGAAACAAAGGATGATGGTTCTGGTTCACAAAACCCTAAAAGTAAAAGGTGAGCACAAAGGATGATGATGATGATGAGTTTGTTTAAAGAAAGTTTAACTCAGGCATTTCGCCCTTTTTGAATGTCTATGATTAAAGAGCAGCTCCACCCATACTTGACATTTGGTCCTACAACAATATTTTTCTCATCCATGATTATTTAGTGACTAATTTGAAGCCCCTCTTAGAAACATGAACCTACCCCAGGACAATAAAATGTCAAAACCTACTAATAACAAACCACTTGGACCAATCAATATATCTCTTGCCAATGAATAGTCTGAGTGTTATGAACTTTTGCTAGCATTATTAACATACCCTAGTGTACCTTGGCCAATTCGACACTAATTATATTAATTTCAGAAATGTTGAAAAATTTCAAAAATTATTTCTTCCAAATCAAAAAATATTGTGAAGGAAAATAGTGAACATGTAGGAATATTTCATTTGTTGAAATGGAAATTTCAACATTAATTAATTAATTAATTATTATTGGACGAACATTTGTTGAAATGGCCAAGGTACTACGGTATTGAGCTGAAGAACTACAACCATTTTACCGAGTTTGTTGTTGGCTAAAATTTTAATCTTCATCCAAGACATGATGTGCAAGGGGTTGGTGGAGATGCTCGTAGTCAACCAATTAGATTTTGCAAATTGATGCGATTGAAAGAATAATCATTTTGTATTGTTATTACAAAGGATTGCGGTCATTTTTTGGTTTGGGTCATTCGGAGGTCACCCATCCAAGACTATTTTAGGCCTATGGGTGATGAGTTAAGAACGGTGAGTATTGGCTAGTTCCGGGTTCCCCTCGACCCATTTTCGCCATAAGAAGAACGGGTGGGTCCTCGGGTTAGGCAGTTATCCACTTAACATGTCTTCATTAGAAACTTCTTTCTTTTCGCTTGACAATTGTCACATCTCTAGCACACTACGAAGGGTGTAAATACCAGCCAAATAAGTGTCTTCGAAACCAGAGGGTTGTAAAAGCCGATTTCTTCTAGCCTCCGGTCCGGTGGTGGTGCTGCCGAGTAAAAAACACCCCCAAGTAAAGTACATGTTAAGTAGCCCAGTTAAACTCCACTAGTTGATGAATGATCCAAAAAAACTGCAAAATAATCCCCAATTCCTGACAACAAAACTCAACTTTCTGCCACACAAAATCATCCTCATCTCCCCCCCCCACAATTTATTAGCAACAGTTGGGTCCACAACCGTCCCGTCCAGACCCAAGACACTCTCCCGGCCGCCCGCCCCCCCTCCCCACTTCCCCCGAAATTTGATCCCGGCTGTCATCCGTCCACGGACTGAGTCAATGTGCCGAGAGAGAGCTGAGCTGCCATGGCCTAAGCCACACACAATGAGAGGAAGAAAGGAAGGAAGGAAGTCGTATTTGCAAAGAAGCCGACAATTTGTTGTTGTTGTTGTTGAATAGTTACCATTGGAATCCAGTCTGGTTGTGATGACGGATTGTGGTCAGTACGCCACCCGGCAACAACCCAAGTTAGTAGTAACATATGTGAAAAAGAAAGATCCGGGAGGTGTGAGTTGAGGGGGGCGGGTGGGCCGGGGGGGGGGGGGGGGAGGGG
>Ga0116227_10008458_pt1 | contig 19381 bp, 7 predicted proteins | sample S1TSphgellanicum_FD_89693 | JGI IMG/M metagenome (GOLD analysis project Ga0116227, IMG submission 89693) | Host-associated microbial communities from peat moss isolated from Minnesota, USA - S1T2_Fb - Sphagnum magellanicum MG | ecosystem: Host-associated > Plants > Peat moss > Unclassified... | reverse complement strand
CCCCCCCCCAAAAAAAACTAAGGTTTTTTTTTACACAAAATGAAATTGAGCTTATTTCAAACATCAATTAGGGTTTGGAGTGGCAACTTCATTCCGGAAGGTACCACCAAAGAACCCTAATTTTCTTACACACAAGGAAATTTGACCGCCGTTTTGGAATGTTGTGTGAACATGGTATGCTTTTGTGATTCATGTGCTTTCGACTATTTGTGTGTGTTGATTGTGTGAAGTTGGATTAGGTGCAAAGACCGGGTGAGGAGTCCGGATAAGTTAAATAATTTATTGGTCGATGACATTTTTTTTCACAAGAGGACGGAATTCAACTCAACTTGCATAGACACAAATTGCAATACAAGCATGGCCGTGAAGTTGCTCGCACAAGATAAAATGCCGAATGTTGACCATCAAACGTCACAATTGCCCAAATTTTGGTCAGCCCAAATGGGTTTCGGTTTGGCCAAAATGATTCAAATCAACAATCAATTTTATTTTGGCTAAAGGAATTTGGCCAATTGGCTATTTTACCCAATGGCTTAAAAAATTGTTTTTATGTTTTCTACTTGCAAATTTTCACAAAAGATTGCCACATTTTTCTATTGGGTTCTAGCAATGTAACCAAAAATGTGAAGGATGCTTTAAATATTTTTTACTTTCATATCCTAGTATAGCCAAATTTGGCAAAATTGTCTTATGGATGACTACCACTTCAAGTCTAATCGATTGATTAATTGTCATTTAGTGGCCATAAAATCTCATTGAAGGGCCACTTTAGAGAAGGGTCCGAGGTCCAAGGTCCAATGCAATAGAGCAATCCTATTGGATGAGAGCCATAAATTGGACTCATGACCTTTGGATGAGAGTCCAAGACTAAAAAGTGACAAATCAAGGCTAAACCTACATGGCACCATTTTGGAGAGAACCAAGATGCAAGCTAGGGTTCAAGGCAAGGTCCAACTCAAGGGTTCAATTTGCTTCAAATGAGTTCAAATTGGACCCCTTCTAAGGGAGCCTAAAAGGTTGAAATTATTGATTCAATCAATTAGAACATCTCCACACCTCCAAACTAGAAACTACAACTATTAAATCCCAATAATAATAATAATAATAATAATGTTTAATGTTCAATGTTCTCACTTATTAATATCAAGAAGTTCACTTTAAACCAAAAAAAAAAAAACCCCCATTTAAATCATTAAATTTGAACCAATCATAATTATTGACCAAAATCATAATTTAAAAATCCTTTTAAAAATGTCCTTGGTGAACTTGACATTTTGATCATATTTAATGCATAACATGAAATTTTCACCATTTGCTACAATCTTTGATATATTAGGCTAAGGGATGTATATTATGGTGGGTTGGAGATGCTCTAATAGTTATTTATCAAACCATTTGTCCAAAACTTATATGGATTGAATGGTACAAGAAGATCATATTTTGTCAATTTACAAAATTTCATTTAAGAAAATTTTAGTTGCAATGTAAAATAAAGCTTTAGATTGTAATTGGATCATTTGTATGTTCTCATATGGATCACTTAATTCTTTTGGTTTTAAATTTCTTACTAAATAACAAGGTAGGTGATGAGTTTTGTATTGGAATTTTCATCATTCTTTTATTTTATTTATTTTTTAAAAAATGGGATTTGTAGTATCACTTTGAGTGAAATTTTTGCATCATGTGCAAAAAAAAAGGAGCAAAGCTTCCCCAAAAAAAAAGAAAAAAAGAAAAAAAAGTTTGTGGTCTTAAAGATGTCTTTATGAATCAAATATAGGTGTGAAACAAATATGCACCTTTAGCCTTACTCAATTTGGCCTTTTTACAATACAAACTAGTTTGATAACTTGCATAGCTTGTTAATGTCCCTCAATGGTAAACCTCTCTTTCTTAATCATATGCCAATTTTGATGTAATTTTGATTTCCAAATTAGGAACAAGTCTCCAACATTTGTGGCACCACATAGGCTTGTTGTGTTAAGGAATCCACAAAACTTTGTGATCAACCTAGCAAAAGACAATACAATAATAGTCATGGTGCATTTGTGACATTAGTGGAGAGCACATTTAAAGGCACTACACTAACTTCTTTTTTTTTTCTCGTATGGGGTGAAGTATTCAAGATAGATAATGTTGAGTACAAATGTCTTCAAAAGGGATTCAAAGGGTTCAAAATCCCATTCCTCAAATATGAGACTCAAATGCAACCACATTGGTATAGCTTAATGTTGTCCTAAACCCTCAACACTAAGCCCTAAACCTTAACCCAAAACATGTCACATGCCACAATACTATTGTGGCACAAACAACTAAAATCATCTACATCATGGCAATGCACATCATTTTTTCTCAAGCATGGTTAATTCCTTTTGAGAACCCCCATGAGGAATTTTCAATCAGTTCTTTGAATTTTTAAGAACCCATGGGTAAGTGGGTGTGTACCCAGGTTGGGTATCTATCCCTCATTCTAAGAATTGTCCAAACACTTGTTTAGGAAGATAAGCCTTAACCCTTAATCGACATTTCACCAAAACTATCCCAATTCATAGGAGAGACCAACAATCACAAACCTGCCCGAAAGTCATGTAAAATGTCAAAAATCTAAAAATCTCAGTTCATAAAGTTGTATGTAGAGGATTTCAAGCTTAATGTTCTAGTAAAATCAAAATGGAACTTAGTTGAGAAATGGAAAATCCCTACCATTGAAAGTGCAATTTTACTAATTTTATGGGCATATTTCAAATCTTCACATTTGAAATTTTTTTGACCAAGCTACCATGCTTCATTAATGGTATAAAATATAGGATAGATATAAGGCATTCATATGAGATTTGTAGGAAAAAAACTCATGTCATTTGAATTTGGGATGAGGAAGACATGAATGGTCAAAAATGCACATCTAACGGGCATCTACATTGAAAGGTAAAATTTGTGACAATTTTGGGGCAGCTCGAATAAGCTCAACCCCCTTCCATGTTTGACTATTTATAGCATGAGCACATTACAAAATTTTAAAAGTTGGATTTGGTAAATGCTGCCCAAGCTTTAAAAAAATTATAATAAATTTGAAAAAAAAAAAGAAGAAGAAAAAGAAGCTCCAATCTAGGTTAGGAAACATGAATGAAACATCACAAGAGTAGGAAAGAAGATATGACATGTCCCTACATAGGGGTGTCAATTTTTGACCTAAGAAAGTATAGGTAAGAGAAGTGATGGGCCAATGGACCATGTTTTTTTTTAGGGTCCACTTTGAAGTTTAGGTGTTAACAATGACAAAAGCCTTTTTCTTCTGTTGTTTGCGTTGTCATGCCTACATTCGTACAAACAAACTTGACTTTGGGTATGTGTGGGAGGAAATGTTGTGCATTATATGTGGGTGGGGGCAAACATGCTTCGAGTATGTCATTTATCTCACCCACAAGCTCCCTAGTCTTGAAGAATATGCTATATCTCAATCATGCACCACAAGTGCAATTGCCCAACAAAACCCAAACCCAAAAATCTAATCCCCTAAAGTCTGAAGGAATGGGTCATACTTTCATTAAAACATGTCCTTTGGCTTTCCCTCTTTTATTGTGCCTTTTGTTATCTTGTTCTGACATGTTTCCTATTGCAATTGGCATAAAAGAGTTGATGACACACAAACCACTCCACCTAGAAACATCCACGCATGTGTTTTGGAAGGGATTACTATAGACTTATCCGTAAAGTAAACCTGTCTTCACCCTGTCTTTGGGCCTCCTTTCACCCCCTCTATCCCCCTTTTCAGTAGTGGTATCCGCAAAGTAAGGACATTTTGTTAAATCTCAGTATGAAATGTTGCAACTCAGTTCGAAATGCTCAAACTCAACATTTAATGCACAAGGTTCGAGATTAATTATAGTAGTTGTACAGGTAAGAGCAGTGAAAATATATGTAGGCAGCTGTGGAGGCGCTCAGGAAAAAAGGAAAGACAGGATGAAACTCAGTTTACCACCAAAATTGATGGCTTTTTGAGTGTCACCCACCCCTTGAATGCTGATGTTTTTTTTTTTCCAGGTTTTTTTTTTAATCTCACCTTGTGTATGATCAAACTCAGGGGTCTGGTGATGTGTTTGTCTTACTTTACAGATAACTCTATTACCACAAGAGTTTTATCACCCTTAGTAGACGAGTTTTAGTTGTTCCTTTCCAAGGTCTACTAGACCAACTTTATGAACAAATTTCCTCCTTTGAACTTTCCTTACCATCCTACTACTATTACACCTTCTTCCTTCCTTCTTTCTTTCTTATCATCAAGAAGCACTTTTCTCATCATGTGGTTCTTATCACAACTATATATGAAAATATAATTCATTGCACCCATTCAGTGTAGGGAGGCCATTTTTTTGGGAAGGGGGGAGGGGGTTGAGAAGTGGGACATATGAGGATGGTACTTTAAGTATGTTTGCATACCAATTCATCTCTCGCCAAACCGGAGGATCCATACAATCTTCTATCTATTATCAAAGGTTGTTTGTTTTGTTTGACTCTTAAGACCCCACAATGCTCTCACCCGTTAAGAACCAACCCCACAATGCTCTCTCACCCGTTAAGAACCCCACAATGCCCTCACCCTTGCTTTTGGTGCACTTTGGAAGGCTCTCAATGAGTAAGGGAGCACTGAGGTGGTTTTGTAATGGTTAAACATACAATGCAAAGAGTAATTGAATATTGAACAATTTTCTCAAAGAAAACTCAAACAAAATCAAAACTAAATAAAAATTATAGGGAAATTGGGAGCAAGTTCTTGGGTATTGTTGGAAATCCCTTGATAATGAGTGAGGATTTTTGGGAGGTGATTTTGTAAAGTTTAAACCTAAGGTGAGGCAATATATTTTATTTTATTTTATTTTAAGTAATTTTTGAGTAATTTTTAAATTAATTTAAATTTTAAAATAATTGTTTTGACAAATTGAACCCTATCATCAGGGTCCTGTTCACACTTGGAGCATTTACGTAGTCGTGTTCGCACTTGGGCCAGGAGCATAGGCCACACTAGTTGGAGGACGGATCATGAGCCAAATACATTGTATAATAATTTCCGATGACTCTAGCGGCCTGCCTTGATCATTACGCTACGTAATGCCCTGACCGTCGACCTGTGGCCTTGGTTTACAGGGAGTTATGTTTGGCTTCTGCCGGGGAAATAACCACGTATACACAATTTCTGTGTGTGCGAGGGGATGGGAGAAGCCTTTACAGAAGTCCGTGCTCAAAATTTGTCAAAAAAAACCGCTCCGATATGATATTCCGAAGAATCAATTTATCTAGTGACAACCATGATGTCAACCATTTGTGGAAAGTATGCGGAATGCCCCCCCGCCCCCCTTTTGGTGCTTATTTCGGTCGGAATATTTATGGGCATGGAAAATATTGGCAAAGCTTCTTTTGCTGAAAAACGGCTAACTAAGGGGCCCATTCCAACTAGTAGGAATGAACACATCAAGTCAAGTCAAGTACGGTTATGAGTTGGAAATGGGTTTTACAGAGGCTTGTTCCAGAACGTAATCTGTTTTCTCCTCCACCGTTGATTCACATCACAACGGAAAAGAGTATCTGAAAAATGAAACCAAATTTTATAATAAAATTTATAATACCCTTAAATACCCTTTTAAATACCCTTTTCAGGTTTTGCACTCAAGTGCCCAATAATTATTTTACTATTTAATTACACTTTGGCAATAATTAATAAAATAATAATTTAAATTTTTTGGCAATAATTAATTAATTAATTAATTAATTATAGGCTTTTTTTTGGGTAGGTTCTCTAGACTCTGATGAACATCTAATATAATGAAACATTTTATAAATTTTTTTTATAGCTTCTTTCTTGTAAAAATGGGGGGAAATAATGTTCCACCAAATTATAGTATAGAAAAATGTTGTCAATTATTGGATACCTTCTCACAAAAGGTGGATTAGCCTGAAGCAAGAAGCTCCTAATTGGGTTTCCACCAATATTATTTTTTAATTTTTTTCCTTTGTAATTTCCTTGAGTTTTGGCAATTCAAATAGATAATCTCTACAAAATTCAGCACATTAAAATAAAAAATTAATTATCACCAAACCTGAAAAGGTACTATGGTATATAAGCAAATGAGTCTTCTAGGTTGCTAGATTTTCATCATAATAATAATAGATTTTTTTAATCGTAACCAAGGAAAAAATAAAATCCCAAATTTATTTGTCTAAAAAATGACAATTCTTTTTTGGTAAAAAAAAATTATTAGTCCCAACATGTAATGGCATCCAAGTTGGAACATAAGAGGCTTTTAATTTCCACTACAAGCATACTCCCCGCCAATCCTCATGCTTCTTCCTTGTCAAAACACATGAGCTCATTGAAGCTTGTAAGTCACAAATTAGTCAAGTCATACACAAGAGCTTGCTTGCTTGCCATGGACCTACAATTTTTGACCATTTCAAACCCCAAGTTAAAAATTACAACAAAGGGAAAGTTGGTGAACATCCTTCTTCACTTGGGACAAGGAAGGTCAACTTCTTTTTCAAATTGTTCTTTCTTTGCAATGGAGTTTGGAAAATCACAAACCCTCAAGCTTTTGAAGTCGGTTTTGGATAGCTCGATGGGGGAGGGGGGAGGAATATCAACCTACCAAAGGCCCTTGATTATTAACACAAGGCTTTGGTGTTGATGGGAGGGGAGGGGAGGGAGGTGGGGTTAGGGTTTTGGGGGAGGGGGGAATTAAAAACCCTTTTAGGTTTTCGAAGGAAAAATGGAAGGTCAAAATCCCTTCTTGTCATATCTATTTGTTTAAGGAAATTAGATAATCACCCATTTGTCTTCTTTGGATTCGGCACTTGAATTTCTCTTTGTCAAATTAGATTCACCTTAAGTCCAATTGAAGTGTATTTGGTCAAATTAGATTTACAAAATTAAGTCTAATTGAAACACTTCAAGTCGCTCTTTCACCCTCCTCCAAGTTGCAAAGATCTCAATGAAGTTTCACACCAAGAAAAAATTCCTTGGTCAAATTAGATTTAGACTAACTTCAATTGAAATGATTTTGGTTGTTTTAGTTTACATTAAGGCTAATTGAAACACTTCAAGACTCTCTTCCCCATCCAAGTTGCCAAGATTAACATGAAATTGTACATGGAGAAATTTTCTTTTTATTTCTTGAAGGATTTGTAATGCATTATTGGCAAAATTTCACAACTTTTCAAAAGCTTTTGTTATGTTTTGATTCAACAGGAAATACTTGTTACTTTAAATATAATTGAATCTTGGAATATAAAGTGATGGCCACAAAGTGTTTAGGGTTGTTTAGGGTTTGGCTAATGGCAAGGTGATGTTTGTGTCTTTGCCAATATAAATGTTTATTTATTTCAATAATTGAATTTACATACAAATCCTTATGTGTGCAAATACATACATTATAAATGAAGTTTTGGGCTATTTGAACAAGTCTCATTGATTTCTCTTTCATTGAAAGGTTTTCTTTCTTAGGTGTGAATTTATATGTTACCTAAACAAAACATTATGAAACATTCATATTAGAATGAATTAAGATTTTTTTTAATGTGGAAAGTTCATTGAATATTATTTTCATGAGCTTTAAAAATCTAACATGTTCAAACTCTATTAAGGTACAAGAAAGATCACAATAGTAAAAAAAACAATTTTTTGCTTTAAATTTTTTGACATCAAGTGCATATTTTCAACAAAATAATGTGTCATTAAACTATTCAGTCAATTTGAATTTAATTCAACTATTGTATATTTGTTTTAAAGAACATTGCCATGATAAAAAATCAACACAAAAAAATTGACATAAGCAATTATATTAGTTTTGAACTAATGGTAATGTCATTAAATTTTGGAATGTTATGTCAATTACTTAATTGGTAAGGAAATGAAGAAAAAAATAGCAATTGCACAAAATGATTGAAAATTGGATGCCATTAAACTTCTGAATGGGAAGGTTAGAATTTTAATTGTCATCATTGACTAACATTTTCATTAAATGAGTGAATAAAGAAAGATCGAAGCACATTTGAATGTTGGTGGAGAACGCATTATCTAGCAAATGTGTGGCATGTTTTGCAATCATGGAAAACCTTTTGGTTGGTTTCATAGCTATACAAAAGATGCATAGCACCTATCAAGCTTATTCTTCTACAACTTTCAAATCTATCAATTCATATGGCATTTCATCATACTTTACATTTGCTTGGAAAATGCCAAACATTTCATGTTTAGTTTAAAGATGGTGATTTTCCCCAAATCAACATCTTGGAAATCATATGTTCCAATAGTTGCAAATTGCAAGGATTTTTATGTTTCACAATGCTTTGAAACCTATGAATTTTTTTTAGAAGGATACAAAATTCATTTGGACTTTACTTACTTATGGGTTGCATCTATAGTCATGTGCCCACAATTTTGGGGAAATCTTGATCCATCTTGTTCAAATGATAAGCAATTTGCAAGGTGCCTTGTAATAGAAAATGAAGTCACAGAATTATTTAAAACATATCATACTACCTTTTCATGTTTGATATTCAAATGCTAAGAATTTGTTTTTATTTCAAAATAGTACCTTTTCAAATTGAGCATTTGGGTGCCAAACAATTATTTTATTTTCCAATAATCATTTAGGCAATAAAAGAAATAATTTAGGAAAAGTTTATAGTAATTGAAAGCAACTTCTTTGGTAGGTTCCATGGGCCTTTGGGTGAACTAGCACACTACTTTGGTGGCATGGTAAAAACCCCAAATGTTTTTAAGTTGCTTCTAACCATGGTAAATATTTAATCCTAAGATAAAATCAAGGTCTTTGAGTCCAAATTTAAACTTTTTTGGTTGATATATGGCCATTAAAAGGCCTCACTAAAAAAGACAAAGGTACTAATGTAGTGTTGGTTCACCTTAGTTGGTTTTCTAGACTCTAAACCTTTAACAAAATAAAAAAATTTACAACATTTTTTATTGCTTCCTTTTGCAAAGAATGGGAGAGATAATGTTCCACTAAATTATGTAATGTTTCATCAAATTATACAACACATGGATTTTGTCTTTTGAATCTAAAAATATCAACATTTTCAAAAGTGATTTAATTACCATTGAACTTAAAAAGGTGGTCTGATATTTGATAGGTTTAGTAGGTTAGTTAAAAACTTCTCTTACAACCGTGAGGGTATAATTTTATGTCAATTGTTTTGGAAATGTGTCCAATGATGACAAACAAAATAGGTCATGATATATATTTTTATTTTTTCATCTAATAACCCTTTCAAAAAAAAAAAAAGGTTCATTTTTTATTTTTGCAAAAACTTATTGCAATCCTAAGAAAGAAACTTAAATAAAATTTTTTCAATGTTTCAAGATTCTAATTTAAAAGTTAGTTGGAGGTCATCTAGTTTAAAATATATTTGAATCTTAGCTTTGAGTTGCTTCATTTCCCCATCTTTCAAAGTTCACAAATCAAAACCATGTTTTGTAAAAAATCAAAATAAACATATTACTCATAATGAATAAAGTTAATTGTAATCAATGGAATTTTTTTTTTGGAAGCATTTTGTTGACCAAAAATTGGGAATTTTTTTGTGTTCTATTATAACTTTGAGTAATTTTGTTGAAAATTTGCCAAATTTTCAATAGCAAAAAATTACAAAAAAAGAAAAAATCTTGGTTGTAATACTTATTTTTGTGTAACAAGATTTATGAATCAATCTTGAAAAAGAGTACAAGTTTGCATGTGTTCATGGTTCTTTTGTGTCTGTGAGGATTCATGCTTAAAATCCCACATTCCAAGAGAGTTCATTTTGAACCATACATAGATCATGTTGTTTTGTTTATGGTTAATTGAGTTTGGGTTTATTTTGATAATTTCATTTCACATGTAGAATAATTTTTATCTTACATGTGAAATTTCATTTAAAATAAAATTAAAAATTAAAAATATTGAAATGAAATGGTTTTTGATGATTTCAAGTGCAAAAGTGAGTAAAAAATAGTAAAAATCACTATATTTCAATATTTGGTTTTCCATGTGTAGCCATCAATATAGAAGGTTGATCAAAGATTTATATTTCACCTATGGTTTATAACCAATTTTGGTTAAATCTTCCTAGGGATTATCACCAATTTTTTTAAATTTTCGTATGGATCATTGTCACTTGAGCTACATTAAAAAATTCCTAAAAAGAGAATGTGAAGGAATGTGAAAAGAGCATGTGAATAGAAGTGTGGAAAATCTTCATTATGCATGAAGCAATGAATGGTTATGGGAGTTGAACCCCAAGTGGGCCTAAAACCTAGATCATGAGAAGTGCTCATTTGATCCACATGGAAAATTTTCTTTCACAATTTGGATGCGAGTTTTATGTCATTTTAAAATTCATTTTTGGGTATATTTAGTTAATGCATATCCATTAATTGGATAACCCAATAATTAGTCGTTCATTTACCCAACACATTCATTGACTCCAGTATTCATCGATTAACTTACCATTGATTAGACAAAATTAATTTCATTTTTTATGAAACAACACACGGACAAGACAAGTGTTGACTAAACACGCTTTAAAACGAGTTTTAGGTTGACAACGATTTTTAGGTTGTTCAACTTAACACCTATCACATTGGTTTCCAAATGAAGCCTAATGAATGCACATGCTTTTGACTAAATACACAATTCATAAATTACACCAAATGCAATTTTTTGGGATGAGGTTGGTTTTGAAACAATTTGTGCCATTGGATCCTTAATGACAAAATGGATGCATGAACATGAATTTAGTTCATTTCAAGATGAAATTTATAAAGCATTTTTGGTGGGTAGGACTTGTGAGCATTAATGATTACATATTCATGTGTCAAAATTGATGCATGTGGGTAATTGGTACCATTAATATGTGCCAATAGGTTATGCAAAATGGAATTCCGCCAACAAATGAAGAAAGTGACAACATTATACACAAAAGTGAACACATGCTTTTGGACTTTGACTTTGATATCTTGCCAACCTTTGTTAACTACATAATGATAAACCAAAAGTGAAGCCTACAAGCAACGCGCACACATGTTGAATGTTGTAATGATCCTTATAATGATAATTATTGTAATAGATGATTAAGTGTGAAATAAGGATCCTCATCAATTGAATCCACTATGTAGGTCCTCGTTCACTCTTGAAATGTTTATACATGATAATTGGGTTTTATAGAAGGGTCAATTTACAAACTTGTGTTAACATTATTGCAAACGTACTTTGGATTTGCTTACTAAGAATGGTTCATTAATCATTGAATGGTAGATGAAGTTGACTAGTATATTTCTTTCCTTATGTTCACAATGATTGATTGTGTGTTTTCAACATCATAATGTTTGATAAAGGAATGTAAGTGTCCTTTTTGTATTTAGTTTTAAAAAATTTAACTTCAATCAAACATGGTTTTGTCCTTTTAAGCTACACTTTGAGTGCATAAGACACATTGGTCATCAATCTTCATATGATTCTTGATGTGAGGCATCACCTCATTTTGAAAATTTAAAGGCATTTTTGTATAGTTCTTTTGGATCTCTTTCCAATTAGTCAAAGATAATTTAATTTGGAATATTTGGTACTCCCAAAAAGTCCTAATTCCCAAAGTTGGAATTTATGTTGCAAATCTTAAAAGTGTTTTTCCTTAACTCCCAAAAACAAAAATTATTTGGAAAAATGTTTCATTTTCCTTACCCTTCATCATGTCCTAAACTTACATTCGAGTCCTTCATCTCATGCAGAATGTCATTTTGCATCCTTCCCAATAGTAGGCCACAAATCACCAACCTAAGTTGGGGTTGTGACACATTCTTTGTACAATGTACATAAAATGTGCACACTTTGTGAATTTGTGAAGGAAAGTGGGTATGAATTTACTAATTTGCAATTATACATATCCTAAAAAGACAACAAAAAAGGTGGGACAAAGGGTTAGGATACCATTTCATAATCAACTATGAAGGTTCAACCACAACAAATAACATTTTCCAATTTGGGTGAAAACACAATCAAAGGAGCTAAGGCAACAAGATAAAAATTATTTTCCAAGGACCGCACATGACACGTGTCATTTTTGTGTTGATTTATAACTTTAAATTTTGTATTTTGAGTACCCCTTTTAATGCTACATTTTAGATATAAATATATTTTGACTACAAATTCATTTTATATCATGTATATTATACATTCATGCCTTCTATCACATAAACATAAAAAAAAAATTGTTAAAGGCACATTTTCAAAATCCATAATTTTTAGGGTCAAAAACATTTTTGACCCAAATGTGCTCAAATTGGTCATAAAAATAATTTTCATCAATTAAAGTCCTTTTGCTCTTCTAATCATCAATGTCAAAATCTTCTCCAATTTATTTTTTAAAATGGTGCACATTTGGTAGAAAAAATGGATGTTTGAAAAATAAAATAAAAATGTCCACTTTTGAGGTTTGAATGTTTTAAACATGCAAAAACATTTTTGATTTGTATCAAATTTTGAGCATGTAAACTTTGCAATTAATGAAAAATATTCCCCCAAAATTATGACAATCCAAACTATTATGCTTCATTTGTGATCTTTCAAACATACAAAAATGTATTTTAGGGAGTGTCCACTCACTTGAGTGGCTCCTTTGACTATGTTTTTACCCATTTGTGAAACTTAATGATTCATTAGGTATTTTTTGTAATGAAAGTAAACTTACTACAACCATAGTGAACAAAAAAGGAATCAACAGCCTCTTTGAAGTGAGAATAATCAAACAAAGGAGTTTATATAAAAAAGTTTAATATGGGCTTTCAATATATTTAACATCTAAGCAAAGTCAAGAGGTTAATTGTCAAGGACTTGTGAAATTACATGAAAAATGTTGCCCAAAGAAAGGCAAAACTAGTGTAATCAAATCCAAAACCTTATACATTTTTCATTGTGATCATTGTGGTGTGAAAGGTCATGTGATATGACCATGTTTATCTACTTCACTAACAACTACAACCAACTAAAGCAAATGTTGAAAATAACGGTCAAGGCGAAAAATGACATGAAAGGGTTGTAATTTTAATTTCCTAAGACAAATAAAATAAAATAAAAGTTATTAACCAAGGTCAAAATGGCAATATGGCAATGACATAGGATCAATTTTCTCGATTTGAAGAACTAACATGGGCAACACAATAGGTGGACCAAAAGGTGCACTAGGTTTTGAGTCACAATGATCAACACAGGTGGAGTTGCATTTATGACCTATTGAGGCAATATTAATGACATGACCCAATCATAGTGCAAAACTAGGTCACATTCATAAATTATGCAATTGCACAATAGTTTTCATAATCTTAAACCATGAAGATATGATGAAAATTTGATCTTCAAAAAGAAAGAAATGTAGCATTAAGTGCAAGTTCCAAAATATTTCACTTTAAATTGGTTAAAATTGTCTCAATTAAAACATCATCTCCTATATAATTAACTAGTTATTTGACTTTAAAGTTGATTTATAATTTGACACCACCAAGTTAATAAAACAAAAGAAGATATGGGGTTTTGTGATCCTTGAACCACTTAAGGTATGAATAATGTAATGTTCAGTGACTATGAAAATTTGCCAAGCTATGTTGTTTCAACAATAACCATTTAGACCCTTGGAGTGCAATTGGAATTCTAATTTTGCAAATTGAAACCAAATTATATGAAAATGGAGGGAATATTAACATTGTTTGCAAATAAGTTGTCAAGATGATTGTCTAATGACAATATGGAAATAGAAAATAGATTAATGTTCTATTAATGGTGTATAACGAGGAGCATGAACTAGAATAGTTTGATGTTTGAAAATCTAGCGTCCTCCAACACTAGCAAGCAATGACTATGAAGTTGTTAAATTTCCTAACCCAATTTGCAATTGGTGACACTTGGAATGGCATTAGTACCTATCAAAATGGACCATTCTAATTAATTAAAAAGGGGTGAAATTAAGTGCCACATTCTTAAAGAACACATTTGATGTCATATTGGAAGAGGTTAAATAATGGTTGACGAGGGCCAACGTGTTGGTTCAAACAATGCATTGAATATTAAAAAATGGGAAGACACATTATGAATCCAAACATTGATATTTCAATGAGAAAGGCAATGTTACACAATAGATAAATTTGATTTTCAAGATAAGCTTTTCTAGAATCAACATAACATTATGATCCTTAAACACTTAGTTTTTATTTATATAATCCACATTGAATTGCATCAAATTCCTACATGCAATGAATAATGCAATACATACATGGGCATTGTTCAACTAATCTGTAAGTACTCACAAATTAAAGATTTCATGAACTCAAATTGATGACATGGTTTCTTGTCACATTACAATCCTAACAAGACTAAATCACATGCATGATTTATATTTGAAAGGTCAAATATGCAATTAAAATGGACATGATGGATAGTTACAAGTTCCAAGGAGGTTGTAAGTTTAATGTCTTGTAACTACAAGTGAATAATTTTTTTCATTGCATTCCTTAGCATCTAAATTTTCACAATAGATTTATCCCTAAAATCATCTTGCCTTTGGGCCCTTTTAAAACCCCAACCCTTTTAGGAGCCTTGAACATTGTTTTTTGCAAAAGGAAAATTTTTATTTACTAAAATTGACATTAAAATATAATATATTTTTTCCTACACGCCATGGCTCATGACACATGTGAAGTAAACCTTGTGGAATCATCCATCGCAATGTAAAATACATAGCATTCATTTTGATATTACACTTATATTGCAATTTGGCATTAATTTGTCATTTGTTTAATATGTGGCACGATAAACACCATCTATTATACACAATGATATACGAAACCACAAAATTTATTTTGCACATGTGTCATGAATGCCTATTCATGTTGAAAAACCACATTTTGTTGTAGTGTGGGTGTCAAATACTAATAATCTTCATTTGTTACACATGATTTAAAATTGTGTTGTCTTTAGTTATAATAATACCATAAAGTTGCCCAAACTTAAAGTGAAACTAATTTTACCACCAACAAAGAAAGTAAAAATAATTTCATACACCATTCAAGATCAATGTATTTTTCTAATATATGTTTTAAATTTCATTTTGCATTATACCCAAATCACTCATATTGTTGTTGTGTTTTCCTTCTTTTACAAAAAACTTTAATCTCCCACTTTCCTTTGAGAGTTATTTTATTCATTATCATAATCAACAAAATATAATTTTCAAATCACATGGTTTTCCATATTTATATTTTTTGACTTCATATTTCCATTGGTATTTGGAACATTACAAGGATATTCTTTGACATCTTGAAATTGTGGTGGATGATTCCATGGATAAAATACTATAAAATAAACACCATTTGATTATTGATTGTAGTATATTGGAAATAACCCAATGTTTTTTTTGGTTCTTTAATTGTTTCAAAGTCAACCATATATATTGGTTGATGAACCAATCCCTCATCATGTAGTTTAATTCAATTTGGATGAGAACCTAGGTGTTGCAACCCTAATTTGGGTGCATGACTAACTTTTGGGAGGATGACAAAATGTCTTTCCCATGACAAAAGAAGGTTGATGTTGTGACCTTAACCTTGAGCCCAAACCAAGAGTAAGGCATGACAAAGGTAGTGGGTTAGGAGAGTGTTCAAGACTTGATCACATTTTGACAAGTGTGGCAATGTGAATCTCAATCATTCCCAAGTGATTTTTCATTTTGGGAGTTGGAGTTTCATGATATCTAAATCTTTGGGACAAGGTCTAAGGGAAAAAAACCTTACCTAAATTAGGTCCTTTTTAGATCATTGGAAAGGTCTTGAAAAGATGTATGAAAATGATGGCCTATAATTTATATTTAGAGATTTGAAACACAAGTTATGACCAAAGAAGTGTTGGGGATCAAATTGTTACAAATTAACAATTTGATTCCTAATCATTAAAGCCCAAGAAACACTTGGGTCAAATGACTTCTTAATAGTACATGCAATATGGCATGAGAAAGGTCTCTTCACTCTTGCATTTTTTCCTTTGAAAACTCTTTAATCATATAGTTCCTATGATGAAACTACAAGCTTACAAAGTAGTAAGATTCATAACTTGGTAATTTTAGGACTCTCATTTGAGAGCCTTGGGAATTTTTTGCCATTTTAGGTGTTATTCATGCCACCAATAATACAAAAGTTCAAAAGGGGAAGTTGGCAACAACCATTTAAAATCAAAATCCATAATATACAACTAGAGGTAACACCATATGATGGTGCCATCACCAATGCCAAAGACATTTATATGAAACCAAACAAAATAATCACCAAGTGGTGATTCGTCCCATGTCCAATATGTAAGTAAAAAGAGGAGTAATAGAGATGTAAGTAAAAAAAAAAGGGTAATCTATTTGTCTTTTGACTTTTCTACCCACAATGTGTAAAGATTCTTATGGACACTTGAGACTCTAGTGTTATTACATATATGACACTTTGTTATATGAAAGTGATTAGCTTCACATACACAAACCATGTACCACCCAATTTCACTATATGGTCACTTTCAATTTCAAATATTGGCTAATGCCTCCCTTCTTCTTGGTCAATGCACTCACAAACTATCATTTGGTTACTCATTTCAAGTGAACCTTGCCTAATTTTTATGACTATTCGCTCATGGACCCTGAAAGATAAGTATTGCATATCACCTCCCATGTCATAAAAGGAAAAATAATAATTTTATTGCAAAACTCCTAGATCCATAAAACCAAAAACATATAGAATTTGATTATTTTCAATTTCTATCACTTTCTTCATTCATGTCAAGAGTAGAAAAAAGAAAAACCATTTGCCAAACAATACCTTTCAAACATTCCAAAAATAATCAAACCTCACCCATACAAAAGAAATATACAAAGATTTAAAATTTGAAATTTGATGGTGCTCCTTAATTTGCATGCCAAATTAATATGTTCAACGATGGATTAGACCCACCATGTACTGTTCTCTACATTTCAAAGAATTTTATCCACATCAAAATTTCATTACATGGTCATGTGGCTTTTATTGAAATGGATTTGTGGCAAGTTCATAACCCAATTTGGTTTCAAACGCACGTTCTTTTGTTGGTTTGTGCATTTTCACATGTTTCTGAACTTAAGTTTATGAGTTCATCTGAATCCCATCCCCAAGCTCCCGTACACCCTTTTTGTTTTAGTGTGTCAAGATAATGATTATGCCCAAGGCTTTCAATCTTGTACATGACATCGTATTAGAATGTTTATTTGGATACCTTGTGCCAAGCTTTTGGGGGCACGTCACTAGGATCAAGGATTGGAATTTAAAACAATGGAGCCCAAAAATTGTGTTTGGGTTTTTAGTCTTAACTACTTTAGAGTAAGGCATATATCACTTCTTTTAAAAGATAAATTCATGTTGTAAAAAAAAAAAATGAAAAATCAATGAACCTTCAAGGTTTTCAATTTTTTATACCACTATATATTTATCCAATGGTCCTCTTTATAATCATATTAATTGGATATGTGAAATTGGTTCCTTGATTAGGGTTCCTACTTATAAAGTGACCAAAAAAATAAAATAAAAAAATGATTAATTCTAACATAATTGCTTACAAAACCTAACCTTAACTTTAAATCATAACTTTAACCTAAACCTTAACTTACGAACCATGGGTTCTCAAGCAAGGTTGAATACACGAACTCAATGGTTCTTTTCAAGAACTACTATGCTGATTTTTTAAACAAAGAAAATATCTACCATAATCATTTCCAATAGCTACTCCACCTAAATATCCAATGATGACAATTTGTTGAAAAAAATGATATCCACCTAAAACTAGTCTTTTTTTCTTAGTTTTAATATGCACTAACTATATGTTATCTTTCATTATTGTATATGATAACCAATTGTAGCCAACAAACAATGTTATGTAAAATGTATGGTGTGTGTGCAAATCTATTTATGAAAGAATTTAATTTGTTTGTTTTGTTTGTCATGTTAAAATCTCCCAAACCACGGCACCTTCTTTTTGCACTCTTGGAGATGTTGGAGGCCTGTGATGAGTAGGGCATCAAGTCAGTTTCATAATGTTTGGACCTAGTTGGTTTAGTATCAACTTATTAGTAGTAGTTGGTATTTTGATTATAATTGTGATTAATATTGACATTAAAAAAAAAACTCTAATCTAGTACTAATATTGGCTATTTAAATTTTTTTTTGATACCAACCTACTATTTTTATTAGGTTCAAAACTAATTTAGGGCTGGTATATGGTAGATATGTGCTTGATATATAGATTGGTATGAGATTGATATTTCATCAAGTTGCTACTAGCTAAAATTAGTATTAAACTAATACTGGACTTAGGTCATACTAGATTGATTTGGAATTTGATATTACTAATGTTGATACCATTCTTGACCCTATATGCTAAACCAACATTGGTTTCGACCTTCGGTGGAAAAATGATTGAATATTGAAAAAAATCATTAAAATTTATATGGAAATGTGGATGCACATTTGATATTATTGGAAAGCTCTTAGTGAGTAGGATTTGATAAAAGTGATTTGGAAATTTTTAGACCTAGGATGGAAGAGATATTGAAATTTTTTTTTTTTTGTCATTGAAATTCAATTAAATTACCCAAAAAATGATTTTGGAAGGAAAAAAAATTAGTTGGGTAACCAGTTCACACTTGGGCCCAAATGAGACAAGGTTACACTAATTAGTGATCATTAAGCAAACATGTACCTATGTCATGTGACAACTCATCAAAGTCTATGACTCAAATCACATGACCCACTCCTAAATTCACCCTTTCTTCACCCAACTCTTTTTTATCCACAACATCCCTTCTTCTTCACTCTCTCTATGTACCTAACTCTAATGCAATACATTAGTACTAGTTTGAACCCTGTGCCTAATGCACATGTGTGTGTGTATTTAACGATACATATTACAAAATTACAATTACAAACTACATTTCCAAAACCTCTTTATATACAACATTCCACATGTATCCATGGGGACACTGGCCGTTGAAAATCTTGATGTTTACACTGCTTGTGACTTGTGAGATAGCAACATATAGCTGACCATGGGAATAGACCGGAGACGGCAAATATACCCCAATGTTGTTCAACTTGTAAGTAAGTAGTAAGTTACTTATTTAGTAGGTATCAATCTGTTGAAAATTATTTCTTTGTTTTTGTATGTTAATAAGTTCCAGTATCCAGATCCCCTCCCTGTTCATAATGGTTAGGGTTTCTGGTGCAGCCAATTTTCACATGCATCATAATAATACCTTTGGCATCCAGCATATTATTATTATTGGCAAAATT
>Ga0116227_10008457_pt1 | contig 19381 bp, 10 predicted proteins | sample S1TSphgellanicum_FD_89693 | JGI IMG/M metagenome (GOLD analysis project Ga0116227, IMG submission 89693) | Host-associated microbial communities from peat moss isolated from Minnesota, USA - S1T2_Fb - Sphagnum magellanicum MG | ecosystem: Host-associated > Plants > Peat moss > Unclassified... | reverse complement strand
TAAAAAAACATCAACTTAATTGATTTTGAAGAATCCATGCTTAAAGCCCAAACCCTAACCCTAAATATTAAACTGCATGACGAGGTCCCCCCCAAAAAAAAACCCCTGACCCTAAATTGTAGTTCACATGAAGAAAAAAACATGAAAATTAATTGGTTTTCAAGATTCCATAACAAAGTCCCTAACCCTAACCCTAAATATCAAGCTGCAGAAGGAGGTTCCCCAAAAACAAAACCCTAGCCCTAGATTTTATGCTTCACATGAACACAAACACCTCAAAACTAATTGGTTTTCAAGATTACATGATAAAAAGATGTAAGAATTCAAAAGATTCTTAACTTTCCTTCACAAAATTAAATTCTTTGAAAAGAGCAAAGATACTAACTAGGCTCCTGCATTGATTGAGGTTGTAAAAGTTGTAAGCAACCAATATGCCCAAGTGCTGCTAGTGGTTGGGCTGCTAGTGGTTATCACAACGGTTGTTCAGGTTAATAAAGACCTCAGATTTTTCTAGTGTATTTAGAGAGCACATTGCAAAGTGTAAAAACCCGCACAGCATGTTGTTTCACCTGAGTAGTGCTATCTGCGTTTGGTGATGGAAGAAAGGTTTTTGATTGAAGACCATGAACTTGGAATTGATTTCAGAATGTTCTTAGAATGGAATGAGAAATACCCAAAACAAGGTTCACAACCCATATCGCAAAAGATTGACACAATCATCAACCAAAAAAAAAGGGGGGGATAAAAGCACAGTAATACAAACCCATATACCACTCATAAACATAAGCTGCAGCAGGTGGTGGTCTGCATGCTGATTCTGAAGTTGCATAAAACACCCTGGGAAGGATGGTTAAACATCTTCTGGGAGGAGAAAAGTTGTATAATAAGCCCAGACTTGCTAAACATGGTTGACATGTGACATTGTCACAACATGAACTACACACTAGTACTACAAGACTTCAAACCAGTCTTCTTCCTATGTGCTTGCATTTCTAGGAGATCTGTGATGAGTACCAGAGAAGGAAGTTGTGTTTAAAAGAGCAACATCCAAATACAAGGGGAACTTTTCCAAGAATCTGTGAGTGGTGTCCATCTCATAGCACTTGATGTGAAAGAAGGTCATCCTCAAAGGGCGAAGAATACGACTGCTCGGACATGACTTTTACATCTAAGACCAAGTGAACTGTGGCATTCAACACTTTCTGAAGCTCCATGCGAGCCACTGTTCCAATCCGCCTATTCACAAAACAGAAAAGAAAACCAAACAAAATCAACTCCATTAAGTAGTAGTTACAAGAGCCTTCAAACTATGTAATCTTTATAGTGTCATACCACATGCTCAGTTTTGGAATGTCCTGCTTCCAGTAGACAAGACCCATGCATGCCAATTCAGACTGTGCCTCAAGGCCTGATATTATTGGGGTGGAGATTAGGCTAACATACAACAAATTAAGATACCAGATTCATGGGATGAGGTAAGTAGGTGTGTTTACCTGATAACATCTCCATTTTTGCCGATCAATATTTTGCGGTGTCCTTCTTTCTCAACCAGCAAGAGTTGTTGGATTCGGATAGAGCCATCTTTCAACACTTTCCATGAGATATGTTGCTGTTCTATCCTATATGGCAACTCCTGCAATTCTTCCCACCACAACAATATGAGGCCAATAGTAATGCCTCCATTCCTGCTACAACTACTATTACACTTGAAATCTACAAATGTAGAAAACCAGCTGGGTTTTTTTTTCCTTCAGCATTCTTTTGACTGGACTTGAAGTGGTTCGATGCCATGTAGCAAATTTGATTGGCACATTGGAAAAACAAAAAAACCCAAGGTGTGCTCAACAAGGAAATCTGTCAGATACACTGGGCACAAAACACCCTATACCACTACAGAAAAAAAAAACTGAGTGTGCTCTCAGTGGTTTTTCAATTGAGTAAAGAAATGCGTCAAAAGCCCAGCTTATGAGACTTCTGCTAGCACCCTTGTGACTGAAAAGGAGCAACTGGCCTGCCTCTTCATCCAATCGAGAAAGTAAAAGAAAATGTTCAATGAAAGCACCAAAGGAGGGATTCCTATGTTGTCATTGTCACCTTATGGAGAGAATCAAAAATGTGCTGCCGGACAACCTCAAGTGCAGTAGCTTTGGCTAACCGCTGTGGTGTAGAGTCTGCCTCTTCTTCCCATGGTCTCAACACTGCCTGCAAATCCACCCTGAAAATGCTTAACTGTGTGGAGACTTGCCTCAAGAAGCTCGTGAGATTCAAGGCTCATCACAGAGCCAATGAGACTGTGTGGTAAGACCCAAGCCCTCAATGCTCAAAGCACTTGGAACTTGGGGATGCATACAAAACCAAGTTTGACATCTACTGTTTGTTTCAGAAACTGGCCATCCTTGGAAAAAGGAACAGTCCTAGAGACTATACTAAAACATAGAGCTGTGAATTTGGGTCATCTGCAGCAACATAGAACTTTTAAAGCTTGACTTGTGTCACAAACCTAAGTGGCCCTAATCCAAGCATGTTCATATATTCCTTAACTTGATTGGTGCAGGGAAGTGCACCCCACCTGATCCATTAAATATGCTTCCAGATCCTCCACCCCATTGCCTGTTAAACTAGAAATCATAAATACTCTGCACCATCCATCAACAACCCAACCAACTCTTGTCATGATCACCCCAACACGCAAGAAGAGATGATGGTCTCATCAACTGAATATTTTGCAAAAAGAGGAAAATCAAACCTGTCAAAAGCAGGAAGTTCCCCAAACTCTTGTGCCAGAGGCAAGAGCAGCCTTTTTGGTTCAATCAAGTCCACCTACCCAGCCAAAAAAATACAACCCTCGAGGATTCAGATTACAGTAGAAGTGGCATGCAGCATGACTCTTGCAAGAAATGGTTTGCTCAAAGCCATTGAACACATAGAATCCATCAAAACCAGTGTGGAAAATCAGGACTGTTCTTAAACCCTAATAGTAGAGCTCAAACATCTTCAAGAAAGGAATATTACCTTATTCAAACATAAGACCTTCTTTTGTGATACATTCACCTCATTTCCAAGTTTCTCAACTAACCTACACACCCGTCCATCACGTCTGTCCATACAAGACATAGAGATGTATAAGCCTTACTGTTGAAAACTGGACCTTGCATCAGAAAAATTGCAACCAGTACATACAGGCAAATGATTGATTCAATAAACCAACTCCTCAAAGCACATAAAATGGAAAACCCTAAGGAAACAGCAAACTGAAAGAATCTGGAATCGGCTAAGGAAACAAACACGAGAACCCTTGGTCCCAAATTCTGCAGTCACTGCCAGGCCATTCTCATTCAAGCAGTCTGTGCATGGATGTATTATGCTTGAACAGAGTAGCAGCAGCAGATTGCTTAGTGAAGAGGACACATTGGAGAAGTAAGTTACCTTTGAGTCTGGCGGTGAGCATCAACAAGCACAATGAGAGCCTCACAAAACTCAGCTGTTTGCCATGCACTACGGACTCGACTTCTGTTGTCCACACGCAGTGGGTGACCCTTCACATCAACTGTGAGACCAGGGGTATCAAAGAACACCTGACAGGGGAAACTATTATGAACTGTTAGTTGCAGCTTCACAAACATTAGAATCCAGTGTGTGTATTTCACAGAGAGAGAGAGAGAGAGAGAGAGAGAGAGAGAAAGAATCCAAACCGGTTCTTGAAGAAATAAAAAAGTGAAGAGATGATTTACCAGCTGTGTGTCACCTTTGGTGCACACTCCCATGTGTTCTCTGTGTGTTGTATTTGTTTTACGAGAAACTGCAGAGACCTTGGAGCCCACCTGCAAAAGAAAAGAGAAAGCATCTGATTTTCTAGGTCTGATTCCTTCCACTTTCTTTCTTGAGAAATATCACACAAAAGCAAAACCCAGAGAGATTGACAAGAGCAGATCTCATAAGAAAAAAGAGGAAACCCAAAAGTCATTTTGCAACTACCATCAGGGGCTGCTGTTGATCGATCTTCATGCTGGCTGGCTGGCTAAACCCTACTCTTCAAAACCTCTGCAGAAGTTGGAAGAACCCATTACTGATGAGTCAAGACTGAGAATCGAGACAGGATTTCTTCTTACCAAGAGATTTGTGAGCTTGGATTTGCCTGCATTGGGAGCACCCACAATGCCAACCCTAAGCGATTTCTGATCTTCTTCTCGGACAACACGATTCACCTCAACATCATCGTCACCATCTTCGTCTAGAGCAATTCTGAGCAACGCCATGGCCTGAGCTTCTGCTTGCTTGTCCATCTTCCACAAAGGTTCTCGTTCATGCTCATGGATAGTCGCTGCCTCATCATCTCCATTCACAAAACCTGGCGATTCTGCTACACTAGAAGCCGCCTTCTTCTTTGCCTCTGAATCTTCGTCGTCCGCACTGATGGTGTGCAGCAGATGATGGTGCTGGGGCAGTGAGATCCCCAAGACCGCTTGCAGCTGTAACAGAATAGGAGAACTGCAGGTTGTTCTTGGTGACGACGACAGAGATGGACGAACCACAAGAGAGCGAGTGGAGTACCTCCTCACCAGTCTCAAGGTCGCGTGCATCCCTCCTCGTTGCAACGGCATCCAGAATAAGCAGCGAATGATCGATTGATCGATCATCCGGGGTTATCTATCGCGAAGAACAGGGAGAGAGAGAGAGCGCGAGAAGAACCTGTTGTGTGCTGTGAGCGTGGTGGGTGCGGACTAGGGTTTTAGGAGCTTTGATTAGGGTTTGGCGTTTTCAGTGAATCTCTTGCAACCCAAGGAGAATCGACACATGCGGACTACTAAACTAAGGGATTCAAAGCTTGCTCGCAAACCCATTTGCGTGAAGAAATTCCATCGGATTGCCACTGTTCTGTAAGCGTGGCGGGTGCAGACTAGGGTTTTAGGAGCTTCGATTAGGGCTTAGCGTATCCTCCAGACATTGCTCGTTGTTGTGTGTGCTTGTTTGACTGCAGTTTTGGAAGCAAAAAAAGTAACAGTTTTCTCAAGTTGTTAGGACAGAGATGATCAGGAAGCTTTGAGTCTCCTTGAGAATCAAAGAACAAACTATTGTTTTTCCCAGTGCTATCATTGTCGAAGAATGCAGTCTTTGCCTGCAGATGTTCTTTGCAATTGAGGTTTTTCCAAGCATTGGTTCTCTTACACTAAGGTTTTCCAAGCATTGATTTGATTTGCTTGCATGCAGATTTTTCTAAAACATTGATTTCTCTTGCATTGAGGTTTGCTTGCACATTATTGTACTGTTTGGAAAGTGGAAATTGATGATAGGAGGGTTGATGACTCCTTGATCTTCATTTGTGTATGTAAAGGAGGAGCTTGAGATCATGCAAAAATGTAGTGTTGTGATTTGGTCATGCACTCGGAGAAAGCAAGAGGTTCATACCAAAGATTCATGGTTGTTTCATGCAAGATGCATTCATAACCAAATGGCAACAAAGATGCTGCCTGGAATTTCAATGCTATCAACTCACTCTCAGATATTGCCTTTTTTTTGCAGCAGATCACAAACATGTTTTGTTGCATGAATTAGTTTTGGATATTGCTTTTTTGCCTAGATCAAAACCAATTCTTGTTGAATGAATCACTCTCATATATTGCCTTCTTTTTTTTCTTCCTTTTGCAGTGGATTGGAAAACCATGGGACTGCTGCTTGCAACACTTGTGAAAGATGGACACAAAATCAACGGATCTTGTGTATTGTTGCTCTTCCCAGTTAAGAACTTCCATCAACTTTGAGTATGATGAATGATGCATAGCTCAGACAGTCTGTGAGCTACGTACCTGAAAAGAAAATTCTAGCTGTTGATGCTTTTGAATGTCTGCACAAATACCTTTGTGTCAAAACATGGATCCACTTTACACTGAATCTGAGCTATTCCAGTTGCTTCTGGAACTGTCACAGAAACTCAGGGATGCAGATTGAATAATGAGGTTTTTGTTTTTGGCCCAGATTTTTGTTAGGCAGATTACTGATCTACTACACCCACTGTCATGAACTGATGAAGTCACTGGATAGTTGTGGCAGTTTGTCACTGCTATTCTTGAAAAAAGAAAGCAATGGTCTGAAACTTTGTGAGCGGCTCTTGTAAGGTTCTAAGACTCTACTGATTTTTGTGTTACCTTCATATTGTCGTTGTGGAGATTTGTCCATAAATTTCACAGATATGAAGATTCAGGCTCATAAGGCTCAATCATAGGTGTTTGTTTCTGCCACCAAATCATAAAAAGCACTGACATTGCTGCTGCCAAGGTGCAACAACAATGCAAAGGTACTGATTTCCATAAACTACTACTCAAACTTTTCAGGAAGCTGCTGCTGCTGCTGCTGCTGCTGCTGCTACCCAATTCTTCTTTTTAGTCTATTAAAACTCTAGAATTTCTCTCTTGGACAAATCCATACTTTCAAGCAAACACCATCCATGGATCTTCTGAAATCCAAAATGAAAAACCCTAAACCTTAGATAACTTCCAGAGACATGTAAACACTGCGCATTTGGGAAGAACATCAAAGTTGGGAAGCAGCAAATTCTCTATAAACTCTAGCCTTATGATTATGGGTTTTCTGACAACATCTTCCATTTGGTGAAATTAGGTGTAACAAATTTGATACCTCCGCAAAAGGCTTTACAAGTTCAAAGTTTGGAGCGCAAGCTCATTCAAACAAAACCCGCTCGAAGTCACCAATTGTTTGTGGGAGAATGGATTCAAAACAACACTTGGGCATATATATCTCATTCCAGGTGAGTGCTTCCCATTCTTCCAAGATTTTATTTTGGAGTTGCCACCCTTTGCCTTGCAATTTGCAGCCATGACCGATTTTTAAAATTTTTATAACAAAAATTGGCACAGTTGTGAGTTTTTTTGGAAGAAGTTGCAGGAATCGCTGCTTTTGTTGCTTTTGAGAATTTTTTTTGGAAATTTAGAAATTTGAAAACTTCTCCATCTTGTTATTGATGATAGTGATTTTGCGCTCCATCTTGTTATAGACAAAGATCACTTGTGCTCAATGTTTCTTTGTTTGTTCTCTTTTCTTTGAATTTTAATTTTGCAGAATATTTGTTGATGCTTTTTTTTGGCTACAAAGATGCATTTTACACTTTTCAAAAAAAAAATTCTTTCAAGTTTTTCTCACTTTTTTTTGCAAAAATAGTGAAAATTCATCACAAGAGAAAGCAAAAACCATGTTCCATCAAGTTCCCAAAAAATGTTCACACTCTAAAACCATGTTCCATCAAGTTCCCAACTAAATGTTCACACTCTAAAACCATGTTCCATCAAGTTCCCAACAAATGTTCACACTCTAAAACCATGTTCCATCAAGTTCCCAAAAAAATGAACTCACAATTCACACTAAGACCTAATGAACATTCCTCAAAATGTGGGCCCAAAATGAACTTTGCATTGTTCCATAGTGTCTCTCTCTCTCTCTCTCTCTCTCTCTCTCCTTAATGGGTAGAACCAACAAAGCACCAAATGTGCCTTGGACATGTGGAGGTTTGTTATTGGACAATATTAGCCATCTTTTGAGGGGGACACCATCTCGAGTTACTCATCCATTACTCATCCAATTTAACTTATTATCACACTTACAAGAAACATGGGTTGTTCATCCATGATCCACTCAACTTATTATCACATTTCACAAGAAACATGGGGAGAATGTGGAAGTTTGATGAGAATAGTTAATAGAAATTTCTTTCATTTTGTGTGAAGAAAGATTTTCTTTGATATACACACACTCACTCACATGGTGTTGTCATGTTTTTTAGATTTGGAAGTTAAAAGAAGTTGTGTCTATCTATCTATTATTCAACCATCACCCAACTAACTTTTCAAAGGTTGAATTAGCATGTGGAGTTGTGATGTTTTTCTTATTCAACCATCACCAACTAACTTTTCAAAGCTTGAATTAGCATGTGGAGTTGTGATGTTTTTCTTAGTCAAGCAAATAATAAGAAGAAGAGTGGGTGGTAATTGTTTGTTCTATATACTTTACCACATTTTACATGAAAGGCCAAATTTTGACTAGACCATGTGGTTTGAAACTTTTTTTTTTAATTTTTAAAGAATATTTTTTTTAAGGTATGAAGAGAAAAACACGTTTGTCTTTTATTCCCCAATTAAGGATCATGCAAATGGAACATGCCTAAGCTAACATTTGCCAAGAAAAGGTGCCATTTGACTAACTTTTTTTTCAAAACAACATTTTGTCAAAGGCATTTTGTTCCTTCCAATTGACAATTTCCACCAATTGTAATTGGGAATCTTGTAAAGGAGATGTGAACACACACATCATGATGTGGAGCCACCATACAATCACCATGATTCTTAGATCTCTCACACGGTTTTGTTATTGGTTTTTAATTTGATGAACTTTTCAAAATTGGAGTTCTTAGAACATCTCCGATGATAAGACCTTAAACAAAACATTGATTGTATGATCAAAGTGTAGATTGAAGTGACACATGCCTAGAGGCTCTAGTTTGTGTAGGAAGTATTTTGAACTTCAATAATCAATTGTCATGGCACACAACAAAAGTGAATTTGATGTTTGTTGTCATTTTTACAAAGGCCCCACCCATATTAAACCTTATTGAGTCTAGCATTATGAACTCCACTTGTGCATAAGAAGAACACATTTTGGACACCAATGATGCTGAGCTTGTTGTGTGGGAGGTGCTACTAGAGAATTTGAAAAAGTAAGAGAAGGCTTGGAAGCCTCAACATGAGAATTTTGTCACTATCATCTTGACATGGACAATTGCAAATGTGCATTGTCTTTGTGACACACAAAGGAGAATAATTTTGAACCATGTTTTTTGTTTGCTAACAACTTCTTGAAATTCTAACTAGCAGTATTGGAACATAATTTTTTTTTTTCAATTGTTGGAATTTTCATTGCATTTCATAGATGTTAGTTGCACATTTGCACCTTGACTAACCATGTTAACCAATTGACTTTTGTCAACAAAAATTGGTCATGTGATCCATGGGTTGGGTGTTATAAACCTTTTGAGCATGTGCATGCAAGGTAAAATTAGAGTTGATAGAAAAGTTCAATGTTAAGTTTGAATATGAAATTGAATAAGAAGAATTTTTAGATATTTGTGACATTTTATTTTTTATGTTCTTCATTTCACAAAAGTGACCAAGATCTCGCAATTTAAAAATTTTCAATGTCTAAATTGAAGCTTGATGAATTTGTACTTTATAATCCTCCCATATATTTGAAGTAAAACTTGACATTTTTATGTTTTTCACATGATTTGAGAGATTGTACATTAGAAATTTGAATTGTTCCTTGTGAATTCATTGAAAGAAAGTTCATTGTAAAAAAAATTTGGTGTGTAATTTAAATTACAAGCAACTAACCATGGATGTTAATAATTCGCACATTGTACATGGGTTAGGTTATTTGTGTGAAAATGGGTAAGTAGTCCCTCAATCCCTAAACCCATTTACTTCTTCATTCAATTATTTAAGTTTCTTTTAAAAATTAGCCTAAAGAACCACCCAAAATTGATGTAAACATAAACTTCGTATGTTGAATTGGGAAGTTTTTCAAATAACAATTTGAATGTGGAATGTGTGAAGGTGTGTGGAACCTAGTTTTACACATATTTTGGTATTTTTTGTTTAATTGTTTATAACATTGAATGTTTACAACAGATAAACATATATTAGGTTTGTGAAACATCCAAATTGTTAATTGATTCAATGTTGAATGTTGCACATTGCAATTATATGAAACATTATTCCATAACTCAATTGTCTACATTAAATTAAGTGTTATTGGTACATAACAAGGAAGGTAAATAAGGCAATAACAAATTATCTTTTTTCCTTACTAAATTCAACCATCCCATATTTGACAATAAGCTTTATGAGGGGGCATTCAAGGTGTGACGAAAGATTGTTAGTGAACCACAAGTCTAAAAACACCTTAAAACAAAACTACCATTGAGGTGGATTGTTTATGGTTTTTTCTATTTTTAATGTACTATGGAATAGCCCCCATATAGCACCAAAGAATGTGACAAGCCCATTATGGTGAATTATCATTTCGTTAGATGATAATGGGTTTTTTGGGGCCTATTCCAAAACATAATTGATTTTTCATCATTGTTTCACATTTAAAGGACCTTTACTAATTTGTTTATTTGCATTAAAATTAACATTAACAACACCAAAAGTAAAATGACTAAATTATTAAAATGGTTATTTATCCTACCTAGGAAACCACTTAAAAGTGTGTTAAAAAAAAAAAAAACCAATTACACTATAATAATAGCCATAAAAATGAACACGTACATTGGTACAAATAGCAAAAAAATTATCTAAAAAATCATTTGATGATTTTTTAATAAAGGTTATACACAATCCTTCCTTATATGTTTCTCATTGTAAGCTTTTAGGTTTGCTTTTATTATATTGGAACTATGCATAATCATCTTTCACTATTATCTTATTATTTAGAATGAAGATTTATTATTGTTCAGTCAAGTTATCAATACTTGAGTTCATCTCAATTTATAGGCAAAAAACTTTGCAAATTGGGATTGGAATTTTGGTAATATGAATCTCACTATCAACAATTTATTGGGTGTGTTGTGAATTAATATGTACTCATTATTGACCTTCTTTGTAGTCGTAGGGTGAATGAAACTTGAAAAATGAGTGCACCATTTGCAAGTGGGCAAAGTAATTCCTCAATCCCTAAAAGAATATCTTAAAAGACAATTCATAAGTGAACCACTTCCAATTGAGTAGTGCAAGTTGCAATCCTTAAAAAAAAAGTGTGTAAACAAAACAAGAAATAGTTTCTTCAATTATAAGTTGGCATTGATGTGAAATGAAATAAAAAATAATCCTATAATGAACATTGAATGCCCAATCAATCTTTTTTTTGTCTGGTGATTTTATTTTATTTTATTTTTAAAAAAATTGTGATTTTCTTCACAATCTAAAAAAAATTCAATATATCATTCTTTTTTTGCAAAAAATTCCCCATTTAACAAACTCAAAAAAAATCAAAGAAAAAAAACAAAACACAATGCTTCAATGCAAAAACATGGTTGGACAAATTTGGAATGTTGGATGCCAACCAACCAATCCACTATACTAACCAATTTTCCAATCATTTCCCTTTGTAGATTCCGAAATTTTTTTCCTTTGTTTCTTCTATCCCATTTTTGATATCTTACATATTGTAATTTGTTGTTATTCGCTTATGATCCATCTATGAAGGAAGGTTGTTTGTTTGTTTTGTTTGTCACATTAAGACTTTTTGAAACCATGATGCTTTTCATCACACCCTTTTTACCATTGGAAGGAAAGCCTTCAATGAGATAAGGGTGCATTGAATTGGTTTCATAATGTTTCAACTTATGATGGAGAAGTTATTGAATATTGAACAAGTTTTTCACTTAAAATTTGTTTCAATCAAAACCAAAAAATAATAGAGGAATTTGAGTGTGTCTTTGGCATTGATGGAAAACCTTTAATGAGTAGGATTTAATGAAAGTGATTTGGGAAAAAAAAAGAAAAAAAAAGGTGAAGGAAATATTGAATTTTGAATAACTTTTGTCAGTGGATATTAAATTATATTACAAAAAATGTTTTTGAAAGGAAAAATGTTGAGATTGAGAATTTAACACCTAAGTTAAGATGACATTCATTTTTTTTTCATTTAAAATTTGGTAGGTTCAATTCAATGCTTTTTCCTTGGTGGATTTTTTTTTTTTTTTGAAATGGTAGAAAAGAATTTATTTGAGGTTTTTGATCACCAAATATGGATTCTTTTTTTGTAAATAAATTGCCAAATTCTACAATAGGTTCTAGTAATAGCCCATATCATGGTAGGATCAATTTTTTTTCTTTTTTGCCAAAATTTCACCAAATGGCATTTTTTCTCAAAATGACAATTAAAATGTTCAAAAAGGTTTCTTAATTGCTAAAAATTTGAAATTTTTATGTAAATTCTATAAATATTAGGTTCCATTTAGGTAGCCAAAAAATATAAAAGGATACTTGATATCCCTTAATTTCATAATTTTGAAAAGCCAATTTGTGATAAATCATCTTATGGATGATCAACACTCAGTTACATCAAAAAATTGAAAAAAAAAAAAAGAATAAAAAACTAAAATGAATTCTTGAATGTTTTTATTTTCATTTTTCAAAAACCAAATAAATTTGACTTAGTTGTCACCTTATGTATGATCACATCTTATGCTACATTACAAAATTAAAAAACACACACACACACACACACACACACACACACACATTTACATCATTTGCATTTTCCAAGTGACATAACACATGACCTCATTTGCGAGAGCATGGGATTCCTCAACATCAATCAATCAAGCAAGCAAGCAAGCACATACCCCTTCCTTCTCATTCTCAAACCTAAAAAGAAAATGGATGAAAGTTTCATGTAAATGGATGAAAGTTTCATGTAAATGGATGAAATCTCACCTACATGTAAAAGAGGGAAGAGGGATCTATTGAAGCTCTCAATCTAAACCATCTTCAGTTAGGATCAAATAAATATCCCAAATAAATTGTTAAGATTTGGGGTTGTTTGTAGGTGTGATAACAACTTTGGGGATTTTCCAAAGAAGGTTAAAACATATAGGAGGAGACGGGTATATCTATAGACCCTACCCTTCTAAGCTTTGCCAAGCTTGCCCTTGGTCGGTTGTTTGCATAAGGGTACAAGCATCGAGAGCTGCCCAAATAAGCACTTCGGGCAAGAAAAAAAATTAGTGATATTTATTGGGAACCCATGTTACCTATCCACTTATCCTTTTTTTTTTTCAAAATTTTCTTTTCCAAAAGACAATTGTATTATTGGAGACCAAAAATTAAACTCCATTTTTATGTATTGTATGTGGTTTTCCTAATTATTTATTGTATTCTTTCTCTCTCTAGTGACTACTCGCTAGAAAAGCATCTCAATAATAAGTGTGAATAGTTGAAGTCACATTTGTTTCATTGTATACATAATTTATTGGAGCCCATGTGTTGTTGTTTTAGGGTTTAGGGTCCCCACCTTTGGACATGATTCATCTCTCTTTTGAGGTTAACCTTAAAAAGGAATTTCTTCAACATTTAGGTGTTGTTAGGGTTTCAAAACCATCCAACTCCATCATCATACAAGTGACCAAAACAAACAATACCATCCCCGACCAAACATGTCACCTTGAAAACAAACAAAACCCATATGGGTTACCTTCAAAATATTATTTTATTTTGATGATGGGCCAATCAAAGTGGCCCATTGCCCCTTTTTTTTTTTTTCCATCCCCAAGCTATTGAATACACTACTACAACTATTAAAACTAGTTAATATGAATGACAATAGGTACCAAAGCTCTTGTAAAAAACCTAGGTTAAAATGAAGATGAACAAAATTAAGAACAAAATTTATACTTAAGCAAATGTGGTAATGTGAAGATAGTAGGACAAGATGCATCGTAATGGTCCAAACATGTAATGGTGTTTTTGCATGATATCTTCATCAATCAACAAAAAGAGATGCAATAGTGTCACCACACACACATCCTCAAAGCACCAAACCTCGAGCTAATTTATAAGCTCTCTCTAGATGCTTTTGATTTGGTAGGTAGATAACTAAGTAGGTAGGTCGACAATGTAACCAATTACTAGGTAGGTACGTAGGTAAGTAAGTAGGTAGGTAGGTTGGAAATGTAACCAATTATTAGGTAGGTAGGTAAATAAGTAGGTAGGTTGGAAATGTAACCAATTACTAGGTAGGTAAGTAGGCAAGTAAATAGATAGGTTGAAATTGTGAACCAATTACTAGGTAGGTAGGTAACTAAGTAGGTAAGACACTTGGTGGTTACTAGGTAGGTAGAAATGTGATTCTAATTTAATTATGATGGATGGATTGGATCTCTTCCGTAAATCCAAATCCTACGGCTATTATGTGCTACGGCAATGCATGTGTTACATGTAATTTATGACCTAGTTTAGCGTCAAATTTGAATGGCCACAAGGAGATCAAGGGGTGTTGTTACCTAGGAAAATCCCGAAGACGATCACTTTCAAACCGTCGTAAAGGGGGGTGCCAAAGAGGTGGTGGTTACCCGGCAATAATTCAAAGACGGTCAACTTGGAAAAGGATGACAAAAACCTCGTTTCCCACAAGAAAAAATAACAAAGATGGGGGTACTTCTAAACCACCTTAAGCCGAGTGGCAAGTGCTTCTTACCGGAGGCATTACCGACTTTTTTTTTTTTTAAGGTCATATAAAAAATTGTTGCATCATTTGATCAATAGGTGTCAAGAGATGGGCTTGGACGGTCAATCTCGAGGAAGGGAAGGTCCGGAATCGACTATGTACTACTAGGGAATAATGGGTCGGTTCCCCTACAATGAAATTAGCCTAGTAGATTATCATAAAATTGCATAGTAATAGTAATAGTCCGTAGGTAAGGTTGTGCATTTTTAGTCGCGTGGATATTTTATAATTTCAAGTTTCAACAACTGTTTATGACACAATTTCCAAACCGTAACTTTGGTCGTTGTGTAAAGGTAAGTGGAACATTACACGGTTTCCATAGTCGACTCGATGACTAGACTTTGGAATTTGTTTCTGCAACACTAGGAGCGGGGGGGGGAGGGGGGGTGGGAGGTTTAGGAATTCAAAGAAATATTCTTTAAGCCGAATCGCATCGGACCGGAGGTTTCCAACCAATTTACAACTTATAACATGAACCAAAATGCAAGGGTTGTTTTTTTTTGGTCAAACGGAAAAAAAAAACCCAACTAAAACTAACCAAAACCCGATGACCCCAAGGTTAGGTTAGGTTAAGTTAAGTTAGGTTAGGTTAAGTTAGGTTAGGTTAGGTTAAGTTAGGTTAGGTTAGGTTAAGTTAGGTTAGGTTAGGTTAGGTTAAGTTAGGTTAGGTTTGAAACCGAGCACTCCCCGACCACACGGGGTTAATAGGTACCCAATGCAAAATAGGTAACCTCATCATGCATCATTCTTGCGCTTCCATTCACTTTTGTGAGAGAGAGTATGTGTTCAGGTCTTCATGCAAAGCTCTCATTATAAGTCTGCCATTTTAGTACTCGCAATTTCATTGCAAAGTTAGACCACCTACAATGCTTCTCATTATTGAGCCCAAGGGAATCTAATGTGGCCAACACTTAACTAACTCAAGGGTGGACTTGCTACCCTATAGAAGCCCCAATGAGGGTTTTTTCATAAATTTTTATAAAAAAAAAATAAAATTAAAAAAAATATTATATATATATATATTTATATTTCAGTTTTGTGATGTAGCCATATTGGCAATCAATCCATAAGAAGAATTAGCCAAATTTGGTCACCCGTCAAAGGGAAAGTAGAAAATGACCTAGTGGAGCTTATAGTCTAAATATGGTAATTTTGGGAATTTTTCCCCCCCAAAATCTGGTGATTTTTAACACATTCATTTTGCAAAAATCCTTTTTATGAGTCACACATGATGATGATGATGATGATTATTATTATTATTATTTTGTTGACAAGTGGTGAAAATTTGCCAAAAGAAATAAAATAAAATAAAATATCTGTTGGTGCCCTCAATATTCAATTAGGGATTTGTTTTCTCCCTCCAATAAGCCCCTTTGTGTGACAAAAATGTCAACCCTATTACCTTGTACCCATAACCCATCACATGCATGTCATCATCTCATGCCCCTTTTGTTCATCTTAATTTTTAGGGTTTTGTCTTCATGTGTCATATGTGAAAAATGTTAATGTAGGGACATCCCAATTGGGCCCTAAGGCCAATTGTAATCAAATATTACCAAATGATGTAAGAGGGAAGAAGTTGAATCGTTTTGAAACTTAATTTACATTATTATTATAATATGAATTTGTTCATGCATTTAAGGGCACCTTGTAAGGGGAGGTGTGCTCATGAGTTGGGTTGATATTGAGTAAGAAAAATTTGGCTTAAATTTTTTTTAAAAATCTTCATTTGGCATGATAAAACATTGTGCAAATAATCCAAATTCCCTACACATTGTTCATCATGACACTATCGACTATAACATTTGTTACTCAATTAACCTAATGAGTGCACCCAAATAAGTCTATGTATTAGGAATATGGTCATTTGCATTCATGTAACAAAACAAAAAAAAAGTTGATGGACAACATATTTGTACAAGGTTTTATTAATGTTACAATACAAAACATTTCCATTGTTTTTCAAGGTTTCATGTGCAACAAAGATGATTAGGGTTTTCTCACCTTGGAGGAACCATTGTTCATCTTGGAAACATGATGGAGGAACAAAATATGAAATGGTGAATAAATAATTTGATGCATCATTCATTGGATAGTATGGCATCCCATGTGACATGTTGTGTGTAAGGTGCAACTTATTGACACAATAGGTAGTTGAATGACCATGTGTAATGGCATGAAAAGATAAGATGAGTGGGTTACATGGGGTCCCATTGTTGGTTGACAATTTCTATTTTTTGTATTAAATATGTTGAATTAAAAAAAAATAAATCCTTGTCTTCAATAATCTTGCTCAATTGCAATAGTCTCATCATGGAATAGGTAATCTTGACTTGATGATTCAATTGAACTACAAAGACCCTATTGAATCTATTGAGTTGAAGAAATGGGAAACATTATAATGTTGTAATGATCGAACTAATTGTATATTAATGATACAAACTACCATTTCTCTTGCAATGACCCAATCATGACCTAAACCCTAGGGAAAAATGGTAAAACCACCATGCTTAACAAATATACAAATCAGTGTTAGTGTGGACATTGGCACCAAAGTTGCTAGCAAAGGCAAAGCCTTGGAGTTTATAGATACAATAGTGCTTGTGAAATTGTTTTATGCATATTAAGTTCATCCTATCACTAGTTAAGGAATGCTTGTAACATTTGGACATGTTAGTAGATTTGGCCGATCTAAACCCTAATGCCGATCTCATCATGTTGATCAAATGGACTTGTTCTAACCTACACTCGCAAATTATTATTATTATTATTATTTTATTTTCAAGTAGCCATATTGATTGGCCCAACATCAATAGTTTTGGAACATTGGGCACTCCCCCAATGAAAGCACCTCGTTGGACCCCAAGTTGCACAAAGTAGAAACAAAAGTGCTCCCACCTTTTCAGTTTACATACATGAGAGTTGAACTTTGGGCAAACCATATGGGATCAATCTAAGGTGTTATTGGGAACATATTGGGAACTTGGGGGGGGGAGAGGAACCCTTTGAGAACTTGACAAATTGTGGGATGTAGTAACACCTGGTGAACATTTCTCAAATTTGTGGGACAAAATGAAAACTAAATTTCCCGCTATTTATTCCCCAATTCCCCCAAAATATTAATAATGTAAATGAGATAATTCTCATTCTTGGCTATCCTTGTTCCCATTGTTTTCATTATACAACATCCTTTACCTTTCTCATCTCCTTTTTCGCAAAACAAGAAAAAGGTGTGCCCAAACTTTTCTCTATACATAGATCAAAGAAGACAAAGGGAAATCAAACTAGTGACATGTGTGTCCAACTAACACACATGAATGCAATGTGATAATGATTAAAAAAAAAAGAAAACAATTGTGAACATCCCAACCAAAAATCATAGGAACAAACATTTTTGGCTAAAGTTTGTATAATAATTGAAGCCAATATATAATTGCATCCATTCCCACAACAATTTTCTAATGGGGTCGATATAATTTCTTATGAACTTGATGATTTGCATCATACCCACCTTTGAAAGTTTTGGAGGGTGCACTTTACTAAGAGTTCTTGTTAGGTGTTAAACATTAAACCCAAGATCTCCAGCAGTGCTCAGTATGTGACCTAGCGAAAATTTAGTTATGTACTCTTTTGCAACTCTGCGAACAAAACTGAAACAGGGACAGCAAATACGTGGGGGACTACTAATAGCAAACCAGCTGGACCAGTCATTATGATAGGCCAATCAGAAACAACTGAGAGCAGGTAGATCATATTTGTTACACTCCTTTTTTTGCAGGTGCACTGGGGGCTGCTGGACATTTTACTAGGAAACGTGCACAATTGTGCTGAGCCAAAACCATTCTCCTGAGCCAAACCGGCAGTCGTTGGATTTTCTTCATCCAACAATTTTACTGTGCAGGATCACATACTGAGCACCCCTGGAGATGCTCTAATTGGGCCTTTGTGTAAAATTGGTCATTCAAGTATATGAACTTTGGGCCTTAAAAATTTTGAGGGGGGGATAGAATGCTTTAGAATAATAAGTTATGTAGTGTTTGTCCATCTTTTTGAAAAGGAGGCAATGATTTGTGTTTGGCAATTATAGAGGGGGTGGGGTTTTAGAATGCTTTTCAAGTATGAGTCTCTAGGTAGTCTAAGGTAAAGAGGCAATCAATCACACTTGGCTTCATATATTTGGACTCATTCTTCCTCCTTTTGAACTACCTTTATTTTTCCATCAAGAGTCATCAATATAGTCACATACCCAAATTTTGATACTAAAAAGGGTGCAAGAAAAAGTGAAAAAAAAAAGCTTAAAAAAAATAAAATAAACTCCGTCAAATGCATTAAGATATGGAAGGATTTAGAATCCCTAAATTAGGTTGAAGGTTCCCCCCCCCCATAAATAAATTAAAGGATAGAAATCTAGTTTTTGACATCTAGTTTGTATGTAATAACTTGACGGCCTTTAAATTATCCCTTGTTTTTAATATCAATATACTATACATTTTCCAAATATGTGGTGTGTTTTATAAATAAAACATTACGAGGTTTTGATGATAGAAATCTATTACCTAGTTCATAGTCCAATTGAGTTTCCTTTTATTGACAAACACAATTTGTAATGAAACGAGTTTAGGTAGGTAGGTGGGTAAGTAGGAAGGTAGGTAAAAGTGTGGTCTCCACATGGAAAGGGGGGTTGGGGAAGGGGCAAGTCAAGCATGTGCCCTTTGAAAGAAGAGCTCCCAATTAACGGATGTAAATGTAAACGATTAATGGATGTACAAATCTTTTTGGAAAAAAATTGGGTTGAGGTGGATGTATGTATGTATGTATGAATGTATGTATGTTTGTTTGTTTGTTTTTGAGTCAAAAAGTCAACTCAATTTGGGCATTTGCATGGTCATATGATTTAGGGTTTACGACGCCTAATGCCCGTTCCACAAGTGGCGAAATTGTAAGGTTACAAAGGGCCCGACAATTTCCATCTCCTTTCCACATGCCGCTTCTTGGCATGTTCACTCGCAAGGGGTCATGCAAAACTTGACTTTTTTTTTTTTTTTTTCATAATTCTTTTTTTTTTTTCTTTAAATAACCCCCCTTT
>Ga0116227_10008456_pt1 | contig 19386 bp, 19 predicted proteins | sample S1TSphgellanicum_FD_89693 | JGI IMG/M metagenome (GOLD analysis project Ga0116227, IMG submission 89693) | Host-associated microbial communities from peat moss isolated from Minnesota, USA - S1T2_Fb - Sphagnum magellanicum MG | ecosystem: Host-associated > Plants > Peat moss > Unclassified... | reverse complement strand
CCATTTTTTTGTTGATAATTATTAGTAGATAGTAAATGGTCGTGGTGCGAGCCAACCACCCCCGGCCCCTCCTTGAAAAAAAGGAGGGGAGCTTATATTTTTAGTATTGCGCATCTACCTGCAGGTTGCCGCTGGGGGATAGTTGTATGTTGCTGACGGTCATGCCATCTTGTGCGAAGGCTACTGCTACATCGCGGGCCAGGGCTTGCAGTCCTTCATCGTCTATGTAGGTATAGAGGCCAATGCAGTTGGTGGGGTTTTCTTTGTAGTCGCCCTTGTCGTTGAGCAACAACTGACGCTGGTGCTCGGGGGTGCTTTCTGTAGTTGCGAGGTCGCCATTTATGATTGTAATATCGTCGGTAGTGGTGCCGTCCTGCAGGGCGTGGTCTATCATTTGTGTGGGCATAATGCTTATGTTATATTACCTGTGAATACGCCAGTTACAGGACCGTTAGGAGCCACGAGCCCTGCTGTGTACACAATAGTCGCTGCGCGTACATAGGTATCGATGCCGCTGGCTATTGCGTCGCAAAGGCTATCTATCTGCGATGCCTGGCCCGTTGTTATATTGCTGAGGTTGGCCTCGAAAGCTGTCTTTAGTGCTTCTTTTAGTGTTGTTTTGTTCAGTGCCACTGGTAGGAATATTGGTTAGGTGAGCAAATTGGTTATCCGGGTTTGTATGTCGGTAAGGTCACTTACATTAACCGGTACGCTACTGTTGCCTGCCGGGGTCTCTACGGTCAGTTGGATCAGTGCTGTTAGCAGATCGTTCAGTATTTTGGTAAGGCTTTCATCGCCACATACTATGCTGTATCCTGTGGCCGTAATGGTGAGTACTGTATTGTCTATTGTAGTGATCTGCTTCACCAGGTCGCTGCACTGCACCAAAAAATATTCACCACGGCCGCTTATGCTGCCTACCACTACATTGCTGCCGTCTGCAGGTATGCGTATCACGCCGTTTCCATTCTCTGTTACAGCACTCAAGCGCACGTTGGCGAGTGGTGTATCGGTATCATCCATGTGGGTGAGGCGTATGCTGCAGGTATATTCAGTAGTGTCTACACTGCCGGGCACTACGGTGCCACTTACCAGTTCGTGGGGTTTGTGGGTCAGTTGTCTTATGCCTTCTATTATCTTGTGTGTGTTGCTCATGGTGCTATGCTGGTTCTATAAATGGGCCTACGTCTATTTTCCTTCTTGCGCCGCTGGTGCCAAAAGAAATTTCTACGCCTTCTACCAGGTACCAGCAATCGCGCTCGGGGTAGTTACTGTCTGCTACAAAGGCCATGTAGCCCGGTGTGCAGTAGGGCTGTAAAAAACCAGTGAGGTTCCCTTCATAACCGTTATAGTTGTCTATATACTGGTGTTCTTGTGCCAACATATCCAGCGTCATGGCATCGGCTATGCAGTTGAGCTCTAGTTTGGTCTTCTTTATGGCGCCGGGTATTGCTTTGCTCTCGCCGGTTATTACCTTGCCATTGCTTTGCCTCTTCATGTATATGTAAGTACCAGGGTCGTCCTGTGGCATGCGCTGTTTCAGGCTATTGCTGCGGAGTGCATTGTACCCCAACCTATACTTTACCTTACCCAACGCGAACACATCTTTGTTCTGGGCAGCTGGTGTATATACAAGTCCGCACCAAAGCACATCGGGCTCAATGAAAAAAACAGACAACGTTCCGTCAGTTTCTCTTTTGATAGTTTCTATGATATCTGCACCGGTCTTGTTGTTTTGCTCGATGTTCACCAGGGTCATATCTACCGTGCATATCACCTCGTTTATGCCAGTGTTGGCAATAGCATGGTGCAACAGATCGGCCACTTTTATACTCTTCCAGCTGCCGCTTACGTTGTTGCGTTTCAGTTGGTAGCTGTAGCCTTCGCACTTTATTTCCAGCGGTATGTTCAGGTCTCTGCTCACCACAAAACCTTTAAACTCTGTTATGGGCAGGTCACCATATGCCAGCTTTATAATGACCGGGTCGCCATCGTTGAATTGCTTTCCTGTAACTGTGTTGGATGATACTACCTGCCCCTTTTTACTTACCTGCGCTTTTGCAGGCAGCTTTATGGTGGCGCTATCTACATAGCTGTGTATGCTGCGCTTTATCTGCACTTCGTGCGCGCCGCTGAAACGGAAATTGCCTATGGTGATATCGCTGGTGAGGTAGAACATGTTTATTAAATGTGGAAGAAATGTTGGGGAATGTGGAAGAAATGCGGCAATGCTTTATTGGTGAGCAGTGTAAGTAGCTACTGTATCTCCTGGAGGTTGAAGATGGCGTCGCTGACCAGGGTGAGCTGGTACGGTTTTACAAACTTTGCACCTGCTACAGGCGGGAAGGAGAGTTCTTTGACCACTACATTATCAGAGCCTTTGCGGTCGGGATGTATAAGCAGGATATCGGTAAGCGCGTTCAGCAATTGTACAGCTGCATTCGTTTCGAATATCTCTATCAGTGTTGCCACATCTGCTTCGGGATAGGCGTTATCGTGGTTGACAATAATTCCTTTGATGACAATATCATAGTCCTGCACATTGATGACCTCCTTTACTGTGCCATTGCGCTCTGTGAGTGCTGTTTCTATTATGTTCTTACGACCTGTTATAGAGATAACGGGATTGGGCAGGGTGTATGTTTTTTCTTCACCACCGATAGTATAGATAATAACAGCTGGCAGGAAATACTCGCGGCCCGTTACATCAGTGTCATAGTACGGTGCACCTTTAGAAGAGTTGGTCACCCTTGTTGGCAGCTCATTGAACTTAGGGTCGAATGCGTGTGTTTCGTATCCGAATGCGTTTGCGAACAAGCTGGCGAGATCAAAGTTTGTTTCCATAATTATGCGGCTATTTTGTGGTGGAACATGTCTACTAATACTTTTGTCACTTCTTCTTTCACTTTGTCATATGCTTCGTTGATGTTCTTTGTGTGAATGGAGAAATTGTTGATGAGGGGGCCGTTGATGGTGAGGTTGATGGCGGAGGGTTGACCACTTACCATATTTACAGAGCTATCGTGCTTAGCTCTTCCCTGTGCGGCTTTATCTTTTGCTATTAATTCGTCAACCTTCTTCTGTCTCACATCTATCATCAAGCCGTTAGCAAAATTATGCAATGCCGGAGTCGTAGCAGTACCTACAAAATTACTAGCGAACGTATCGAATTTGCCCTTGCTAACCTTGTCGTAGTATTGACTAAGCCCGGAAATCAGCATTTGTCTTTGATGAGCGAAAGGGGCCTCGGGCTTAGGTATAACAATATTCTTTAAATGACTGGATTCATCATTGTGCTTAAGCATATTTGCCATCGGCGGCGTATATCGGGGTCCTATGTTGACATTTTTCAACATTTCGGCGGTAATAGCTCCCGTTCCAATAACGGGAGCTGAAGGTGCACCATATTTTACATAATGTGCCTGTTTCTTTTGGTCTCCATTAAACCGTAATGCCTCATCATCGCTTTGGATATTCGCATTTATTGTAGCCGCTTCTGCTTGTCGCTTTTTTTCGTCACTATTCTTTTTCGCCATCCACCATGCAGCCCCGGCACCTACAGCCATTACTGTTCCGCCGATAGCCCATCCTACCGGCCCGGTGGCAAGTGCTGCAGTAGCTGCGCCCTCTACAATAGCTGCTATATCCAGTCCACCCATTAATGATGTCACGCCTTCAACTATACCCGGGCCAATACTCTCTCCCACCAAGCTTGTCACGTTCTTGCCCAGGTCTATGCCTTTTTCGCCAAACTCAATGATCTTTCCCAACTTCTCGAGACCTTTAGAGAACTTACCAAGTTTAGGCATATGCTCGGTAATCATTTTTGTCATCTCCACAACATCCTTACCTGATTTAAGTATAGACTCTGATGTTTCTAAGAATGACTTCTTTTCTGTTTTTTTAGTTGTGTCACTGGTTTTATCAACATTGGCCGAAGCAGAAGGGCTTGCGGCATTTGTGGTAGCAACGGGACCTTGCGTATATGATAGGATATGCGTGGACAAACTACTGATAGCTTGTGTAATAGCATTTATCTTAGTCGTTGTAACATCCACAGCTTTGTCAATAGTCGTCAGCACCTTTATGGCTGTATCGTTCACTGATCGCCACACTTCGTTCATCTGGTTCACAAATGCTATTTGCTGCAGTATCTCGTCCATTGTTCCTTATTATTCTTGTTTACGTATATACGCCAGGTGAGCTATTTTCTGGCTAAAAGCTTCATCGGTAAGTGTGGTGTGGTCAAGGCCCGGCAGGTGGTATTCCAGTAGTGTTTCTAAGTATCCCAGGAAGTCGTGTGCCGGGCCTCCACACGCCTCCTCTATAAGTTTACCAGTGTAGCCTTCTTACCTTCCATCTTCACTTTTATCTGCTGCACCACACCAAAAAATTTCTGGTCGTCATCCAGCACTTCCTCGCTGCCACCTATCAGTGTGCGCTTCGCCAGTTCGTCATACATATCCAGTGCGGCTTCTGCGCTGGCCTTACTCATGGCACAGTTCATTTCCTGCCGGTTAGGATTTTTAAAGTAGGCTACGTGGTCATCTACCTCTATGGCATATATACCTTGCTTGTACTTACTCTTCCATTCCTGCACCTGCTCTGGTGTGGCCTGTCCTATTGGTTGATTATCGTTCATGTTGTTGTTTTTAAAGGTGTCGAAAGTCTTAAGTAGAAAGTATAAAGCTGTTGCGTATGCGGAGGCAGGTGGAGTGATAAATGGCCGGTATATCTCGCGACCATTTACTATTTACCCAACCATCTGAAACTCTACGCGCTCTGTATGCCCATAAAGATGATGGGCAATGTTATCTCCATCATCTTGGCGCCCTGGTCCCAGCCTTTTTCAAAGTCTTTTACCTGGCAGCGTATCAGTACGTCCTGGTGCAGCGGGCGGGTACCTTTCAGTGCATAGGTCACCACTATGGTGAATTCCATATCCAGCAGGTCGCGCGCATTGGCTGCTCTTGCAGCTGTGTTCATATCATCGAGTGCACCCTTTAGCACTTTTATACTGCCCTCGTAACTGCGGTTGCCGCTCTGTATACTTATGGGCTCATCGCCTGCAGCAAACAGGTTCTCTTTTTCCTGTGTCACTTTATATTTTAGCCCGCGTATCTTCGTAAGCGGCGCGCCGGCAAATACTACCGACATATCTGCCCACTCGCACTCCTGGCTGTCAAAAAAATGTAATCCTGGCATTGCTATTGTTTTTTAAAAATTAGTAGATGTTTGTTTGTAGATAGACATTTGGTATGCTCATCGCATACTGTATTCATTGTTTGGGATCATCTACAGCGATCAAAATCCCAACTGCACTTCAATATCACTGGCATAGCCTACAGGTGTTATCTTTAGTACCACGTTCAGTACGCCTGTGGACAATACATTCTGGGTGGTATCGATAAAGCAGCTTACACCGCTTATCTCCTTGCCAGAGGTCATGGTATTGTTCACCTGGTCGGTTATCTGCTGCTCCAGCCACTTGGCATAGCCTGCGTCTACATTGCCACTGGCATCTACCGGCACTTCATCGTCTACCTCATCCACAAATGTGGCATAGGCTATTATCTGCGCTTTGTCTATCACGCGGCCACGTGCAAGGCTGCTGTAGTCATCAGTGGTAGATGTGCAGGTAGCATCACCCGAAAAGTAGAAGCCGGTTTTATTAGGAAACACCCTGAAGGTGATGTAGCCTTTCTCGAACAATGTTTCTGTATCTGCATATTGTTCAGCAGACACGCTGCCTATGAATGCAGTACTGTTAGTCAGTGCACCGTCCTTCACGCGCGATATCTTCCGCTGCACAGGTATAAAGGCTGCACGGCCCAATAACAAACCTACTGCGGCACCACTCCCGGTAGCGGTGTCGCCAATGAGTATGGACACCCGGTTGTCGCTGCTAGTAGTTTCGTTGGTAAGCGCTGTGGCCGATCCGCTGAAAGAGGTGCCGCCTATTACTGCCCTGAATGGTTTTTGCGCCGCAAAGAATTGTGTTGCCAGCGCTTGCATGTTGGTAAGCGCGGTGTAGCAGTCAGCATTGATGCCACCTGTAGTAACAACTGGCGAACCACTGTTATACACGCTGGTATCGTCTGTAAGGATACCCAAGATCTTTACAGCACCCGCTGCAAAGTTGAGTAGCTTGATAGCTCCCGATGTATTGGTCTTATCCGCTACCTGGTTCACCTTCATAGTGTTGGGTACCAGCATAGCGTAGAGTTGTGCACCTGTGCCTGCCTCATCATAAAATTCCTTCACTTGCTTGTATGCAAATGGATTGTTGGTAATAGTGAGGCCCTGCGTTGCAGCATCGGTGAGGCTGGTGAATAGTACCGGTGTGCCGGCAACTATGCTGCCCTCGCTCACACCAGTAAGCACGAGGCCCGCTACGCCGTCGGCAGTTTGCAGTACACCGCCCAGCTGCCCGTTGGCGAGCGTGATATTTACATTTGGTAATGGCATATTCTTCTATTGGTTTTTAGTAGTTTATAAAATGTCGTCCTCGTCTTCTATTTCGTATCCGTCGAGTTCGTGCCTGGTGATGGTGGTTACCTCGTTATCATCCAGGTGTTGTGCGTGGTTGTTTGCATCGGCCTCTTTGAAGAAGGCAAATCCATCGCTCGTGAAGAACAGCGTTTCGATACCTACATGGTTGTCGAAATACGCCCGTTGATTTTCGGTCATTTTTGATAGGGTTTATAGTGGTAAGAGATAGGTTGCATGATCTAGTATTTTACATATCCAGCTATCAGTTTATCGTTTATGTGGCGTTGGTGGCGCACTACTTCATAACCTTCGCGGCTACCATTGGTATTGCTATTGCCTTCTATGGTGTGCAGCAATGTGCCTTCCATTTTTTCTATGATACCGGTATGTCCTGTACCATTGCCAAAGCTGAGTATGAACTGGTATCCGGGTTTTAAAATGGCTGGTGCTTGCAGTGCCTGAGCAGTTGTTATTTTGAACTGCACTGCTGTTTTGTGCCAGCAGTCTACTGCGCCACCTGTTCTTACTACAGGGTTAGCACACTTCAGTTTTTCTGCTGCCTGCTGGTAGCACCAGTATACAAAAGCCTGGCACCATGCATAACCGGGGTGCAGTCCTACAGCCGCAAGGTATTTATCTACCATGGGGCCACTATTACTGCCTACAGGCTGCTCGCACTGCCCCACCTGTCCCTGCGCTACTTGCAGGGCGGTGGTGCACAGTGAAAGACCAACAACATCATTACCGGGGTTTATAAGGGCCATAGTTTTTTATTAACAGTGAGGGAGATAGGAAAGAATGATGCTGTTGCCTTGCGGCCTTTTTTAGGATGGTAATTGTTTTTCTACAGATAAATTAGTCAAGGCTAAAGCCGATATCCTTTTTGTTTGTTAGTCCCCAGCCTGAAGGCTGGGGTTATAGCATCTGTACGTGGTAACTATCTTCGGTGTAAGAAGGGTAGTTATTTCACAGTAGTGTACTTGGCTTGCGTATACAGGTCGTACAGGTTTTGTTTCAGGCGGTTGCCATCGAGCTCACCAGCTAGCAGGCTGGCCAGTTTTTGCAGTATAGCATCCTGCAGCTGCGGGTCGTGTTGCTGCAGCTGGGTGATGAAGCACTGTAGTTTTTCACCAGCATCGGTATACTGTTTGCAGCTATCTACAATAGAAAGTGCGGTGATGACTTTGGTAAGTGCATTCACCAGTTGCGTACGAATGGTATTATCGATAGTTCCCGGTATGATCTCTGTGAGTATATCGGCAACAGGAGATGAGAGCGCATTTTTTATTGCGGTGGTCACGCTCAGCGCAGTATCTATATGCGCATCTATGTAGGTATCAAATTCCCGCAGTGCGGTCTTGATACGCGTTTTAAAATTGGTGCAAAGCATAGAGGAGGGTTTTTAGGTTGAATTAATTTTTGATGAGCTTATCTTCCAGAGTGTGTATGCGTGTGGCATGCTCATGCAAGCGCTGGTTGATGATGGTGGCCTGGTCTTGCAGGCGCTTTATTTGTTGTTGCTGCACGGTGGTCTCGCGGGTCAGTTGTTTCAGTTCATTCACAATGGCATCCAGGCGCTTTATCACTTCATGCGTTACTACCTTTATACCAAATCCCAGTATAGCGGCCAGTGTGCTCACTACTGCTATGAGTATCCATATTTTTATCTCGGCCATGGGGAAAGAAATGCGGTAATGTGACAATGCGGTAATGCGATAATGTTCAGAATACCGAGTAAAGAATTAATAGAGGTGCAGATGAAAAATTGCGGGGATACGGGTGGCCTGACGGAACATGGGTGGGTGATAGGTGTTACAGGCTTTGGCCTTTTACCCTGTAAGCCGCGAAGTGCCCGTACCCCGCAATAATGCCATTCAATAATTAAGTGCTACGAAGATGCTGCCTGCAGTATGGCCACAATGCCTTTCTCATCGCTGCGGCGTTTGCGTGCGCCCATGCGTATCAGCACACTGTATACATCGCCATAGTAAGTAGGGTCGCCTACACGCTCGTAGAATACTACATCGCCCAGGGCGCGCTCTACTGCATTTTTCTGCCAGCAGAGTACGGCATCGTTATCGGTAGCGGCGGCAGTAGCACCATATGCATTTACCACAGGTGTGCTGTCGTTGGTATAGGTGACCACGTTGCTGCGCATCATGATGTTAAAACCATAGAGCTTACCCAGTATACCATTCTTTGCATCGAACGCCTGGCTGAAATCGCGGTACAAAGTATCCGAAAGGTCGTCGGTCAACTGTTGGTACATGTCGGCGCTCAACAGTGCAAAGCGGTCTTCCAGCGGTATGTTCTGTTTGTTCAGTGTTAGCATGGCGCTCTTCAGGTCCGCTGTGCCAAACTTTTTGCGGTTGCCGGTAGTGCCGGTAAGGTGGGTGGCCACAGCTGCACCTGTTGTGCTTATCAGGCTTGTTGCCGGCGCCCAGTCTATCAGTATGCTGTCGGCAGTTACCTGGCGCAGTGCTGCTTCGTGTTCGCTCAGTACACTTTCGCGCTTGTCATAGCTCAGCTCCATAGTATCCGCATTGGGTATCAGTATGGGGTCTGTGGTAAACTCGTTCAGCGGGTAGGTAATGTCCACATCGGTACGCTGTGTTACAGTTGCCGGTAATGACGAGCGATCTTTAGTGACCGTAGGTAGCGCGCCAGCCTGCGGTATGTGTACTACCTTGCCTTGCAGTACGAACTGACTTGCGTCTGTACTGGCCAGCAAAAACTCGTTGTTCTTAAAGAGGTTGCCCTCTATATGGTCTTCCCATATTTCTCTTTGAATTGCCATAGGGGTTTATTTGGTTTATAATTAGTGAATGACTTTTTAATGTGGAAAAAATGTGAAGGAATGTGGGTAGGAATGTGAAAGAAATGGTGTTCTTCTATAAATGAACAAATATTATGGACCGGCATTATTTAGGGAGGTTATTATTCCACTGATAACCTTACAGGAATACTGAATAATGCGTAAGCAACACTTATTCATTTCTTCCACATTCCATCACATTTACCACATTCCTTCCACATTTTTTAAGAAGCGAACTTCTCTTTAAATATCTGCTGGTAACGGTCGGGGTTGTCGGCCTTCAATTCTTTTAGTTTGTTACCTGTGGGGTCCTTGGTCTCAAAGTCATCCCAGGTCCATTGTTGTGTAGGGTTGTTCTGTGCAGCTTGTTTCAGGTGGTCTGCTATGCTGCGATAGGCGGGCATGGCGCTCAGCAGGCTTTTCAGTTCGGTAGGCTTGCCGGCATAATCCACCTGTAGTCTTTCTTTCAGCAGTACAGTGATCTTACCATACTCCAGTGCGCGGTCCAGCAGGTCTGTTACTTCGTGCTTTGCGTTGGCTATCAGCAGTTGGTCCATGTGTGCCAGCAATTCATCGTTGTTGCTGCGTAGTGTAGCGTTCTCCAGTTGCAGCTCTTTAGTAGTGGCTATGCGTGCGGCCATATCTTTTATGGCAGCTATCATAGTGGCGCCATCCGCATCTGCACTTAGGTCCAGCGCTTTGTTCAGCTCCAGTGCCAGGTTGATGTGCAGGTTGTTGCGTATGGGTTTTTGCACAGCAAGGTCGGCCAGGTTTATTTCATTCTCCTGTTCGTCATACAGGCGGGTGAGCGAGTTGGTATTACCAGGTATATCTACCAGGCTACATTCTTTATTGTACCACTTGGTTATGGTTGGGCCTGTTTGGCCGGGCATCATCAACTCAGGGTCGGTGCTGTAGTCGAGCACTACTATATGCCCTACCGATGCTGCGTTCAGAAAACCATTCTCTACTTCGGCACAGGTTTGTGCACCGCGGTCGTTGCTCAGGTTTATCACCGGCTTGCCCCACACGCGGTCGCCATCTATTTTCAGGTCGTCCCATTTCAGCGCCACACCTTTGTCACGCTGGTGCATGTAGTACCCTATAGGGTTTTTCTGAAATTCTGGCAACTGGTAGCCATCTGTGAGCAAACGAAAGCCGTATTCGTTCACCGAGCTGTCTGAGAGAACATACTCTTTCTCGATCTTTTTAAACTGGTCTGTCATAGGGGTTGATAGGTAGGTAAACCGTTATTTCTGACACAAAGATGTGGCGCCTTTTGGTACGCACAAAACGCGATAAGCATGCCACCTCACCAGTTGAGGTGGGCTACCACACTAACTTAAGTGCCATACTTTTTTTCTCCCCCGGAAAGTGTTTGTGGGATGTAGTATTGTTTTAAAATATCAGGCGTTTGCAGATGGGTTTCAAAATAGGGTCGTTAAAGTCGACTTATCCACATTTATTTCCTCTTCCATATCTTTTCCCATGCGTTAAACTCCGATGGACTGATGCTTTTTGAGTATCGCGACAAATTTTACGAGTATTGCGACAAGTATTGATAGTATCGCGACAAAACAGGAAGTATTGCGACAGAAATATGTAGTAAAAAAAGGAAATAATAAAGTAAATAGCTGTGGGCAAGCCTATACATTGCCATTTCCTGTATTTTCACACCCACACATGAAAAGGTTTACCGGCAAACTGATCTTGTTCCTATCTCCGTTCCTGCTTTTGGGTACTTGTGCTGAGCTGCTGGTGCGCCACATACCCAACGACTATAAACTAAAACGGAATTACCTCGACAGCAATTCCCGAAACATAACCACTCTTATATTGGGTAGCTCTCATGCTTATTATGGGTTGGATCCTGCATATATGTCACCAAGCACCTTTAATGCGTCCAGTATTAACCAGTCGCTCAATTTCGACCTGGCTATCCTGAAAAGATACGATGGCCGGTGGAGCAGCCTTAAATACATTGTTCTGCCTATAGATTACACCAGCTTTTTTGTGCGGCTTCAAAACAGTGCCGAGCAATGGCGGGTAAAAAACTATAATATCTATTACAACATCTCTACTTACAATAGCCATATAGAAGACCATAGCGAGGTATTGTCTTTTAAGTGGGGCACAACCAGCTACCGGCTTAAGCATTATTATGTACAACACAAGTCTGATATTACTTCAACACCTCTCGGATGGGGTAGCGATTATCCTTCTTCCCGCAAACAAGACCTCGCAACCACGGCGGTACTTGCCTTAAAAAGACATTCGGAAAATAGCAAGGCGGCAAACTTCGACCTCAATAAGGCCGACCTGGTAGAGATCCTAAACTATACCCAAACGCATCATATAAAAGTGCTGCTATATACTTCGCCTGTCACCGGCAACTATTCATCACTGGTCAACCCGGTGCAAATGGACACCACTTTGCAAACGGTGGGTGCTCTTCCCAAACAATACAACAACGTTGTTTACTACAATTTACTTTCCGACCTGTCGTTCGAAAGTGCTGATTTTTATGATGCTGACCACCTCAACGAGGTTGGCGCGCGAAAGCTAAGCAGGAAGATAGCAGGCCTGCTAAAAATACTTTGACAACCCGTTGTCATACAATATCCGCTCAATAGTGTAACTTTATGATACTATTTTATTGAACATGAGCGATGTGATAACTCCACAGGGCCCTGCCCTTACGGCCAAAGATTTTGCCACCGACCAGGAAGTACGCTGGTGCCCCGGCTGCGGCGACTATTCTATTTTAAAACAAGTACAGACCATATTGCCCCAAACCGGCATACCCAGGGAAAATATTGTTATTATATCAGGCATAGGTTGCAGCTCGCGCTTCCCCTATTATATGAATACTTATGGCATGCACTCCATACATGGTCGTGCCACAGCTATAGCGAGTGGTCTTAAAGCTACACGCCCAGAACTGAGCGTATGGATAGTGACCGGCGACGGCGATGGCCTGAGCATTGGTGGCAACCACACCATACACCTGCTGCGTAGAAATTTTAATGTCAATATATTACTGTTCAACAACCAGATATATGGCCTTACCAAGGGCCAGTACTCGCCTACCAGCGAGGAGAACAAGGTGACCAAGAGTACCCCAATGGGTAGTATAGATCATCCATTCAACCCCCTGGCGCTGGCGCTGGGTGCTGATGCTACTTTTATAGCCCGCAGCATGGACCGCGACCCCAAGCACCTGCAGCAAATGCTGCACCGTGCTAACAACCACCATGGCACATCACTGTTAGAGATATACCAGAATTGCAACATCTTCAACGATGGCGCTTTTGAGATCTTCACAGAAAAAAGCAGCAAGCCCGAAGAAACACTGATACTGGAACAAGGGCAACCCATGATATTTGGTGCCAATAAGGACAAGGGTATAAAGCTGGAAGGCTACAAGCCGCAAATAGTAGACCTGAACGAGGGCCATAGCGCCAGCGACCTGTGGATACATGACGACCATGACTTTTACAAAGCACAGATCTTGACCCGTTTCTTCGACAACCCGGCCACACCAGGCCACTTCCCACGCCCCTTCGGTGTGTTCTATGCTGCTGACCGCCCTACTTATGAAGATGAGATGGAACTGCAGATGGAAGAAGCCCTGGCCCGCAAAGGCCGCGGCAACCTGGATGCCCTGCTGAAAGGAAATGAGACCTGGATAATAGAGTAACCTTTGCGATGGATAAAATGCGGTAATGCGACAATGCGGTAATGTGAAAAAATTTTGTAGTTTATTTTAGGTGCTCAACATTCCATAATACACCCGCAACTTTAGACTTACGACTTTAGACTTACGACTATCTTAAATTGGCCTCACTAAAAAAACTGGCAGGACAAACAGCATGGTATGGCCTCAGCAACATTGGGGCTCGCCTGCTCAACTACCTGCTTACCCCTATTGTTACCTACCTGCTCAACTCCCCAAAGGGGCAGGGTGATTATGGTGACTTTAGTGTGCTCATGGCAGGCTTGTCTTTTGTGAATGTGGTGTACACTTACGGCATGGAGACGGCCTACTTCCGCTTCTCCTCCTCCGGTACCGATCAGAAGAAACTCTTCCAGACCACTTTTACTTCGCTCATAGTAAGTACTGTGTTACTCAGTGCAGCATTCTTTTTTGCCCGGGGGCCTATTGCCGAGTACCTGCATCTGGGCGGCCACACCGAGTACATTACCTGGTGTGTGCTGGTAGTGAGTATAGACACACTTAGTGCCATACCCTTTGCCCGGCTACGCCAGGAGGAGCGGCCACGCAAGTATGCCTTTACCAAGCTGGCGGGCATAGTGGTCAATATATTCCTTACTGTATTCTTCATAGCATACAGCCCTATGTATGTAGCACAGCATCCCGGCAGTGCATATGCTGTTTGGTACGCACAGTACAACAGTACGGGTTTCCTCCTGCTGGCGCTTATGGGTCAGAGCCTGGTCACCTTCCTATTGCTGGCAGGAGAGTGGGGCGCATATCGTTTCCGTTTCGATAGTGCCATATGGAAGAAGGTAATGTGGTACAGTGCCCCTATGGTAGTAGCTGGCCTGGGCGGCATGATCAATGAGACCCTGGACCGTATCATGCTCGACCGCCTGCATCCTGGTACTATAGAAGAGGGAAAAATAGCGGTGGGTATCTATTCCGCACAGTACAAGCTGGCCATATTCATTACGTTATTCATACAGGCATTTCGTATGAGTGCCGAGCCTTTTTTCTTCAACCAGAGCGGAGACCGCAACGCACCCAAGACCTATGCAAGAGTGATGAAGTGGTTCGTTATAGTGCTGTGCGTTGCGTTCCTGTTCACGTCTTTGTATATCGATGTGTGGGAGCGATTCCTCATCCTCGGTTCTTCTTACCGCAGTGGCGCCGGTGTGGTGCCCATACTGCTCAGTGCCAATGTGTGCCTGGGTATTTACTACAACCTGAGCGTGTGGTACAAGATAACCGACCGCATGTACTGGGGTATGATCATTACGTTAGTAGGTGCTGCGCTTACGTTGTTCATCAACTTCACGTTCATCCCAGTGTATGGCATGTATGCCTGCGCCTGGGCCACCTTTGCAGCCTATAGCTGCATGATGGTATTGTCTTACTTCATTGGGCAGCGGTATTTCCCTGTTCCTTACAATCCTAAGAAACTGCTGGCGTACCTTACTGTAATGCTGGTGCTCTTTTTCGTGCAGCAGGGGGTCAGCAGGCTTACACCAAATATCATACTGCGCTTTGTAAGCGCTACGGTATGTATGTTCCTGTTCCTAAGGTTGGTATTCTCTGCAGAGCAAAAAGAATTGAAGGGTTTGCCATTCATCGGCAAGTATGTGAAGGGGTAATTATTACCGCAGCAGCTCGCAAGGTTTCATCCCTGTTGCTTTTTTAAAGGCTGTGCTGAAGTGCGATATACTGCTGTAGCCTAGCACGTCTGCTACATCGGTCACAGACTGGCCGTCTTGTTGCAGTAGCTTCTTGGCTTTGTCTATGCGCAGGTGCTGTTGGTAGTCGTGTATGGTCTTTCCTACCAGTGTTTTAAATCCTTTTTTCAGGTAGCACTCATTCATAGCCACCTTGCGGCTCAGTTCCTTTATGGTAAATAGTTCGGTCAGGTGCTCTTCTATGTAGGTGCGGGCCTCATATATTTTCTCGCGCTCGCTGTCTATGGCCAGGAAACGGCAGGCTGGTACCTGGCAGGCAGCAAAGGGTACAGTAATACTTTGCAATGCACGGCGCAGCAGTTGGGTAGTAGCTTCGCCCAGCTGCAGTGCTTGTACAAAGGGGTTCTGTGTTTCTTTAGGATATAATTGTTCCAGCAGCAACTGCGCCTGGCTGCACATGGCAAAAGCCTGTTCTGTAGACTGGTCGAAGCGGAATGGCCTGTTGGCCATCAGTATATCGGCATCATATTGGTCAAAGTATTCGGGCAAGTAGGTAATGTTGTATACCACTGATATGTTGGCCGTCTGTTCGTTTTGCCTCAGGTAAAGCAACTGCAGACAATACTTACCCGTGTCTATAGGAAATAGATACAGGCATGCCTTTTCTTCCTGTACCTCAGCAAACGAAACCTCCATCACCTGCACCTGCACATAGCGGCTCACTTCCACCACTGCGGTGTTCAGTATCCCGGCATTGTCACCCAGGAACCTTTGCAGGGGCTGGGCTTTGCGGTTGTTTACAGCTTGTATCGTTCGTGGCACGCAGCAAAGATAGGAGTTCTGTCATTTTGCTTTTACAAAGTGACGCTGGTGTGACAAATGGGGTTTTATAGCACAAAAAAAGGCGGCGCCATCACAGCGCCGCTACTACACTCTCTCAAAAAATATTTACAATTTATCGCCTTCCTTCACCTGGTAGGTACCATTGGTCACAATGTTATCGCCCGCATGCAGGTTGCCAAATACCTCGGTACTGTCTGCATGCTCGTTGCCCTGGGTCACATCAATAAGCTTTGCCGTTCCATTGTTGTTAACGATCACATACTTATGCTCGGTAGTGGTCACCACAGCTGACTTAGGAACTACATATGCATTTGTGCTACCACCCACCGGCAGTACAACTTCTGCATACATGCCCGGCTTAAAGGTGTTACCCGTATTAGGCACATCTACCTCTATGGTTTCCGACCTGAAATTGCTGCTCAGGTTGCCAGATGAGCGTGATACTGCGCCTTTAAAATCCTGCCCCGGCAGTGCGTTCACTTTAAAGTGTACCTCGTCCCCTTCCTGCACTTGTGCGCTATATTGCTCTGGTATGTTCACTACCAAACGCAGCTTGCTTTGTTGTTGCAAGACCAGCATAGGCTTTGCCCCTTGCGTACCCGGCCCTACCAATGCACCGGGGTGTACATTACGCTCTGTTATCACCCCATCGAACGGAGCATTTACGGAAAGGTAGGCCTGCATAGCCTCCTGGGCTTTATATGCTGCCTGCTCGCTTTGGGCAGTGGCAGCATCGGCCTGCATTTTACTTTGCGCTGCGCTCAAGTCGTAGGCCGCAACTGTACCAGGTGTCTTGCTGGTTTCCAGCAGGCGCTGGTAGCGGTCCTTGCTGGTCATGTACATAGCATTGGCCTGTGTGTACTTCAATCGTGCTTCTGCTACGTGTTCCTCTATCTCAGGTGCTTCAAGCCTTATGAGTGGTTGCCCCTTTTTCACTATGGAGCCCCTGTCCACATGCACCTCTTTTACAAAGCCACTGAGCTTTGGGTATAGCTGCACAAATTCAAAAGCCTCCAAAACACCCGGCAATTGTACCGTACTGCTGATATGACCTGTTGCAAGTGTCATCATCTTGTATGGAACAGCTTTAGCTGCCTCCACCTTTTTTTCTTCATGCCCGCACGATGATAGTACGGCAAGGCATATGATCGGGATCAAAAATTTATATCTCATCTGTAGTTTTATAAAGTTGGTTTTGGATCTGTTTGTTCCGGCATCAGCGATGCCGTTTTTAATGAGGAGTTGCGCATAAGCCACGCATAGCATTGCGGTACTATGAACAGCGCAGCGAATGTAGATGCTATGAGCCCACCTATCACGGCACGTCCAAGTGGTGCGGTCTGGTCGCCGGCCTCACCCATACCACTGGCCATGGGTATCATACCGGCTATCATGGCAAGACTGGTCATCAATATAGGGCGCAGCCGCACACTGGCGCTCATGGTGGCCGCGCGCAGCACATCGTTGTTATACTCGTACTTCAGCTTCTCTGCGTTCGTTACAATAAGTATGGCGTTGGCTACAGATACACCTACCGACATAATGATACCCATGTAGGATTGCAGGTTGAGTGTGGCACCTGTAAGCAGCAGTGTGGTCAGCGCGCCTAACAGTACCGCCGGTATAGAGCACAGTACAGATAGCGACACTTTGAAAGACTCATAATTAGCTGCCAGCAGCAGGAAGATCACAATGATAGCAAATAACAATCCTGATTGTAAACTGTCCAGCGTTTCCGTCAGCAGGCTCGACATACCCTGTACGCGCATCACCAAACCCTTAGGTAGTTCGCCCAGCGCTTTTACACTTTTATTCACAGCATTGGTACCCCTGTCCAGGTCTGTTTTGTACAGGTTGGCACTCACGGTCACAAAACGGCGCGGGCCTGTGCGGTCGTACTCGCCAAATGCCGTGTCCATTTCAAATGTGGCTACGTCCTGCAGCACCAGCGCGCTTTGCCCGGGTTGCAATGGTATCTCCTTCAGATCTTCCAAACTGTTCATCACATATTCCGGCACCTGTGCCTGCACCTGGAAGGTATAAGCGCTGCGCGTATCCAGCCACAGGTTTTTCTCTGTGAACCTGCTCGATGATGTGAACGATGAAATAGACCTGGAAACATCTTTCAGGTTCAGTCCCATCTGTGCTATTTTAAACCTGTCGAGTTTGATACTTACTGTAGGATATTTGAGTGGCTGTGCTATCTGCACATCGCGCAGAAAGGGTACCTTTTTCATTTCTCCCACCAGTCTGGTAGCATAGTCTGCTATCTCCTTCATATCCTTACCGGCCACCTGCACTTCTATAGGTGTGGCAGCACCCTGCGCCATTATTTTTTCGGTAAGTTCTATCGGCTCAAAAGACACTTTTACATCTGGCAGTTTATCATGCAGAGCGGCTCGCAGCTTATCCTGGAAATCATCCTTGTTCATTTTAAAATGCTCATCGAGCTGGAACTGTAACGACGCCTCGTGCGTACCGCTGTTGAACACATAAAGGTTAGCAGTTGCATAGTTACTAGGCATCATACCCACAAAGGCTGATGATATCTCTACATGGTGGTCGGTCAAGCTGTCCAGCACATCCAGCACGTTCAGTACCATTGTTTCTGTGCGTTCCAGCCGGGTGCCATCCGGCAACCTTAGTTTCAACTGGTATTGACCAGTGTTGCTTTTAGGTAACAGGTCCTTGCCTATCCACACAAAACAAACTCCTGTTAGTACCAGTACAGTTATTAAGTAAAGCGTCACGTTCCTTTTTCGGTGAGGCATAGCCCGTTGCAGTGCTTTTACAAAGCGTAATTTCAACCGTTCGAAAAAGTCATTCTTCTCTGGCTCATCATGTTCTTTTTGCAGATGCATTTCTGCCTGTGCCTCTTCTTGGTTATCAAGCGTGTGGCCGGCATGTGCATGTGGCTTGCCGTGGTGGTACTGGTACATCTCTTCCTTCAGTAGCCAGTTGGCTATTATAGGCACCAGTGTTTGCGCCAGCAGGTAAGAAAGGATCATGGCAAAACCAATAGACAAGGACAATGGCAGGAACAATGCACGCGGCACTCCCTGCATCACGAACGATGGTGCGAACACGGCTATGATACACAACAATATCAGGAACAGCGGAAACGCTATTTCTTCACAGGCATCGTAAATGGCTTGCTTCTTCGGCTTACCCATTTCCAGGTGCTGGTGTATGTTCTCTATGGTCACTGTTGCCTGGTCTACCAATATACCGATGGCCAGTGCAAGGCCGCTCAGCGTCATGATGTTGATGGTCTGCCCTGCCAGTTTCAGAAAGAGTACGGCACTCAGTATAGATACCGGTATGGTCACCACCACTACGATACAGCTGCGCCAGTCGCGTAGGAACAGCAGCACCATAAGTCCGGTAAGTATGGCCCCTATTATCCCCTCGCTCACCAGGCTTTTTACCGAATTGATCACGAATACCGATTGGTCGAACTCATAGGTCACATGCACATCATCGGGCAGCAGGCTTTGCATTTCGGGCAGTCGGGCTTTTAATTGTTGCACCACATCCCATGTCGATGCATCGGCAGTTTTTACTATCGGCATGTACACCGATCTTTTGCCGTTGATGAGCGCGTAGCCTGTGGTAATGTCCGCACCATCCTGCACCGTACCCACATCGCGCAGGAAGATCGTATTGGCGTTATCTGTTTTCACAGGCAGATCCCCAAAGTCCTTTACAGTGCTTTCCAGCGTATTAGTGGTTGCCATCAGCATAGTATTGCCAATGCGTATGTTACCCGATGGTGATATGCTGTTGTTGCGGGCCATAGCGCTTACCACCTCATCGGGGGTCAGGTTGTAGCTGCGCAGTTT
>Ga0116227_10008455_pt1 | contig 19392 bp, 10 predicted proteins | sample S1TSphgellanicum_FD_89693 | JGI IMG/M metagenome (GOLD analysis project Ga0116227, IMG submission 89693) | Host-associated microbial communities from peat moss isolated from Minnesota, USA - S1T2_Fb - Sphagnum magellanicum MG | ecosystem: Host-associated > Plants > Peat moss > Unclassified... | reverse complement strand
ACCAATTTGATTCACCCAACAACCCAAAAAAAAAAAAAAAACTATGGAGGCTCCCCAAAATAGAAATAAACTATTCCAAAAATTGGCTGCCTCTATTTTTGGCCTAGACGAAGAGCCCTTCCTAAGAACACCCTACCTATATTGCTGAACATTGAACAAATTAATCCCTTTTTTGGCATTTTCATTGATCCTCTAAATTTTTCACAAACCTACTAAACCGAATTACTTATTGAATTGTTAGTTCACTCAAGATAATTGAGGAAAAAAATTCAGACCACCAAATCCAGCAATGTCATTTGGCCATAGCATTTTTTGTGCACACCTATAGACAAGCCTCTTCAACACCCTCTCTATATTAATACACTAATAATACCATAACCCTTTTCTGTATACATACATGGTTAAAAACATCCCATGATTAGTGCATGTTCAATTTTATTTTATTTTTAAAATTGTGTAATTTTGGAAATGTGTTTATAGGATTGTGGAAGAAGAAAAAGGAAGGGAGAGGAGCTTGCTGGGTGGGTTGGTAAGGACATAGGAGGACCCAACCCACACCCATAGGTTAAAAAATTTCCAAAAACTTAGAAAGAAAAAGTTTAATTCTAACACCAATAATGGTATAATGCCCTCTAATTAATTTGCATGAAGTTTAATGCTTTTTTTCTTTTTGAAGCCCAACCTAAAGCAAACCCCTTGAACAAGCTGTTGTCACCCCCCAAGCCAAGCTCTTTTTGGCACAAGGATGGCAGGCAATTGACCCCCACACCACACATCACTGGGTTTGAACCCAAGACCTTCAATGGTTCTATGCTCCCAAGGAAGGCTTTACTATAGAGCCATCACCCCAAGAGTTGAAATTAGTGTTTCAAATATGATTAAATTGATGTTTGGACCAGCACTTGTTGTGCAATTCTTGATTTTGAAAGAAACCTTCAGTTTTGGTCTTTAAATACATACATTTGGTTTGAGAGAGCCTTCAATTTGTGGTTTTGAGAATGGTTTTTTGAAAATTTTTAAATCTCTGATTTCGCAGATTTTCCAAAACATTTGGAGCTAGTTTAGGACCAGGTTTGGTTCCAACTACATTGCACAACTAAAATTAAAATTTATTTACAATACTACTTGTGTTCAAGTAGTGCACAATGCTCAAGAAAAAATATTGTGTATTAATTGTTATGTGCAACCAATTAAAACTAATAATTTATTTAAGAAGCAAGGTTTCATGTTGCCCTTTTAACAACCTTGCACTCATAAACTTAAAGGACCTAGACTTGTATTAAAAAAGGATTTGGTTTTGGTTTTAATTTTAGAAAGAGATTGATTGCATGATCCCAATCCAAATCCGGTTTCAAACCATTGACCCAAAAACCCTAGAACGTAAGTTATAACTTTAACGTGCTTAATATTTTGAATGTGTCAACACTAGTTTGGACCAATGTTGGCTAGTTTTAGGGCCAATTTAAGAATTGTTTAAGAATTGTTTTTTGAAACACTTGTTCATGTAGATACCATTTTTGTAAGTTTTTTGAGATCTTGAAATGAGGCTATGGAGATCAAATAAAGCTTGAAGAAGAAGTCCTTCAAAATCACATGTGTTTTTGAAGAAGGTAAAATATATTTCTTATCTATTTTATTTTAATTTACTCCATGTGAAAGAAATAGACATGGTTATAGAAAGCTAGTGAAGGTTCTTTGATCAATTGATGTGTGCTCACATGTGTATGTGTTTCATCAATCTAATTGTTTTGTCAAATTATTAACTAGTGAGAATCTTAAATATGATATTATGAGTTCAAGAGTTGATATGGTAGATGAGATTTCCCATTTGGTGACTCTTAGTTGCTTTTGTTTTTGTCCCTTTTCTACTTGCAATGTTTTCAACAAAATCAACTTGTTAGGGCTTCAAATTCATTTGATTATGTTTTGATTGATGTTCTAGAAAAATTTAATTCAACTTTACTACTATAAAAAGTAGCTATTATGCTCCATTTTTTCAAATGTAGATACTAAAGTTCTATTTTTTCTTCCCAACTTTTGATTTTTAATATCTAAAATAAGAATCTTATGTTGGATTTCATGGTACTTGGAAATCCTTTTTGTACAATGTGTATGAACATGATTGAGCATCAAGACGACATAATGATGAATAATTACACTCCCCTAATTCTAATCATAATTACATAATGATTACTTGCTTAACCAATTCCTGATTTTTATTTTTATTTTTTGTTGCTTCATCTTATTAATGATTTTGATCAATTGTTTTGATAGGAAAAGATTTTTTTGAAGAAATTTGGAGTGGCCAATTGGCCTCCATTTTAAACTATAATGTTGCTTTTAGTCGAAACTTTACATTGTATCACTATTACAAATCATGTCTTATCCACATATTTTTATGATTGGATTTTAGTATTAAAAAACATTGGGACAAGGTGACACTATGGTAAAAAATGATCAATTGTTTACAATAAGCAAAATAAACATTTATTAGTAATTAATCAAATTGAACATGCTAGAATGCTTAGTTGTGTCCATTGCACCATATCTACTTTGATTAGCAAGTAATCATTCTCTCATTATTTTTTGATTGAAAACTAGCAAATGCTAGTTGATTTGACTAATAAGTAGCATAAATGGGATTTTTAATTAATTATGGGAGGTAGCTATGAATAGCTAACCTACTTAACCAAGCCTAGCTTAGCCTATCTACCTACCCACATAGTCTAATCACTTTATAGGTTGTTCATAGAGGTATTGAAACTTATAAAGTGACTAGCCTTGGTAAGTTAAGTAAGTAGGGCAAATAGGCTAGGTAAATAGGTTAAATAGGGTCCCCTCGTGAGAAGTTAAACCCTTCACCTCCATGAAGAGAAACTAAATCCTTAATTGATGCACCTCACCATTTAACAAAGTGTTAACTTTTGTTAACTTATTATTATAAACATGTTTAATTCACATTTTTTACATTAAGCTTATGTAAGTAGGTAATAAATAGATAGGTTGTAATTTGGTAGATATTTGTTAGCATTTTGATACACCTACCTACTTATAACCTACAACCTACCTATCCATTTATTAATTACATACGTGACAATGAGGTTGACCTAAAGGGGACCACACACCTACATTCCTAGGCACATCATTTATTTCTTAAGTAGTATTAGAAATTACTTAAATCTAGCAAATGTCACATGTTACAAGCCACATTGCATTCAGAATTACTCAAATTAGTCATTGCATTGCATGCACCTACACCATATAAGCACCACACATGCTATGTGTTAATGTTCAATTTGACTAACAAAGAAAGTCAACTTAGTCATATTGACACATTACTTGGGATGGGGTGGGGTGATGGCAAAAATTTACCTTCTTAAATCATTTTGAACAAGTAAGTTTAATCATGTTTGTCATCTTGCTCACAATGCTAGGGCATAAAAAACATGTTTGTATTCATGTTGTATAGATTCTTGGTTGTTAGGACTAGTGTCTACAACACTAATAGAGTGCATTGTTGAGGTTGCAATTTTTGTCAAAATAAAGGTTCTTTAAGATTTTTTCTAACTAAAACAAGGTTTCTATCAAGTTTACATTGTGAATTGTGGCAACATTTTTTTGTTTTTGAGGTAGTAATTGTGAGTGTTTTTTCAAATTAAGTGCATGTGGTAGTGTAGAAATACACAAACAAAATTGTGTCTTCCAAAACATGGTTGGCAACCAAGCTCCACAACAAAAACATTGGTACATTGACCTTTTTGCACAATGGTTCAACTTAGGACAATTTAAAACTTATCTTGGGATCAAAGGCTAATTCAAGTGGGTGCAATTGCCTTAACATCACACAAAGTTTAGAATTCACCTTGTATTGAACATTTACTAAAAGAAAATTTGTCTAGTCCAACTTTATCTTTGCAACTAATGTGTGACCAGTGTCCAAATTAACTCATTTGCGATTACATTTATAATGGTCTTATGTGTCACCATACTTACAAATGATAATAATTGCATATATTATGTTATGACAAATCCATATTTCAATCATATAGCCAACTTCAATTTGTGATTAAAATAAGTTTACATGAAAATATTTATGAAAAGTGAGCATAGGTCATGCATTATTGGTGGTTGTACATCGATGGTTGACAACCGCATTGTTCTTGCAATTATATTTGTGACTATACATGAATGATTACATGACACATTGTCACAAACTTTGTGTCTCATGATTTGATAATGTAAATTGTGTGAAAAGTATTCTACATAAGTTCTTAGTTTTCACATACAAATGCCTAGTGTTTAAAACATGTATGAAGCATGTATAAGTAAGATGAAAGGTTTTCACTTGTTTTCATGTTGGATTTTTTTCACTGTACCATGTACAAAAACTACGAACTTATGAAGAATGAATTTTCACCAAATTTCCATTACCAAATCATTGGATGTAAAGTTTGTGATGGTGACATCTTTATTATTGTAATTGTTTATCAAAACATACAAACATTTATTACTTGGTGGGTAGGCTAGGATAGGTTATTATTACATATTAGGTATGTTAAGTAGGTTAAGTAAGGTTATTAACATCAACCTTCTAAAGGTGTGTTAGTTTCAACATTGATTTAACCCATCACATCAATTTGAGTATTAATTTTTTTGCATGGGTAATATCATTACAAGAAATCACAACTTTTTTGATTGGGAATTTCAATAAAAAAAACTCCCCATATATGGTTTTTTTCCTCCTTGTCCAACTTGACTGAAATGCCATTTTGGACAAGTTTTGGACTTGACCACTTTTGATTAGGTCTTTTTGGTTGGTTATTTTTATTGAATTTTTTTACTAGATTCTTTTTACTAAACCATTGTGACAATAATGTAATTTGGGAAATAACCAAAATTCTATATTTTAAAAATTAAAACTTAAAATTATTATGAAAATATTAATTAATTATTACATACCCTACCTTACCCACCTTCTTACTTACCTAATTAATAAAATTAATAATTAATGCAAAAAAAATTTACATATCAACCCTATGTCCTATGCTTAAGCTAGGACACCTAGTTTAACCACCTAGGTTAAATCAAGCCACTTAGGCTAGGCAAAGCCCCCTAGGCTAAGTGGTCTAATAAGGTTTGCAACCTAAACTACCTAATTAGGTCACCTAAGTAACCAAGGTAGCCTAGGTTGCAAGTGTAGGGACTTGAACTCCTCACCTCTACATTGAAGAATAAAGTTTTTAACCATTGCACCACCACCCCATAGGGTGATTTTCTTGGACAACATATTGTAATTAACATGATTTTGAACCAACACATTGGAATGTACAGTAGTCTCCCGTTTAAGTACGCAACTTGAACTTCGGAATTTTGTGCGTACTTTACCGATAGGTGCGTACTTTAAACGCTCCATTCCCAAGTGCGTATTGTAATTAGTCTTGAACTTTGTGCATTAAATGCTGGGTTTCAGCATTTCATACTGAGATTTAATAAAATGTCTTTATTTGGCGGATACCACTGAAAGAGGGGTAGGGGTGAAAGGAGGCCAAGGTGAAGACAGGGTTACTTTAGGGATAACTCTATCTAATATATTAATTCGCTTAGTCCGTCTGTGACACAGCGTTCTGCACACAAACAGACTAAGTCCCCATAGTGGAATTGTCTGCTATGGCGGCAATTCCACTGTTGTTTTCTATGGCAGAACCGGCCCGGCCTCTGAATATACCAGATAGTTTAGATATAAACGAGGTTGTTAACTTTTTTTTTTTGGGGAGGAATTGGAATGTGTCTTTGGTGTTGATGGAAATATTGAGTAGGATTTAATGGAATTTATTTGGTAAGATTTGGATTCAGAAACGTGATTTCTGGCGCTGAAAATACCAAATAAATTCCAATAAATGAGGTTTTGGAAGGAAAAATCAGTTGAGGACACAGTAACACTCGGGCCAACGGCACAGGCCACACTATAGTACATATGTTCCACCGAAAAATGTTGATCCCTAAAAATTTTGTCATAAAATGCGTACTTAACCGGGATGCATACTTAAACGGGTGCGTACTTAAGTGGGAGGCTACTGTACTTCTTTGAAAGTTTTTTCAACATATTGTACTGAATGAACTTGAATTTTTTTACAGTACTTACATAAATAGGTAGGTTATATTCTATTAGGCCTTATAGGTACCTACTAGGTTTATGTTTATACCTACGTAATACGTTACTTATGCCTATATGTTATTTAGTAAGTTACATAGGTACCTACTAGCTTATTAATAGACTTAGCCTAGGTATACTAGGTAGGTAGCCTTACTTATTAGATAGGTATATGCCTAGGTTACCTATCTAATAGGCTAGGTTACCTACCTAGAAGGCCAAAATGGCTTAGCCTAGGTTAGCTACATACTTAACATAGGTCTAGGTGACTTAGGTTAAACTACATACCTACCTAGTAGGCTTAGGTGGATTAGGTTAAACTACCACTACAAGAAATCACAATTTTTTTGACTAGGAATTTTGGTCAAGAAAACCCCCCATATGGTTTTTTTTGCCCCCATGTCCAATTTGACCAAAGTGGCATTTTGGACAAGTTGATTTAGACCTGACCATTTTGACTAAGTCTTTTTGGTTGGTTTTTTTAACTAGGTTTTTTTACTGAACCATTGTAACAATAATATAATTTGGGCAACAACAAAAATTATGTATTTTTAAAATTATTTTTAAAAAATTAATGTGAAAATATTTATTTATTTATTTATTACCCTACCTACCTATCTAATTAATAAACCTAATAATTAATGTCAAGAAATTTATTTATTTACTTACCAAGCCTCTGTCCTAAGCCTAAGCGAAGCCATCTAATTTAACCATCTAGGCTAAACCAAGCCCCCTAGGTTAGACCAAGCCACTTAAGTTAAGCCAAGCCCCTTAAGCTAAGTTAAGCCTTTTAGGTAACGTCCCTAGGCTAGTCCAATAAGCTTAGCCTAGGTGGTCTAGTAATGTTTGCAACTTAGGCTATTGATTAGGCCACCTAAGTAATCAAGGTAACTTAGGTTACAAATGTGGGGACTTAAATTCCTTAGCAAATTGACGAGTCAAATCCTTTACCATTGCACCACCACCCCATAAAGTGATTTTCTTGGACAACATATTTGTAATGAACATGATTTTGGACCAACATATTATAATTAATTTCCATGATTTTTTTTCCAACATGCATATTGTACTAAATGAACTTGATTTTTTAAAAACTATTTACATAAATAGGTTGGTTATAAATAGGGTAGCCTAAGTAGGTAGGAAGTATTTATTAATATATGCATGTACCTAGATAACATGTAGGTTATAGTTTACTAAATCTTATAAGTAGATACTAGGTCTATGTTTATACCTATTTAATAAGCTATATGTGCCTATGTTATTTAATAGGTTATGTAGGTACCTACTAACCTATTCATAGACCTACCCTAAGCATACTAGGTAGGTAGCCTAAGCCTAAACCTACCTAATAGGCAAGGCTACCTAGCTACCTAGTAGGCCTAGGTGGTATAAGTTACACTACCTACCTTATAAGCCTAGGTGGCCTAAGCTACTAACTTAGTTTAGTAGGATAGGCTACCTATAGGTAATTAATAAAAATAATTAAATTTTTGATGAATTACTATAAACTATAAATAAATAAATAATATCAATGATTAATTATTGATTATTTCCTTGGAATTACTAATTATTAAAGATTATTTACTAATACTTAATAATTATTCAATATAAATGGCTGATTATTGAACATTTCCTATAAAAAAATTAAATAATATTAATTTAATATTAATTTAGTTTTAAATTATTGACTTTTCATTTAATATTAATTACTCGTTATTGATTATTTATTATAAATTAATCATTATAGATTAATATATAACAAATTATTACTCACTAACAGATTAGTTTAAAATAATCACTTATCAAAAATTATTTACAATTATATATTTACTACTATCAACTATTATAAATTACTATCAAATATTAGCCAAAAAATAAATAAAATTGATCATTCGATAATAATAATTAATCAATTAACAAATTGATGCATAAATTAATTATTGGTTATTAATTGAAATTTATTTGGTGATTAATTTATTATATAAAAGATTAATCATAAAATATTGAATATTAACTATCAATTATTAAATATTAACTAATTAATGTAATAAATTTAAGTACCTACATGTGCCTAAAGGTAACAAGTAAATAATTTATTAAATTTTACAAGTAACTACTAGGTGTAATATGCTTAACCTAGGGCCTATAAACTTATGTTTGGTATGTACCCCATGCAAAATAAACTTATAGGTTAATAACCAAATTAGTATGGTTGATTTGATTAAATGTTAAATCAAAATGGCTAATTTGAATAATTGTAAATGACAATGGCCTTGAAGTATGGTCAATTTAATTAAACCTTGGTCATCTTGATGGACCTCTGGCCTTTTTGACTAGATGTTTGGTTTGTCACATGGTCAAAAATGTCACTTTAGTCAAATGTCTCAATCAAAAGTAGCTCGTGTCTTGCATGCTTTAAGTTTTTAATCAAAATGAACATCCTTTGGTCAATGTGGATGTTTCAATCAAATTGGATTTTTTGAAAAGTCATGTTTTCTTGTAGTGTACATGTCTTCTAGGCTTAAGTGGCCTAGATTAGGCTACATACTTAGTAGGCTTAAATGGCCTAAATTAGGTTAGCTACCTAGTAAGCCTAAGTGACCTAGGCTACTTATTTAGTTAATAGGATATGTTACTTATCTACTAGGTCTAGGTGGCTTATGTTATTTACTTAGTAGGCTTAAGCTACATATATACTTATCCACAACAATAGATTTTGGGTTTTGTGATTAACCTTTACAACTACATATTAATTAGGAAAAAATATGCAATTAGTGATTAGTGAGTTGTTAAACCCATGTCGTTTCATTCATTTAGTCATATGCGATTAATGATTAGTGAGTTGCTAAACCCATGTCGTTTCATTCATTTAGTCGTAAAGGACATTTAGAACAATTATGATTTTAAATTTTTCTTATAATAATGAAATTCCATGTCATCATTAACCATTTTATGATGTGTAAAATGCATGCTATCTCAATTTTGTCGTTTTATTCAATTAAACGTTTCAAAAGATGCCTTGATGGATGGATGACATGTGTCAACAATTTATAAACACATTATAAATCATTTGCACATGACTAAAAGTCAATGTAATTTAGCCCATGTAGCTAACGTAACCAAAAATCAACCTAGCATAACCTAGTTAAATTAAGCAACCTAGCCTAATTCACCTAGCCAAAAGTCAACCTAGTTTAGCCTAGCTAAGCTAACTACTTATGTTAAACAACCTAGGCTAGGTGGTCTAGATTAAAAACAAATGTTGAACTCCTAGCACAAGAAACATAAATTAGGTTACTTAACCTAAACTAAGTGGTTTAGGTATCATAGGTTGCAATAGTGAAAACTTGAACCCTCTCACTACAACAAAAAATGTCCTTGTACACCAAGTGATTTCATTAGATGTTGAGTGAATTCATTGGTCATATTGAATGGGACCTAGTGGGGAAGCAATGAATTCACTAACCTAATGAATGGGGATTAGTGAATTGCACCCACATTTTGTAGTAATGTCACCTTCACTTTGGGGTTTAAGTTTTCATCCATTGCAATACTAAATATTTTTATACTAACTATATTTAACACAAAGTTATAATGCTAAAAAAATTTAACCTTTAATTAACCTTGACCACCTTAAGTTGAATCAACCTATACTAAATGTAGACCTCCCTAGGTTGACTTTAAATGAATTTGTTTGTCAACCTATACTGTTTACTAACCTATGTTTGTTAGGCTAAAAAATAAATTAACTTAAGATAATTATGTCGCATCTATTCACATCATAATCGCATCTAATCACACAAATTTGAAATGGTTACAAACTTGATAAAATATCTTGTAATGAAGCTATTAAAGTTGACTTGGTAAAAAATGTAAAGCTAAGAACCTAAGTAAGCCTACCTAGGGCAACCTATTTTAAGCATATTTAAACATACTAGATGTAGTAAAAAATTTATGTCTAATTTAGTAATTTACAAGGTAGCTTATGTTACAAAGTAGGTTTTACTAAGTAGCCTACATACATAGGTTAATTTAATAGGTATGTTAACCTAAGCTAATGTGTTAAATAGTTAAAAAGTCAAGGAGTTATGTGTCACCTTTTTCGAAACAATTAAATTGATATTATAGTCATAATTACAAGTTAACAATGGATTGTTTAATACACATACACATGCATGTGAATTCATGACTTCAAAAACCTTATGGTATACAAAAAATTATGGCATGCCATGACAAATATTGGTGCCATAAATTCAAAACACACAAAAATTTATGGTGTCACAAAAAATCATGGATTGCCATGAGAATTTATGACACTTTGTTGCCAAATGGCATGGCATGTCATCATCGCATGAAAGACCAAGTCATTATTAGTAACAAAAGACAACAATATTTTCAACTAACTAATAAATGAAATTAATTCATCAAATCAATGACATGAATCATGATGTTGACAAATAAGACCACATCATCTTATTGGTTATAGCATGCCATGTCACCATCATGGGAAATTGAATCATTATTAATTGAAAAGGTAGATGGTTTTTGCAACTAATTAACTAATGAACAAACATTGAAAAAAAAATTGATAATTTGTCGAAAATTTTATCAAGTTGTCATATTGACTATAGTTACAAAACCATGATGCCATGTGGCATGTTGATATCTTTTGCCATTACATAGTGATTGTTATGACTAAGTAGTTATAAATGTAGTTGAAAGAAACAATATTCATTTTTGTTTCATGTTCAAAGGACAAGATTTGTTGTAGTAAAGGTAAAAATTTTGGACTTACATTTTGATGCAAAGATTTACATTGAAGAATTGAACATCATTTTTAACATAATGGTTGACCAATAAATGCTTCATTTTATCTAAAATAGTGCATGAATAATCATGTTGACTAATAATCGAGTATTTTATTACCACCACAATGCCAAAACATGTCTTTTACAATTGGTCCTATTTGACTATAATCATTTTTCTAATCATCTAAAAAGTCACTTATGCAATTTTCTAGTCGTTTCTCCCATTATAATCGAATAGGACAAGTTGTAAAAAACATGTGGAATGTCATATCATCATGTTATGAGACAAAAAATTATTATATTATATTTGCAAAAATCAAAGTATTTTCAATTAACTAATTTTAATTTATTTAAAGTATATTATTATAATTTCAAAAATAATAATATATCTATCCAAAAAAACCCACTAGTCATCATATTAAATATAATCATGAAACCATGACATCTCAATGGCCTTTGCAACTATATAATGATTTTTATGATTAAGTAATTATAATTGTAGTTGAAAAGGACAGTAGTCGTTTCTTTGACTGGTTAAAAAATCCTTAATGTGTTGTGATAGTAGGCCTAGGCTAATAGGCTACCTACATGACTAATAGGTCTACTTAATAAGCTTAAATCGCCTAAGATACGTACCTAGAAAGCTTACACTACCTAGTAGGCCACTTAGTAGTCCTAGGCTACATCCTAAGTAGCTTGCTAAGTAGGTATAAGCTAAGCTACCTAATTAGGTTATTACCTAATAAGTAGCCTACTAACCTAATAGTTATGTTAAGCTAGATAGGTAATTTAATCCTAGCCTAACCTATTAGTTATGTTAAATTAGGTTGGTAGCCTAAGTTAAACAAATAAGTTAAGTCATCAAATGAGTGCAATTCATTTAACTAAATGTCAAATCATAATGGTCAATTTGACTAAAGGTCAAATTAAGATGGCCAATTTTTTAAAACCCTATCCATTCAATATGGTTAATTTGACTAAGCCATGGCCATTTTGATGGACATTTACACATTTTGACCAAATTTTTGACTTGACACTTGGTTAAAAATGTCACTTTAATCAAATGTATTGGTCAGATGTAACATGTCTTTTCATGCCTTAAACCTTTAATCAAAATGGACATACCCTTCCAAGTTAGTGTGGACACTTTAATCAAGTTAGCCTTTCGAAAAGCCATGATTTCTTGTAGTGGTTGTAAACACAAAAATTCAAAATGTATAGCAAATATATCATCCTACATTGACTTATGTTGTGAAATTTAAGCAACTAACATTTGATGTTAATTAGAATGAAAAAGGTTACATTAACCAATTTTGTTGGGGTTTAAATGATGATGTGGAAGATTTCATGTTGATAATGTCAAAGGTCAACACCCTACATGAATTCATCACGCAAGCAATGGTTTATTCAAAAGGTGACAAGAAAGGTGAAACAATGATCTTTCACACAACCATTAATAAACACATCTACAAACACATTGCCTACAACTTGTTGCCAAACATTAGGTCACAATTTTATGCAAGTCAACATTGTAAGATTCAAGCCTTTGACAATTCACAAAAAAAATGTTGACAACAATTGTGGTTTTGTTTGTATTATGGAGAACCTAGCATTTTGCACGAAAATGTTCAGACAAAAAAACATATAAGTTTTGAAGCATAATCAGTGAATAAAGATAAGTGAAAAATGAATTTTGTCCAATATCAATAAGGGTTTTGCAATTGGAAAATTAACACTTCAAAAGAAACAAAAGGTCTATTTTTACCTCCATATCTTATACTTTGTTTCATTGTCCCTATAAACATACATATTGTCAAACAAAACGTACATGTAGAAATATTAGTAAATAGTGGTGTAATTGCATGTTTTGTTGATGAAAACTTTGCTAAACAAGAATACCTTCACCTATTATGAAATGCAACCATTGCTTGTGAAATAATCAATAGATGTAACCTTGCTTCAAGAGATGTGACTTTGAAACTCAATCTTTAGAGGTACACATGAATAAGTTTATCTCTAAGTTCTAACATTATGTTCAATGTCATCAACTCACCCTTGAATCCACTAATCTTGGGACTTTTGTGGTTCAAGATCCATAACCCAAATATGTTAGTTACAAAAATCATTCTAGGATTGATTGACACCCAAAACAAAAATCTATTCAATCAATATTCATCAAAATATATTTTTTTGCAAGTAGTAAGGACTAGCACACCTTTCATGGTTTATGCCACCCAATAATTTCTTTTGAAAACAAAAATGTAAATACATTTCTACCACAATATCAAAATTTCAAAGACATTTTTTAAAAGAATAATGTTGACATATTATCACAACATTGATCATACGACTGTGTAACTAAATTACAAAAAGTAAAACAACCACCACTTAGACCCATGTATAACTTCTCTCAAAATGAGTTAGCCAAATTACAAAATTACATGATGAAAATATTTCCAAGAATTTCATATGATATTCAAAATCACCTTCAAGCACATCAATATTCTTTGTGAAGAAGAAAAATAGGTCTCTCCACATGTGTGTGGATTATCATGGTCTTATGAAAATCACTATATAAGTCACTATCCTTTACTATTTATTTCCTACAATCTTGTACACATTAAAAAAGGTGACAAGTGGAAAATAATATTTCACACAAGGTATGGCCATTTCGAATACAATGTTGTGCTTTTTGGTCTTACAAATGCCTCTATAAGCTTTTAACACATAACGAACGACATATTCAAAAAATTCATCGATGATTTCATGGTCATCTACTTGGATGACATCTTGATATTCTCAAAGAACTTAAAGGAACATGAAAAACATGCACATCTTGTTTTCAACAAATTTTGAGAGAAAGGGTTATGTGTTAAACTAGATTTGTTTCTTTCATCAATCAAAAGTAGAATTCTTGGGTTACATCATCTTTAAAAATGGCTTGTCAAAGGATCCAAAGAAAATTCAAACCATTATCAATTATTAAACCCCATCATCCACGATGTTTAATGTTTTTTTAGATTTGCAAATTTGTATTGAATTTATATCAAAGATCATTACCCCTTTAACATAATTATAGGTAAGGAAAAATTCAAGTGGGATGAAGATGCTATGAAAGCTTTCAAGTTGTTGAAAAATGATTTCACCACAACTCCTATGCAAACATGTCAAAACCATTTTCTTTTGAAGCAAATGTTTCAAATTTTGCTCTTGGTGTCATGTTATTTCAACGTGGAAATGATGAATGATTGCATTTTGTTGGATTCCACTCAAGGAAGTTTTCAACACCTACAATAAATTATGAAATTCAAAAAATAATAATTTGGGCTATTATTAATGCATTTAAAAAATGGTGACACTTGCTTTAACAAGTTTAACACATGGTTGTAGTCTACATTGACCACAAGAACCTTAGTAATTTATGAATTTTCAAGTTTTAAATTGTTACCAAGTGAGATAAAACTTGTTTTTAAATTATTTCCACATCATAATTGTTTTTTGTTCAAAAACCCATCAAGGGAAGCTAGATGCATTATCACATCACTAATTCATTCATATTTTGCCTTCAAACAATGAGACATTGCCTTTAACAACAAAAGACCATTTTCTTGAAGGTGGAACAATTGCATCTTATGTCAATAGAAGTACAAGTTTTACAAACAAGAAGTTCCTTGAACAAATATGGAGCAACCAAGTGGAAAGGGTTTTTTCACAAAGAACTTAAAACAACATTTAATTCACAAAAAAAATGACGATGAATCTACAACCAAAGAATCTCAAAGCTTAACTTATTACAAGGGAATTTTGTATGTTCCATCAAAACCAACACAATTACACATTTTCCAAGCATGTCACAACCTTCCTTATGTAGGAAACATTGGAGTCAACAAAATGATCAAATTTATTTCAAGGGATTTATGGTGACCACAAATGTGAAAGTTTGTGAAAAAATTCATTTGCATTTGTGACATGTGTGCACAAACAAAAGACCATGTCATTAGCCATATGGTTTATTATATCCAGTACGCCCAATTCCTAAAAGTCCATGATTGTCTATTTCTATGAACTTTATCATGATTTCCCATGTTCCAAGCCTTACAACTTCATTCTTGTGTGTTTGATCAGTTGAGAAAAATGGCCCATTTCATTCCAACCACCAAGATGATTACAAGTGAAGGAATCACAAAACTTTTCTTCAACAACATATATACGTATCATGGCCTACCATTAGACATTATTTTGAATTGTGAATTTTAATTTGTATCCACATTTTGGAAGGGATTATTCAAGCTTTTATTGATATTTTAAATAATAATCCACCTTTTGGAAGGGACTATTCAAGCTTTAAAGGGTGCTTTAACCTTTTAATAAATTTTAATATCAATATTTTTTCAATTAATCATCCTTAAATAGATGGACAACTGAAAAGGTGAATCATGTATTGGAACAATACCTTTGATGTATGACTAATTACCATCAAGATAATTTTGTCAACCTTTTGCATTTGGCCAAATTCACATATAATAATACATATCATTCATCATTTGGTCACATTTCATTTTTGTGAACTATGGATAACACCTATAGTCTTAATACCTTGGCCATGGGTACGAGAAATAATTTGGTTGTAAAAGATTTTATTGAAAGATCACCAACAACTTGGACCATTTCCTACTATTGGTGAAATAAACCTAGTTACATTTTGATTATAACTTTTAAGATCAATGAAAATCTACCCAATGTTCCTAGTATACCCAGTATATTGGTGTGGATACAATGTTAGCAAACATATGTGAGAACCTTTTTTTAAAAAAAATCATTCTTATTTTTTCTAATTGTGACTCATCTCCATCACTACAAAAGGGGCTAATGTCACAAACAATAAACTATAAACAAAAATTATAGATTTTTTTTAAAATTATTTTTTGGGAAGTTTTTAAGCTAAAAAAATCCTTGAAAAATATGCTTGAAAGTTTTTAAAAGATGTAACTTTTATAAATAAAAAAAAATGGCACAAACTTCTAAAAAATGTGCTTGATGAAAACTTCTAGACAATTATTTAACTTAAACTTGATAGAACTTTTTAAAGGGTTGATGATTTTCTAAAATGTATATAAAAAGGTTTAAGGAACACCACCTTTCATCTCGCCAATATAAATTATGCCCTTTGTATTTGTAATTCATCTCATGCCTAATTTACATCATGCCTTATTTAAGCAATAAAATTGTTTAGTTCTTATTCATTTCTGAATTTCTTTTTGTTAAGTCTCTTATTTTTTCCAAGTTTGTGATGCTAACCTAATAAGGTAGGTTGATAGGTAGGCATAAAAAGTTAAACTAAACATGACTAATAGGTTAAGTTAATTGGTTTAAATAGGCATCTATCATTTACCTACCTATTAGTATACTCAAATATATAGGTAGGTACATAAATAGACCAGGCTAGGCTAAGTAGTTAGGACGCTTGACATAGTGTGATTATCCATAATAAAATTGCAAATTTAAGGCCAAAATGAAATTCCATGTAAGCTACATGGGTCCACATCATATTCATGTTCATTCATGTAATAAATTAAAAAATGGATCAAAGTTGTAAGGGTTTGTAATTGCTAATATAACTTCCATGGCACTTGAGGTATTTTTTGTGACAACTTATTTTATAACACTTGTTTTAGATGACAAAAAGAGTTTGTAGTTGTAAGTGCCCACAATGACTAAAACCCAATTCTAAATAACCTATCATAATTATTTATATATTTTTTCTTATTATGATTGTTTGTTTTTTGAGGGTCACATTTTTTTTTCTTTGTGGTCAATCAAAAGAATAGGCTTGGTGTTTGGTCTTCAATCATATTACATGTATAACTATTATATATTTTCTCATCTTCTTTTATTTATGGATGGGGTGTAACCTAAAAGATATAAATGTGAATTAAGATTTTTCTTGGATTAGTTCCAACTTCAAATGGAAATAATGCAAACTTAGGGTTGAAGGCGGACATCGAGTTGAATGTGGGCATCACCTTTTTGCTAGTTGTGCATCACGAGTTGGATCGGATGTTGTTGTTCTAGAACTACATTAATTTTTATGAAGGAGTTTCTTTTTTTAAAAAAATTGTTCACGTGTGTTTTATTTGTGTTGCAAGTGTGTGCTAGGTGTTGCTAAGCTTGGGAGGGAATTCATGGTGAATTTAATGTTACAAGATTTAGCAAGAACTATTGTTTATTTTTTATGTTTGCTTGGGGGAACAATCTAATGTGCGCTTTGGTGAATTCAAGCTTATCTAACTTATGTGAAGGTGTTTATACATGATTACAAATTTAGTTAAGTGTGGGCTTTGATTGGATGGACAATTGATCTTCACAAGTTTGCGTGTGCTCGTAATGAACACATGTTGTAAATAAGAATAGAACTATAAATCTTTGATTGTGTAACTTCTATTGAAATTTGCAAAGTACCATGCAATAAAGTTGAAGGGATAATAGAAGGGTGATCACAAATTGAAGATATGCCATTATTATGGTGAGGAGATTGGGATGTGAGGAAATTCAAGGAATATGGTTATTGAAGGTGAATGGCATTGTGCATGAATTGATGATTTTGGAAATGTTTTATTGTTTAGCATCGGAGAAGAATGTTGAATGTTTTAACACTTGTTTAATCATAGAGAAATGAATTATTATTAATAATCTTGTGGGTATGTAATAAAATTTCATGGTGGTCTTGAACTATGTTTATTGTAAGTAACTGATATAATGATGAAATTAATTGGTGGAATTTTTTTTCTAAATCTTATTGTAGAAGACTTTTTGGATATGCAAAAGTTGGGTTGGTGGATTTCATTTGAAGAAACATTTTACAAAACAAGTCATGCAAAGTAGGGGAATTTTGTTTAAAGAGATAAATATTAAACTTTGTATGTTTGTGGATGCCTAATTGAATTCAAAGTTGATTATCCTTTGTTGTGTTGAAAGGAATGCATACCAAGAACTAATGTGTGGAAAAGTTCATCATATAGAAACTCAACCCAATGGGAATGTGAGTTGGTAGGATTGCTTATATTATCAACTAGAACTATTCGTCATGTTGCGATGTGTATCCTTGTGTTGTCTTCATGTGAAATATCTAATATTAAGCGTATGTGATAAATTGTATTTGCATTAAGTAAACTAACCAAATGAGAGGTTTGTGCATATTGGCATAAAACCAATATGGTGCAAGGTAGAGTTTGATCTCTAACATTCTTTCAATCAATTATTGGTATTGCATGGACATAGCAAATTAAAAGGCTGATTTGTAATTTTGAACACTTGAATAAAAGTTGCATGATCATATTGTTGGGTGTGTATAAGAAGACTTAAATTATCACACACAATTCAGAAATGCAATTCTGATCCACTTGTTGTCGTCTTTTCTTTCTTGGTTACATGGGTTTTACCAACATTGTGTTTTTTAACCAAGGATTTGAACCAAAAATTAAAATATTTCCTTTCTTTTAACCCTAAACATCTAGCATGTAGGATTTTGAAGGGCATTTTTACTGAAGGCCAAAAAAAATTTGAACATTGAGGCCCTCTTTATACTAAAAGATGAAAGACCATGATCATCAAAATAGAAAATCTATGATTGGAAGAAATGTCATTTTAAGATTCAAGTTCATTTTACACAAAATTGAAGGATCTAGGGACCAAGGAAATTTAATGAATGAAAAATCAACCTTAAATGCAATATGGATAATATTTCACAATTTAATAGACTTGCTGCCACACCCGCCTATTTTAGGTCTGCTTGACAATAAGGTCATTAACAAATAAGTGGGTGTGGTAGCCTTGAACTCAAAAAACCATGAATTTTTAGATTTTGATGTTCCGAACTCAGAGATTTTTAAATTTTGTTTAAAGAGGTGAATTGGACATTTGTTAGACCATGAGCTCTAAAGGCCATGATTGGTCTACAAACTTGTTGTCATGATTTTTTCTCAAATTCTTTTAACAATGGTTTTTTTGGAAGGTGGGCACAAAGTTCATTAGCCCATGGGCCAAAAAGGCCATGGTTAGTTGCAATTTTTTACATAAATTTTCTCAAAATTTTAATTGATATTTCTTTGAAGGTGGGCACAAAATTTGTTAGCATGTGGTCCAAAAAGGTGGTGATTGGTAAAAAAAATTACATAAGGTTTTTTATTTTTAGAATTTATTTTAAAGATATAAGGTGGGTGTAAAGTTCATGAACCCATGGTCCCAAAAAAAACCATATTTTGTTGGATTTTCTTAATATACTTTTTTCTATTCTATGATCCATGCTAACGCTACTTATTGAAATGAAGAAAGTGGAGAAAGAAGAAATGGAAGGCAAGTGATAAAAAAAAAAAAAAAAAAAAAAAAAAAAAAAATTAAAAAAATTTAAAAAAAAAAATAAAATAAATATTT
>Ga0116227_10008453_pt1 | contig 19394 bp, 10 predicted proteins | sample S1TSphgellanicum_FD_89693 | JGI IMG/M metagenome (GOLD analysis project Ga0116227, IMG submission 89693) | Host-associated microbial communities from peat moss isolated from Minnesota, USA - S1T2_Fb - Sphagnum magellanicum MG | ecosystem: Host-associated > Plants > Peat moss > Unclassified... | reverse complement strand
AAATTTTCAAATTTAAATAATGTTTTAAACAATTGAAATAACAATTTTCAGATTTGAATAAAAAAATTCAAAGTTCAAATATTAATTTTGCGATTCATTATATGAACAATATACATATGTATGTATATTATATATATATATAATTTAGTACATACATTAAAATATACCCTTATGTCATTGTAGAATACCTTTAGGATGCAACTAATTTAGTGATTATTGCGACTAATGGGACATATCAACCTATTAATGGATGAAAATAAATGTAAACTTGATGTAACCAATGGGATGAAATTTCTAATAATTACATCATAGTTGTGAAAATGACCAAAATAGTTGAAAGTTGGTCTTGTAGTTGCAAATATTTTCAAATTTAGTCGCAAACAACTATAAGTCGCATGTAGTCGTAAATTGAATGGTTACATTTTGACTGATTTCTACTACTGAGTGGAATTATATTGGGCCATTGCAAAACACACAAAATGATTGATACCTCAAGCTGAAAACACATCAATATAAAATAATATTGTAGTTCAACAAAACTTACAAAAAGCACCAACACTAGAATTTGTGATTTACCTTAGGCTTCTACTTGCAAAACTTAAGATTGTTAGATCCAAAAGGCAATGTGCAAAAAAGCCCCCAAAAAAACAAGGAATGAAAAATTGAAAAACAAAAATGGCACACAAAATTTCATAATTTTGTAGATTAAAGCAAACTAAGGATCTTCAAAAGGAAAAGAATTTTGACAACAACAATTTAGTTGAGTGAAAGCATGGTAAAGTAAATAATTTTTTATCCTTATCACCAAACTAAACAAGTAGCCATAAACAAGTTTAAATGTATTGAAAGTAGATTTTTTTTTAATTTAATGATTAACATGAGGATAATCTTTAATTTTATCACAATGATGTTGATAAATCACATATCTAATATGCATTCAAGTAGATTTTTTAAAAATAACTATTATTTTTTCTACTTTTTTAGTTGTCCAAACATGTACAAGTAGGTGAAAATAGATGAATTATTGAATATTCTCCATTTTCAACATGATGTAGCCCTAAAATGTTCTTATAAGTTCTCAACATTTAAATATTATAGTAGAATACATCAAACTTTTAATGGAAAAGTAAGTTTGAAACTCAATTTGACTAATCATTTTCAAACATACTTGTTATCTATTTTTATTATGCCAAAGTTTTCAAATTTTGTATTCACCTCATTATAAACTCAAAGAAAGGCACCATGTTTTTATTATGTTATTTTAAATTATTTTCAATCTACTTTCTTCTACTTTTGTCAAAAACTAGACCTTTTTTTACTACTTTAGAGAAAATTACTTTTTCTATCTACTTTACCATGCTTTCACCCGAAATTCAAAGGAAACTCTTTGGGACAAGAGGTAGGGTTTTAGGAAGAAGAACATGTTTCCCAATTTTTTCCTCCTTTAAATTATCATTAAATGTATCTGCAACTTTGTCTTTCACATCTTCTTCACCAAACTCCTTATCGGAATCCACCTAAATTTGTTTTTGATCAGATTATGAACCTAATGGCCTAACTCCTTTGTTTGATTCAAAATTATTCTCAACCACAACTGTTGCAAACTTACGGAGGCACGTGTTGCATTGAAGCTTGAATGTTGGGTCAATGTTCATTTTCAAACGTTGAATTCTAGCAATAGCTGAAATGACATTGTTTCCAATGTGATTTTCCCTACAACATTCAAAACCACAAAAAAAGGGGGAAAAAAATACACCAAAACTATTACAAAGTGCATGTGAAAGTGAGAATAGTGAAAGGAGAATGAGGAAAAATGCAAGAAAATCAAACAAATGGAATGAGAAAAAGGCATTGGAGAAGGCGAGAGTAAAAAATGAATTGAAGCTAAAATTCAAAATTTCAAAGTACCACACATTGGATGAATAAACGATTAGGGATTGTTGAGCTTTATCCAGAAATGAGATGAAAAGTGAGTTTAAAGAAGAAACCTAAACCTTTAAACACAAACGATGCCCAATTCTCTAACCCTACAAACTTCGACAAAAAAATTATCTTGCAAGAATCTCAATTCTAGAGTTTTCTAAACCTACAATGTTTTGCAAAGAAAGAGCTTGAATTAGGAGCTCACTTCCAATTCACTCCAAAAATTGATGCAAACTTTGTTTCATTTTTTGCAATCACGTGTAGATGAACCTTATCATAATCTTCTGAAGCTTCAATTGATGCACCTATGACCTCCATTGCCTCCTTATTAGTTTGGATTGCAAATGCCAATGTAAAAGAAAACAACAACCCCTATCCCACATTACGATGTTCTCCCACCCTCCAATTTCCCTTTTAACAAAAATGTGACTTTGCCATTATATTCCCACTCTACACCCTTTACACCCAAATACATTGACAAGTATATTCACCCACACTCCCTATTATTTCCCTCCTCAAGTGACACTTGCAACTTTTTTATTTGAAGCTCCATTTTTTTCTTTCTTTGTTGCCCACGTCAAAGCTATTCCAATAATGCACATGTAGTTGTGTGCATTAACATTTGTCTAAATCTCATAAACTGGAAAGATAACTTCCTTAACAACCATGTGTTAAAAAGTCTAATTTTTTTGTACTTATATGGAATTGTGTAGTGTGCATTGCCCCAATAATATGTCCACATGCTTTAGGGTACTACGACAAAGTTAATCACATGTTTCTATGCCTAAAAACACTAAATACCCCTTTTAATATTAATAAGTAATGCTTGTACATACTATTTTCAATTTTAATTCTTAGTATGTACATTGTTCAATACATATTAGTTTATGTTCTTAGTTATATTATTAATACTTTAAGTAGTATGTACATTTCTAAATCACCTTTCAAACCCCTTCCATTAAGCCTGGACTTTGTTATTGCAAGTTTGCCACAACTGCCAAATTGGCATAACTAATAAACTATTGCAATCCACACAATCTATAATTATCTTTCTATGTTTGTTGTACAAATTGCAAAATATGTGTACATTGTGTTGTTTGGAAATTGGGTTAGTTTCAAAAATTTGGTGCTATCTCTTCCAAGTTCAGTGTAATCATTTGTAAATTCAACAATCCTATGGATAATGAATTCTTTCTGCTACTAGATTAATGTATCATGGCATGGTTTAACTTGTAATCAATGTTTTGCATATTTTCTACAAGTCATTGTGTGTAATGGCAAAATGGACAAGTTCAATGTGTATTGATGCCCAAGCACTATTTGATTCCAAAGACCTTGAGGCAAATCAACAAGGTTTAACTAGTTATGAATGGCCTTGTACATGCTATTATGGTATAAGAAGACAAACCTATGGCACAATTAAAAAGCTTTTGAGACAAAATGGACAGACCCATATCTCCAATGGCCAATGGTGGTATGGACTGCCCCCACTTATTCCATTCAATTATGAATTTCATAATTTTGAATAGTAACACATAATTTTAAATGCCCTAATTGTGTAAAGGTTATAGAACATGAGAAGGAACAATTGTGGATTTAAAAAATTATAGTTCAAAAAGTGTTACTAACTTGGCATAAATGCATTGCTCGATTCATGGACAAGAAACAATACATGAACCTACACCACATACTAATGGTTGCCACATGGATGTACCACCTAGGAACCCAACAACGCCCATGGCTAATGTTCCTAGGTTTGACCTAGAAGTTCAAGTTCACAAGATGGTTATTGAAACATTTGCCAAATTTGACAATTTACAATAGGGGTCTGAAGAGCAAAACCCACCAGTCATTGAGCCCTTGGAGAATCCACAAATGGACTTTCACATCCCAGATGACCAAGGATGACATCAAGTTATAATGGATTCAATGATCATTAAAGCATCAACCCCGTTGTTTGAAGGATTTTCTACAAGCATGTTATTTGCCATGTTACTATTGTTGAATTCGAAGATGGTCCATGGGCTAAGCAATGTTTTCATGGATGAATTATTTTCCTTGTTACAGAAAGAATTGCTACCAAAGGGGAACACTAAGCTAATCACAACTTATGAGGCCTTTACGTTAATTAAAGAACTTGGTTTGAATTATGATTCCATTCAAAGCTGCACAAATGGTTGTGTCCTTTTTAAGGGCACCCTAAAGCATTCAAGGGTGTGTCCAAAATGTAATACTAATAGGTTTGTGGATAACTCACAAAGTGTTCCAAGGAAAGTGCTTTGACACATTCCTTTGATTCCACAACTATTACAAATGTATAGGTGCAAAACTTTAGCAAAATTGTTGATTTGGCACAAAGATGGAGCAAGCACAGATGGCCTAATTCAAAGTGTGCCAAATTCCCAAAGTTGGAAGCACATTACTGGAAAGTGGCTAGATTTTGCAGTTGAAGCAAGAAACATCTAATTAAAGTTAGCATTAAATGGAGTGAACCCTTTCGGTGACTTGAATTCATGTCACTCTACATGGCCAATTGTTTTACTTAATTACAATTTTCCCCCTTCGTTGGTAACAAAACATTACTTTATGATGTTAGCTTTAATAATTTCTGGCATATGTGACATTTGGAAACATAGATGTGTACTTTGAGCCTCTCATTGAGGAATTGCAAATGTTGTGGAATGGTATTAAAGCTTATGATTCATTACAAGGGGCAACATTCAATTTGAAGGCTATGTGTATCTAGAGTATACACGACTTCCAACCAATGGACTGTTTGTAAGATGTGTTACCAAAGGTAATGTGGGATGCCCATCTTGTGGCCCAGCTACAAAAGCTCATTCTTCAAGGAAATTAAAGAAAATGATTTATTGTGGGAGTTGGCATGATCTACCAAGGATCCATCCCTATTAGTGAGCTTAGATTGCTTTCAATGGTGAAACAAAAAATAAGGTGGCTTTTGTGTGAGTGATTACATCAAATATCATAAAATGGGATAAGGAATGGGAAACATGGTTGCAAGGTCCATGAAATAGAGCTAGCTCAAAACATGACCCTATACACAACATGGCATCAAGCGGCATAGCATCATGTTCAAACTTTCGTATTGGGAGGTAAGCATTACAAGCCAAAAACATTGAACTAATGTGGTCCTTATTACTACAAGGAATTGCTCATCTACAACACCTTGGATGTCATGCACTATGAGAAAAACTTATGTGAAAATGTGATAAAAACTATTTTTGGTGCCAAGGATACAACAGTAGTCTGAAAATATATGGAACAATGTGGAATTTGACCACATTTATGGCTACAAGCTAATGGGCTTGGGTTCATTAACCCTATAGCTCCATATGTTCTAATAGATGAGGAAAAAAGGCAGTTCATGCAAATTATTCTAAACTTGAAAACTCCCACAAGCATTATGTGTCTTCATTGAAGAAATGGGTCTAGAAGGATGGTGATTTTAATGGAATGAAATCACATGACTTTCATGTGATGATGCAAGACATTTTTCTATTATGCATGCAACATATAATGGCAAAAGGTTGCAAAATGACCATCATCCGCTTGAGTCATGTGTTAAAAAAACTATGTGCCAAAATTGTGGACCCAACAACAATGGTTGAGCTCAAGACTAATGTGGTAGTCACACTAGTATTGTTGGAGAAGGAATTTCCTCCTTTCTTTGACACAATGACCCATCTTCTAGTCCATTTAGTTGAAGAACTAGAAATTTGTGGTCTAGTACATAGGTGCTAGATGTATCCTATGGAACGTTATATGAAGACATTAAAGGGATATGTGAGGAACAAAGCAAGGCCTAAAGTATCCATGGAAAAAGGTTACGTAATAGAAGAGGCATTGAGATTTTACACAAAATGTTTGCAAAATTTTACAACCACAATGTGAAGGGTGTGGGATGAAAAAGAAAACTAGTGTATGGTTGATGAAGTGGTTGAAGGAAACGGGCACCCAAGAAAATTGAATGCTGACCTTCGAGACATGGCCCACTCTTTTGTCCTTCAAAATGTGGAACTAATGGTTCCATGGTGCTTGTATGCCACTTTAAACTTTATACTAAATACTTTTAAGTTCCAAACATAAATTGGAGCTTTGCATTGGATACAAGTCAAAACATTCATAACTTCTATATCTTGGTTGTTATGCTTGAACTAACCCATGGCTAAATTGTGATGGCAAGAAACACATTGTAGAAGTTGGGATACAAAATGAAGAAAGACGTGAATTTTTACGAACTATTAGTTGATCTTGAGGTAAAGCTCCTGTATTCCCAGACCACCTTGTAGAAGTTGCCCCATTTCCAATTTGGGTAAGGATTACCATTTCTTCAACCATCAAAGATGGTGAAATAATTGACAAAGATGTTGTGCATATGTCCATGCCGCCAATATTGGAAGCTATAATATATCATGCAATGTATGTTTTTGGAAACCATTTACATGTTTCAAATGGTGAAAAACATTTTACCACAAGGGATAGTGGCATTGTTGTTACGTTTGAACAAGAATGTGTCTTAGGACCAAATGATCAACAATTTATCCTTGCAAAGCTAGAATATGTAGGTTGGATTAAAGAGATATTGGAACTCAACTATGGGGTACTCAATAGTATAATATTTTTCTACAATTGGATGAAAGCAAGTTACACAAGGAGTAATGCAATAATCAAAAGAAATGAGCACAACTTCACACTTGTTAATTTCAATTCCCTAACTCCCATATCTAATCAATCTTTTGCTTTCACAATTCATGTAGAACAAGTGGTTTTTTTAGCTAATCCAAAGGAAAAAGGGTGGAAGGTAGTTCTACGCAAAGATCCACATGGGAAATGAATAACAAGGGGTGTTGACTCTGACCCTATTGATTTGGATATGTTTAAAATTGAGAGTGATGATAGTTACACTAGTTTACAAGCTCCAATTTCAATTCTTAAGGTAACTCAAATAGCCACTATTGTTGGAAGAGTTCCACTCATGCCTATAGATTTGGTAGATGTTGTTACTATTGGAATGAATCAAGATAGTCATGACAGTGATCCACAAAGTGCAAATGAGTTTGATGGGCCAAACAACTCTGACAACAATGGTTAACCTAACCTTAATTTACTATAATGGTTTCAGTTTCAAATTGGGATGAAGGTTCAAAACAATGCTCAAAGCCATGTACATGTGTTATTGTAATTTTGTAAATCATCTACTTGACTTGAGGGCCTCTTTGTGTCATTTGAAATATCAATAATGTGGACTATGTGTTCAAATTTTCTATAATAGTGTTGAACTATATATCCAAAAGTATGGGCCTTTAGGGTTAGGTGATGTAAAGATCATCACATATATGGTCATTAATTTGTGGTTCAATATTAATTTAATTTCGAACTACACATCGTGTGTTCACTTTATTCATTACAAATTTTAACTAGTAAATAATGGTATTTGAATACTTCAAATTTGACATATAGATATAAAATTAATAATTATAATATATATTTTATTAATTATTAATATATATATGTATGTATAGAAATTCAGATTAAATATATTATATACTCCATTTTCCCATTTCATTTTTTAAAATTTCAAATTGTTGTCCCTTATTACAATTCTTTATTTCATGTGAAACAATTATTAATAACAATGATAAACATGTGAACTTGACTATGTTAGCAAACTATGATTAACACAAATAATAATAACCTAGAAGAATATTTTTAATTTAATATTGCCATATCATATTATAAATGACATTACAGTCACATCAATCATAATTTGATGACTAATTTTACGCACATTAATCATATCAGCCAACATAGACAACTTTGCATTAGCATTATCTTTGCCACGTGTGAAACATGTTGTTTGATTTGACTATAATGCTAGTTTTTGTAGTCAAAACGAACATTGCTACTTTTAGTGTTAGTCATCATGGACACCCTTGGTCACTTCATATTAGTACTCTATCTTATATCGTGATTATATAATCATTTCAATCACAATGTTAGTACCAAAAAAACCATACTTTTATAGTAATGATAGGCTACCTTGTAAGTTACTTAACTAGACATAAGAAATTTACTACATTTACTATGTTTAAATATACTTAAAATAAGTTATCCTACTAATAGGTTAACTTAGGCAGGCTTGCCTAGGTTCCTAACTTTAGGTTTTTTGTCAAGTCGACCTAGGTTGCCTCATTACAAAATGTTTTATCATGTTTATAACCACCTCAAGTTTGTGCAACTAGATGTGACATAATTCTCTTAGATTGATTTATTTTTTAGCGTATGAATCCATAGGTTAACCTAGGCTAGATTAGTAAGTAATATAGGTTGACAAACTAACTCATCTTGAATCAACTTAGGGAGGTTTAGGTTTAGGTTAAGTTGGTAGGTAGTAAGTAGGTTGACTAAAGGTCAACCTAGGGTGGCCAAGGTTAATTCAAGGTTAAATATTTTCAGCTTTATAACTTTGTGTTAAATATAATTAGTATAAAAAAATGTGGTAGTGTAATGGATGAGGACTTGAACCCCAAAGTGAAGGTGAAGGGTTCAAATCTTCACCCTTGCAACCGATGATACTTAGGCCACTTGGCTTAGGTTAGGTAGCCTAATTTAGGCTTTTTAAGCTAGGAATCCAACATTTGTTTTTATTATAGGCCACCTAGCCTAGGGGTCCATTCATAGTAAAAGGAGCTAAGTCACTTGTTGATTGTAGTGAAAACTACACCTCTACTACTTTGAAAAATCACCAATAATAATACATAATGATATATTTATTCATATTTTGGGGTTTTGCTTGTTTATTCATGAGATTGATATCCTACAAATTTGGAGTCATTTCATTATGTTATTAAAGTCCTTTATCATACACAAAACACTTGTTGACAGGGTTTTTTTAAGGACTATAAAATTTTAATGTGTTTTTTATTACTCAAACATTCACCAAGTGTTCTCAATTTTATTATGGGCTCTAACATACTTCAGAAGAAGGGCCACATGTGTTTATATTTTTAAATGCACATGTATTGAATCCATTGAACAAATGTTGTTAATTTTGATTATGAGTGTTTTTAATGGTTAAAAAAGTTCAAAATTTGTAGTCATGGTTGAAAACAAAAGTTTGCATTTGACTATAATTTAGGTCCACATGCAAAAAAGAATAATTTTTATTATAATATGGGTCATGTTTGGTCACAATATTGATATTTAGTCCCAAAAATTACATTTAAAATCTAGTTTTGGTATTTAATAAAATAATCCATGCAAGACACGTGTAAAATGTAGTCCTTGGTAAAGACTCCGACCTTGGCACTAGTGGCTCCTTTTACTATGAATGGACCCTTAAGTTGTCTAACATAGGTAGTTCACTTAGTTAGGTTAAGCTAGCTTGACTTTTGGTTAAGTAAACTAGGTTAGGTTGCCTAACATATTTAGGTCATCTAATTCAATTAGGTTAAGCTAGGTTGACTTTTTAGTTATGCTAGTTACATGGGCTAAATTAGGCTGACTTTTGGTCATGTGCAATGACTCATAACATGTTTATAAATTTTTAACATATGTCATCCATCCATCAAGGCGTCTTTTTTAACACTTAATTAAGCAAAACAACTAAGTTGAAATGACATGCACTTTACACATCATACCAAGGTTAATGATGACATGGAATTTCATTATTATAAGAAAATAAAAAATTCCTAGTCATTAAAATGATTGGGCTTTGCAACTAAATGTCTCTCGTGACTAAATGGGTGAAACAACATGGGTTTGGCATTTCATTAATCATCAGTTGCATATGTCCTTTCTGATTAGTATGTAGTCATAAAGGCTAATTGAAAAACCCAAAATGTGTTGTCATGATTTGATAAATATTGCATTTGTTTCAATTTTAAAACCACAAAGTCCATTGATGTGAAAGTTTCACTCTTAATTAATACATATCTTTATTCCTTGTTTACATATGAAATTTTCACTACCAACTAATACATATGCCTACTCCTTGTTCACATTTGAAACATCTTTCCTCATAATTGGGCATTTGGGGACATTTAACCTTGAAAAGTTTGGATAACAATTTAGAATTTGCATACTAACCCTAATTGAATTATAACTTATGACCATAAGGTCAAGTTTAGATTATGCTGATTTCATCACAAAAAAATTACAACATGTGAAAAAATACCCAATGTTGATAAACCTTGTAAGTCTTCAATTGCACCATAATAACACCCCTTCAACCAACTTATAAAAACAAAGAAAATAACACATTTGAAAGCTCTCACATAAATTTTGAAAGCAAAACATTAAAAAAAACATTGGACATAATTGATAGTTGAAAAAAAGTCTAATTAGAACATGAAATCTTGATTGTAATCACATGAAATCATTGTTTGAAGTTTTTTTAAACAAAACTTGTTGTTGGACAACATTGTCTTATGTTTTTCAATCAAGTTCGCTTCAAATGTAAGAAATTTAACCATGTATTTTAACTTCAAGGGTTCATCACACCCATCATGTATGTCACTAGGGCAATTCTTGATGATGAAAATGAACCATCTAGATTTTCAATGCCAAGCCTAAATCATTTCAAATTAATGATGACACTTGCAAATTAGAAATTCATTCAATCAATTTGTGATCCCACAATACCAATGACTTGACGAGCCAAGAAGGAAGCATTTAGAAATTGCAAGGCAAGCATGACCTACCCACCAAATTATTGGGTTTTCAATCTATACTAGTTGCACAAACAATTATCGAAAAAATTGTAGAAGTGCTATACTTGGGGCCAAAACATTGAAGCATAAAAAAAAAATTCATAAAATGGATCTTCTCATATATATTCACTATGTTTGGATTCTTTTACGAGGTGGAAAACACATAATTTCAACAATAATTTAAGCTAAGCTTTTTCCTCTTTTCCATTTCCTTGAAGCTTTGAGTTTTTTTCTTGCATTGAACATTGTGGTTTGAAAAGAAATATTGTTTTGTTCTTGGCCATGCTTGGAGTTTTCAAGCATGGAGCATGAAGCTCCAAGCATGAAAGCTCCAAGCATGGCAAAGGGCAAATAAAATTGCTTTCGACCTTTATGCTTGATGTTGAAGTTATGGAAGTTGAGAACAAAAATGGCTCTCAACCATTAAGTTCAATGCTAAACATACATGCTAAAAGCAAATTGTTTTGCCCTCAACCATGGTCGAAGCTCCAACCATGGCCAAAGGCATAAAACATTTGCTATTGACCATGGTTAGAGATCCAGGTTCTATGCTTGGAAGCTCTGGCCATGGCTGCAAGCAAAATGTCTTGCTATCGGTCTCCTTTCAGTGCTAAAGTGGTGGAGGCCAAAAGTAGTTGTTTTTGCTTTCAACCAAGCTTAGAGTTCCAAGCATTATGCTTGGAGTTTTTTAACATGGCTAAAATCAAATTTTTGTTGCCCTTGGTCACATTGAAGAATTCCATCAAGAAGTCATGCCTTGGTGTTGTCCATTCAATTCAAACAATCTTAATAGACTACTTTATTATTCCAACTTGTTCCTTCCCATTCCAATTGAAACTAGACATTGATGTTTGATGCAATTTGGAGATTTTCTTGCACCTTCTTTATTTTTGGTAATGCAACTTGTAAATGTTTTACAAAAAAAATTATTCTATATGGTAGAAATATGTGTAGAATTAAGGTCATGCAAGCAATACATGCAAGAACAATACCTATCACTAGGAGAAAAATGTTAATTTGCAACTATAAAACAATTACAATTGATATTTACAAAAATTGCCTTAATTGCATAATTGAAATTACACCCAACATTTAGTTGTAAATTATGATTCAACATGATATCACCAAATGCACTATGGATGATGTATATGATCAACATATACATGTTCAACTTTTCACTATTCATATAACATTTGCAACTAGGTCTTATTTTTGCAATTGTTTTGACAACTATCAAATATCCACACATTTCCCATGTCTTAAATTAAGGAAATTTTGAAACAATGATTTCATATGTTGAAAAATTCATGCCATCAAATTCTAACAGCTTATGATGGTGCCATTTGGCAATACCTAAATTCACCACGTGGCATCATGAGGAAATTTGGGTGAATTTTTGAAAAATTATTCAAACATTGATCTTGGCCATCCATTATAAAAATTCATTTAAATGGCCCACTACTACAAAAACAAGTTATTTTGACTAAAGGATCTAATAAAAAAGGACCCGAGCATTTGGACATGTGTCAAAAACACCATCCTATCAATTAAAACAAGTCATTTTGGATCTATCCAATGTGATTGAGGGGTGGTTTTTTTTATTGGAAGACCATTAGACAATTTGATTAGTAAAATTTCTACCCAATTTGTTTTTGGATTATTACCACAAATATTTTTTTGGTGTAAGTACATCTAGGTAGGTAAGTAGCTAGGTTGTAAAAATGCAAGTAAGTAGGTGGTAGCTTAGTCTAACCTACTTAACCTAATTGAGTTTTTTTAACCTTCCTAACTTAACCTAACCTAATCTAAACTACCTATTTTAACCCTCTAAACATGTATATAAATTACAAATATTAGGAATTGAACCCCAAACCTTCACAATGATAAACCAAATCCTTACCAATGGACTACACCATCAAAGGTGTTCAACTTTGTTAAGTTTTTTTTTTCACATGTTTATTTCACATCATTAAACATAATGGCTAAACCTAAGTGGCAACTAAATAATATAATGGCTAAACCTAATTGATAAACCTAATGGTTAAACTTTGGCTAAACATTGTGATTAAATCTAGTGTTTAAACATAATGACTAAACTTTGGTTAAACCTAATTGATAAACCTAATGGTTAAACTTTGGCTAAACGTAGTGATTAAATCTAGTGTTTAAACATAATGACTAAACTTTGGTTAAACCTAATTGATAAACCTAATGGTTAAACTTTGGCTAAACCTAGTGATTAAATCTAATGTTTAAACATAATGATTAAATTTTGGTTAAACCTAATTAATAAACCTAATGGTTAAACTTTATAGCTAAACATAATAGTTAAATCTAATGGATAAACATAATGACTAAACCTCAGTTAAACATAGTAATTAAACCTAATTGATAAACCTAATGGCTAAACTTCATGCCTAAAATTTTGGCTAAACCTATTGGCTAAACATAATGATTAAACCTTGGTTAAACATGGTGTTTAAATTTAGTTGATAAACTTAATGGCTAGCCATAGTGGTTAAATATAAACTAAACCTAGTGGCTTGGCATAATTATTAAAATTTGGCTTAACATAATGCCTAAATCTAGGTTAAATTTAATGGGTAAATTTAATGGTTTAATATAGTCACTAAACCTAGGCTATTCTTAGTGGCTAAATTTAGGTTATACTTAGTGACTAAATACAATGGTTCAACTTAGGCTAAACCCAATGCCAAATCTAATGGTTAAATTTAAAAGTAGATGTAAGCTACAATGGTTCACTTTTGTGATGAAATGGTGTTTTTTCGTTGGGTACCCTTTATTCAAATGCGTATGGTGATTAATATATCCTTAGATTTACTAATTTAGACTTGGATTTAGACTAATAATTTCATTTCCCACTTTGTATTGATCATCAGCATCGAGACATCCATGCGAGGCCTTAAGGGTTCAAAGACCTAGACGTGGTGTTGGTTAGAGGAAATGAAACTTAAGATTCTTATAACAGAGCTGTATGATAGGCGACTTACATGTACAGTTCTTTGGTGAAAAAACTATGTGGTTATTTATTTATAAAAAAAAACATTTGTTAGTAGTAATGGACTTTTGAAGTCAAAAAAATGGACTAGTCATCTAACTAGAACATCACAAAATAGAAAAAATTATATTGATTCACATTCCAAATTTATTATTGGGATTCAATATATAATGTAATACAAGAAGATAAACTCATAGGGTGAAAACACAATTAAGTGAACTATGGATTGTCACAGTTATAATTTTTTTGGATTATAAATGAATTTAAAATGTAAAACCATATCAAACATTAAAACTTTTAATTTTTTCATTATCCATGTTGCAATAGACTTTAGTGAAAATCTTATTAAAAATTATGGATGAGTTTTAAGAAAAGAATGGTCTCATTGTGGACTTCTAACATGATGACACTATGTTTGTCACATTGAGAAAATGAAAAAATTTGGACTCAATAAATATGTCATAGTAATATCAAAATTAAAATAAAAAAACCAGCCACCATAAAATGAATAATCTAATTGTGAAATGCATTGAATTTTTTCCAATATAGTTTTTTTCATATTTAAAATTTTAATTTGTCGTGATTTTTGTCATTTTTTAGAATTGATATTCCATTTCACATTGAAATCTTTAAAATTTTCTTTAAATTCTTGACCAATCACATGTTTAGGGATATTTATAGGATGGTCTATTAATGACCAAAACCATAAGGGATAATTATAGAATTTATAATTTAATAATTATTTTAAATGTAAGAATTATAGTTAGTGTAAGATGTGGATTTTTCAAAATGTCAAACGTGAGTCACCTAACCATGTTTTTACCCCATATGAAGAATCTTTTCTTTGAAAACCTTAATTGTTTAATAACTAAGGACTTTTGAATGGTTAAAATTTGACCATGTTTTCATAAATCCATATAAGTTATAAATTTTGTTTATTTTTCAAAAACATTTGGCCCCCAAAGCATTTTTTTAAAAAGTTTTAAATGGGGTGTAGCCAAAAAGAAGAGGGTCCTACGAGAACAGACAGCGCATACACTATCTGATGTGAACCCTGTGCGCAGATCGACCTCACATCTGTTGACAGCCCAACAACTCCAAAACTCAAACTGGCTTCCTGCTCTCCCTGATCCCTCAATGATCCACAGACTGACTGACCCAACGACACCAGCAATTCAATGACACACGCTTCTAGTCATGCATCTCGACACTGATACAAGTACAAAAAAACTCTTCATTGCTTATTCACAGAAATATGTACATCCTCATGAGCTCAGGCATTTTTGGCCATTAGAAGCTCGCATCAAAAGGAAGAGGGTCCTAAAGCTGCCTTAACATATTGTTTTTCGTCCTCCTCGATTCCTCTCATTCAGCTTAGCAACAAGAGTTCAACCATGCCTAAGATGCAGCGGAAAAAATCTCCAGCAATAGCTAAGCCCTCACTACTATGCACTTTCACCCCCCTTACACCTCTCCTGATCTATTCCTTTTCTGCCGTTCGCTCCTTCCAGAAGCTCCTCCCACACGCTCCAAACCGCCATTCTCCATAATTGCATTACCGACATCAATCATAATTTGGAGCCGCCATTCAAGCTCCATACCCATTCAATGCAGCCGTCATGCAAAACTCCTCAGTACAGCTCCTCCAACAAAGCTTCCCATGCAAAAGTAACCGTCATAGAAACCAACGGCTTAATTAACAATGGCCTAACTTCCCTGATCAATGACATCCAGGAGTGTGACGTAACCTAATTTCGGGTTACAGGGGCATTATTTTTATGGACTTTGTGAATTTTCCTTTTAGGACTTCCAAATTAAAAATTGACATCAGCTACATTAAATACAAGTTTTCAAATAGATTTGGAAAGGTTTGTAAGTGATTGAACATGTGTTATTCAAAGATTAGAATAATAATTTTTTAAAAATAACAACCATGTCCATTTGAATCATTTTAAAGAATCTTGTATGGACTAGTAAAGAATGTAATGTTTGCCAATATTGAGCCACCGTAGCTTACATCTACCTTTAAGTTAAACCTAATGGCTAAAATTTGATTAAATTTTGGGTAAACCTAGTGGTTAAATCTAATGGCTAAACATAATGGCTAAATCTAATGGTTACACCTAATGGCTATATGACCTAACTAGTGGTTAAACTTAAGTAGGTAAATGGGTGGATAAGTATGATGTATGTAATATACAAATAGGTGGGTAGGTACATAGGTAGGTAAATAGTACGTAGGTGGGTGGGTGGGTGATAGGTAGGTAAATAGGTGGGTGAGTAAGTAAAAGGTAAATACATTGAATAATACACCATGTCACATTTGATTAAAAACCATTGGCCATCTTGATTAAATGTTGCACTTGACTAAAGACCATTGGTCATTTTGTTTAAAGATCATTAACCATCTTGATTAAATGTTCAATTTGACTAAAGACCATCAGTCATTTTGATTAAATATTATTGGCCATCTCAATTAAATATTCAATTTGACTAAAGACCATTAATCATTTTGATTAAAGTTGTACAACTTGACTATATGTATCTAGTCAAATTAATCACTATAGTCAAGTTGATCAATAAAAAAATACATGTGTCATTCAAGCTCTTGGCCATTAGTCAAAATGTACATGTCCATTAGTTGAAATGACAAATTAATCAACTTGAACCTCTTAAAAAAGCATGATTTTGTAACAATGGTCTTACATTGTGACATGTGGCCTAATCGAAAGCTACCACATGGCATATTAATTGTATTTTGGAGAAAAAAATTCAAACGAATATTTATTTGAATAAATAGGTAGGTAGGTACATAGGCCTATGTAAGTACATAAGGTAGGTAAAACTAGGTATATAAGACATACATACCTACCTACTTAGGCTAAATACCTACATACCTATTTACATAAATAAGTAATTAGGACTTATCTACCTACCTACTTACCTATTTAAGCAAATAAAAGTTAAGTGGGTTAAAAAGTAACCATGTAAATATTATTATTTCATTTTAATTTTTTTTTAATGTTAAGTTTTTTTTTATGTCATCCCAAATAACACATGTTCTCTAATGTGAAAACATAAAAGAAGGCACTTTTATTATACAATTTACAAGATGAAATTAAATGAATAAACATATGAGTTAAATTTTCTAATTACACTTCAATTGCAAATTGAATTGCAATGAAAAATATTTTCCCCCATGTTTTGTGCTTATTTTTAATTTTTAAAATTATATAAATAAATAGGTAAATAAATAAATAAATAACTAATTAGCCGACTAATTATTTTTTTAACACTAACTAATCACCTACATACCTACCCACTTACAAACCTACCTATAATTACTTATTATTATTTAATTATTTAATTCTAGAAGTAAAATTCATTCATTGTTATTTCATACTTTGAATTAATTATTTTTTAAATTATTTTTTATATAATTAATTATTTAATATGTAATTCATTAATTTGATAAAAACTATATTTAATGAAATTAATTTACATGTTATTATTTTAATCTTAAATTTCATAATTTAATCATGAATAATATAATTTTAAAAAACTTGACAGTTAAGCTTTTAAGTGCTATTTATCAACTAATTAAATTAGTAAATAAATATAGTACTAACTAATTCACCATATAATTTCATTAACTATTTAATAAGTAGTAAATACCAAATACTTGATATTCACTATCAAATATTTAACTTAATTTATTTAGTTGATAATCATTTTTATTTAATCATTAATATTAGGTAAATAATTTAACTCATAAATATTTAATTAATTAATATCTAATAACTAATTAACTGTTAGTTTGTTTAATATTTATTTACCATAAATTTTACTAATAAATGTAAATTATTAGATAATTTATTGAATATTAACTAAATAAGAAATAAATTTAATTAATATTTTTATAAACTATGTAATCAGTAATTAATTAATTAATTAATGAAAATATTGTAAATTATGTATTGATTATTCATTACTATATATATATATATAATTTATGTTTGATAAAATAAATAACATATTAAATAAATACTACATATGTTTAATTAATTAACTTTTTTTGAATTTTTCATTCTAATCAATTAATTATGAATATTGATTCATCAATAACTATTAATTTATCAACTAATAAATTTTAAAATAAATTATTATTTATCCATAATTATTTATCTAATCAATTAGTTGATAATATTATTTTTTCAATAATTAATATTGGTTGAACATGAAGATTATATCATCTTAATATGATTTTGTTACTATTATTTAACTATACATTAAAATAAACATGGTATATTTGTAAACAAAGCAAAATATGAAATCAAAATGATAGTTTTTATTTTAATATCTTCATGAATTGAACTTATATTTGTTTAATATTTGTTGATATATACTTTGATTACATGGTAAATATATTATTAATGTAATTCAAAACAAATTAGTTTACATATATTTAGACAAGAATGGCATGTTGATAATCAAATTTTATTTCAAAATACATGTACAAGGTCATTATGTAATTTAGAAACTACAAAAACCAACCATGGCCCCCTTAAACCCCATGCCTAAAAATCAAATACCAAACTAATATCCATAATATTGTTAGTTAAATGATGTTATACATCACCAAAAAACTTATATATTCATTGTTCAAACTAATCCTAATTGCTTGGGGTATTAGTTGATAGATGTTGCAATTTTAAAATACATAACAACTTGCCAAAAAAAAAAAAAAATGTTACTTGCGAACAAGAACAATTAAAAATTCACACATCAAATTAACCCAATCTTTTGAAACACATTTTGCAAGATTTTTGTTTAAATGTTGAAAATAAATATTGGCAAGCTCCTCACCAATGTGAACTTTAAGAATCTCTCCATATACTGCCTTCCAACTATTTGACATGATGTCAGCAAATAGTTTAGAATTTTCACATAGTGATCCTTGAAGTTCACTAGCACTTTGTTTTCGCACTTCAAACTTTTGGATCTCAAATACATTTGTTTCATCGATTGCCATACGAACTTCTTCCATACTTGCCCAATAAATTGGAATGTTGATGGAATCCCTTAATTTTGTTGTGATCAAACCCTACACCCATAAAGTTGGAAATTGTGATTAATTATTATAAAATGAGATTATCATGAAAATATATCATCAACCTTAGTAAATGTCTATCATATGACCATAATGTACTTGAAAAAATCCATTTGTGCACAATTTCAATGAAATATTTTAAATACATGTAATATATTTTCCTTACCACAATTCAAAACATTTCATATGCCAAATCCCAAAATGTTTTTAATCCGAATTAATCTTTTCATAGGTTTGTTTACATTTTTTTCATTAAAAAAATATGGACATACATGTACAATTATATTAATGAATAATGCACAAATCACATTTAAAAATTAAAATTGCAACACATCATCCAATTAAAAAAATCACCAACCTTAGAAATTAAATCTTCCCAACTAGCCTCAGCAATGTCTATAAAGTTATCCATAGATGGGTGGGGTGATCCATCATTGATTTTTGTTGTAGGGAGGTTTGTCCATCTACCAGTAAATATCAAAAATAAGATTCCACCTGATACCAATTCAGTTGCTCGATGAACAAAAAACTTTTGCAAATTTGTTTGAAAAGCTCCACCACATGCTTCGAAAGCTTTTGGGTTTTTTTCATTTATAAAAGTTTGTCCTTT
>Ga0116227_10008452_pt1 | contig 19396 bp, 13 predicted proteins | sample S1TSphgellanicum_FD_89693 | JGI IMG/M metagenome (GOLD analysis project Ga0116227, IMG submission 89693) | Host-associated microbial communities from peat moss isolated from Minnesota, USA - S1T2_Fb - Sphagnum magellanicum MG | ecosystem: Host-associated > Plants > Peat moss > Unclassified... | reverse complement strand
TTTTTTTTTGTAAAATTTTTTTTTTTTTAAATACCGAAAAAAAATTTAGTTTTTTTTGCAATAATTGCATTTTTTTTTTTTTTTTTTTTTTTAAGTTTTAAGTTAAAGGTTTTTTAAATTAATTTTTTTTTTTTTTTTTTTGGGGGTTTGTGGTTTAGGTCCAAATATTAAAATTGACCCCACTCAACCACTAACATCCCCTTGTCTACTTGATATTGCTCATAAAGACAAGAAATGGAGTAAGGATGGGTCAAAATGGCAATGTAAAGTTGACAATTGCATCATTGCATATGATGTTACATGGTTGTTAACCAAACATTTAAAGAAAGTACATGGCTTAATGGCAGAGAAGGCCAAACGCAGGAGGCCCTCAACTTCTAAAGGGGTCCAAGCAAGATAAAGTAGACAAGAAAATTAGTCTTTTTAGATGCAAAATTGAAATTATTGGTAAAATGTGTATTAAAGTAGGTTATTTCAATTGACAATTTGAATTTTTTTTCATCCAAACATAAAATAATTGTATTACTTTAACTTGAAAACACATTATTCGAACCCCAAAAAAAAATTGCTCTACTTTCACTCTACTTGTCAAAAACAATGATATTGTTTTTTTCTAGAAAATACCAACAAAGTAGGTATATTTTACATGGAAGTAGAAATCAAATTATGTGGTGAGGGACATATATTGATGGAGCATATGCACCCAACAAAAAAATCTAGGTGTATTGTATTGTTTTGGAATCAAGCATGTTTAAGACCATTAAAAGTGCCTTGCAATCAAACAAATTGTTGAGGTACTCAATGAACTCCAAATGGAAAACAATTGATAGATTTGGGACCCAACTAAAAGGCCTTCAGCCCAACATAATAATTTGAGGTCATTCCAACACTTCATTTTCATATTCATAAAACCTTTTGAAGTAGGAAATTGGGCTCAAGTAGAATAGCAAGTGGAAAGGTTTAATCCAAACCATTGATTTTTTGTTTTAGAAGTAGGGGTAGGTTAAAGTGACCTAAAAAAATATGGTCATCAAAAGCCCATCCAATGGTCTAAAATGGGCCACATATGCCCTCTTTCAAAATTAGGTGATCAAACACCTTTTTCGATATGGTTTTTCAATTTAAAGTTTGAGTAGAAGATGCTCCAACTTTCGTGTGAACTCCAACGCCTTTGCTTCTTTATAGTAGTTTTTCCCAAATGCCATCACTTCGGTGTTAGAACAAGGGTCAAAGTCTAAAACATGTTGCAAGCTTGTTGTAGGGAGTGGATGTTGAAGTTGTTGTTATCTATGTGAGAGAAATAAAATTTCTTTTTGCCCAAGGATTCTAGGTCTTCAAAGTTGAAAAGGGAGGGTCTATTGAAAAAACAAAATAGACAAATCTGGAATTTTGTTTGAGGTCAAGCTTGTAAGTTGGATGAGTAAATGATAGCATCAATGGGAAGAGCATGGAACTTAACACACTTTAGAACTAGAGCTTCAATATTAACTTTAACAATGTTGATTTTTGTCGGTTCTATCAAATCGAAAAAGCATTCGAGAATCAAAAACACCCTGCTGAACTATCAAATACTTTTTTAATTCCTGGGAATGAAGCAAGAAAATTGTATAATTAAGGTCATTTGCAACACATCATTGTTGCCTATTTAGAAATATTTGCATAAAGTACTTGATATTGTGTAATGCTTACATCTTGGAAGGATTATGTCCTCATTTAAGTCTTTATGACCTAGATTTATTAGGTCTATGATTAGGATTTTGTGCAATATGGTCTTGGATTTTACAACATGTAACTAGGATACTATGAATTATGACCCTATGCTTTGGATTTTGTGCAGAATCTTGGTTAGATTTTTGCAACTTGTAACTAGGTCATTATCAACTATGAATTTGTGCACTGGTTTTTGTGCATTGTTTGTTTGGACCTATTGGGTTTATTAGATCTATCCAAGTTGATTTTCTATAAAATGCACCTGGATTTTGTGCATTATATACATCCCAAGGCAATTTGATTAAATATGTTGGATTTTGTGCACTATGCAATTGGACTTTGTGCACTAGAATATGGGCGAGATGGTTAGGTATGTGATTTTAGTTGGTACATACATGTGATTAGGGTAGGATTTTCCCATATTCCATCTTGAAGTTGCCTTGGGCTATTTAAGTGGGTAGTCTATTTCATTTTTCATGGTCCATAAGCTTGTGCCAAAGTTTGGGATGTGTGGTTAAACATGTTGGTGTGGTCGGATTGTTTGAAGTTGAACATGATGTAGAATGCATGATGGTTGCATAGGGGGATCATCTTTTGAAACAATCTAACTCCATGACAACATATTGAACCACGCCTCCAAGGGAATCTCAAATTAGACATTAGTTGTGGATTTCAAATCACTCGCCAATTTGTTCTTCAATTTTTTCAATGCAGTTTTTAGAGTTGTTTGCCACATTTGAGGGGTATAGAATGTAAATATGCATAAAAGATCTAGTAGAATATTAGTCATTCAAAATGTGAGGACTTGGAGATTGCAAGCTTGCCAAAAGTATCTAAAATGAATGCAATTGTTGAAGTCATCTCTATTCTAGCCTTCATAATATTTGCAAGCATTTGGTCACTTATTTATTCTTCAACAGTTTGGCCCAAGTTAGTCTTGGTGTAATCATGTCAATTCACGTGCTTGGGGAATTTGCTGGAAACTTGTTGCAACATCATTCACAAATGTGGTGAATGCTTGGAAATCAACTTTGGCTCAACTAAAGCACTTGTGATCTTGCAATAATTCTTCAGGTTTATTAGGAGAGGACATACTACTCCAATTTCTACAAGAAGTTGTTAAAGCTCAATAACATTAATGTTTTGACGTAGTAGTGGATTTATTTGGATTTGCATCAAGTTAGGTCTACTATTGGAGGAGCTATAGCAGTTCATTCTTGTTTTCATTGATCAATTTTTTCATTGGTTTGTTTGGGTCAATCCTCTTGTGTAAGCTGAAGTTTTAAGGCCTTGTTAATTTCATTAGGTGGTGTTATTAGCATATTTAGAATTGAACTTTTTATAAACGATGAATGTTTTTGTAGACTCTCATATTGAATGCCACATATGAGATAGGACAAACATAATTGCTTCAATAATTGTTGTCTCTTTTTGTGATGCTTTCAATTGCAAGTCTTATGTTGATCCTCATTTTCCATCCAACACAAGGTTTGATTAATAGCATTTTGATGTCTTCTGAAAGCAAACCAATGATGATGCAAATGTGATATTTAATGGGTTTGGCATAGTGGTGAATGCAATGGGGTAGAAGGTGAAGCCATATCTCCCTCAAATTAATGATGAAATGGTAATTCAACAACATAACTTACTAAAAAAATAACAAAACCTATCAAAATTTACAAGTAATTAATTTGCTTTATTCTCGAACTACAAGTTGGCTAATACTATAGTTTAACCAAGAATAGAGAATTCCATTGAGAAAATTGTTTCCAGTTTTGCCTACCTAAAATCCAATGACAATTAAAAACAGAAGAGCTTGTTTGACCATAGTTACCAAGTGACATCAATGAATCATTCCTTGAGACGACATAACTTCCACTGTGAAGTAACTATAAACAACCCAAATACACAAACTATAATGCCAAATGCCTTCACCACAAACCCAAACACTTCTAGAATACCAAATTGGTAGAATATAACAAATTGTTTCCAAGAGCAAGTATAACTCATTTCCTTTGTACATAATCATCACTTTGATAAATAATTAATTCACTTTGTTCTTGAACTACAAGTTAGCCAATTAGGTTATAAATATTGGACCTAAAAAGATTTAAGATTGATAGCCACATTAGCAGATGGCTTAAGATTATAAGATTGTTGGGGAGGGGGAGGGATCAATTATTTACAAGCCCTATCATAGGCTGCCTAGTTAGAAGGTACATTTGCCCTATCCCTTTTGACTACACCCTTGGCTTATTTGACCAAAACTATCACTTTCAGTCCAATTTGATTAGATGTCCCATTGACACATAGTTAAGTAGGTCATTCTAGTCAAGTTGAATAGTCAAAAATTACATGTATCACTTAGGATGGTCCTTTAGTCAACATGGACATGTGCATTAGTCAAGTTGGACAATGTAGTCAACTTGAACAACTTAAAAAATCATGAATTGTAGTAGTGAAAGCAAGTAGGGGGTGTGGTTGGAAAGTAGGGAGAATAGTTGGAAAGGAGGGAGAGTGGTTGGTAACTAAGGTGAGTGGTTTAAAGTCAAACAAGGATATTAGTACTATTTGTGAAGAAAGGTCAGTGGTATTGACAATAGATGAATGGTTGGCTTGTAAGGAGAATGGTTAAAAAGTGTTAACCACTACTTTGGGTAAACATTTTAAGCACTAGGGCAGTTTATGGGGTTTGGTAAGCAATGAGGATGTTTGGAAAGCACTTTGAAGCTAGGTTTAAGCTTGATTTTGATGGTCAATGATTATACATATAGGTCACATTTAACGGTAGTGGTGGATATTAGTTGTGATAAACAAGTAATATAAATTACATGTGCATTGGTTCCCCATCAAATATTTGAGGTACAAGAAACAAAAAGCTATGTTCTTTGCTATTGTTAAAAAGCTTAAAGCTTTTGGCCTTGATCCAAAGTATGACCTAGAGAGTAAGCATGCCACAATAGAGGAATGTTGGTTTTTGTTTGGGGGATCTAGGAAATTCAAAATGAAGTCCCATGGCTTAAAGTTGGAAGATAAGGTGGGTATGGAGGAGATTTATTGGAGGGTTTTCGGGACAACATCTATTACAAATTATGAAATGCCTACCTAGAGTGTGTGAGGTTTCATTGTTAAATCAAAGGGCATTCCTATCAACTGGGCAAAAGCAGCTAAATCAATAGCAAAGGAAAAAGCATGTAGGGATGAGGTAAAGAACAATTGGCATCTAAGGGTAGTGAAGAGAGAACAAACAATAAATATTTTAGAAAGTGATGGGAGCATGATTCCCAATATAGAGGTCAAGGTATCACAATTGGCACCAAATAACCTAGGGTTGGAAGATGCTTATTTTGCATCCCTTGAGGATGACATGGGGCAATCATCCTATACAATGAGCAATTGCCTTAGTGGAGTGTCCATTGAAGATATCCGAAAAGTTACAAAGCTCTTGGATTTGAAGAAGGAGCTACATATTCAATGTAAGTCCAAGATTAGGTCATTGAAAGTGGATGAAAGCATTGTGTCCAACAAGTTGTTGGGCATAAAATATAATTTTCAAAATAGGAAAACAATAGTGGAAGAAGCGCAAGTAGAACTAATAGAGGTTGAGTAGGTCTTAGGTTGAGTAAGCCCAACAACAAGGCCAACCTACCATGGAACTTGTATACCATCAAACATCTTCCTTAGATTTTTAAATTTTTTTTGCATGTTTCATTACATTTAATCATAACCAATAACTTGTTGCACAAGGTCTATGTGGAACTTTGATATTGTTGCACTATCCTTATACATTGTGGGAGTAGTTTGGACAAGTACCTAGGGGTGCAATAATATGTAAACAATGTGGTAGTAAAAATAATTGTATAATTGTTCAATATGTGCTAGGAGTGGAAACTAAAATTCAAACAAATGATATTGGAGGACAAGATCAAGTGATCCACCATGGGGGAGGCAACATACAATGAAGCACAACTAGAGCACATCAAGCTACAACATGATTTTTTGCAACAAACTTGGAGTTAGTAGATTTGGAACGAAAGGAAGCTACAATCTAGACACAATTGTTACAAATGAAAAAACGTGGTGAAATTCCTTTTAGCCTAAGCCCATCTTACATCTTGATAGACCCCAAGGTGATGATCCCAATATGATTATCATCAACAAATGTGGCTTATGTGGGCAATGGTACCATTGTGGTGACATTGCTATCACCTCTCACCTACATACCTACCATCTAACATGTCTAGGGGAACACCTAAAAATGAACAATAGATGCAAGGTATGTAATTAGTGGTTACACCCTGATTGGTGGTCTGGTTGGGGCTTTAGAGACCTTGATTAAGACTTATCTTTTCTACCACAAGAGATGGGCCTTGAAGAAGAACGGGTTCAAGTTTTGAATGAATTGAAGGAGACCACAAAGGTCAATGTGCATGACTTCCTAGGTTGATGTTTAATTTACAACAATTATTTCAATGCATGTTTGTGAATACATCTCATAATTGAACCATTTCTATCGTTTTGCATATGGCAAATGTGACTTCTCATTATCGCAAATAGTGGTTTGTACAAGTGAGGACTTGGACATAGAACCTAGGTTGACTGAACTTGCATCAACTTTAAATGAAGAATCAAGATTCATTTTAATTGGCGCAATTTCAAGCGTGCCAATTAATAGCACCTATGATCCAATGCAGAATCCTTGTAGTGTAGCGCCATCATGCCCAATGTTGTCCCTCAAGATGGTTTCTCCAAGGTCTACCAGATTATCCATAGTTAATGACAACCTAGAAGGCTCTCCTAACATGCCAATGGTCTAGAACAAAGAAATTGTGACAAACATGAATGTCGGGAAAAAGTATGTCAATAGCCTAATTAAAAATCCAACCATGTGCTCCATTGCTAGGAAGGAGGTCCAAGGTCCTTTTACAATAACTAAAAACATCCATGGTAATCTATTTCCCTTTTATCACTATCCAATTATTTAGTTTTCTAGTTTTTTAATGGTGGGGTAGCCTAGTTATTTCAATGGTTAGGACATTTCAAGGGGTTAATTAGATCGTTGTGAACATGTTGGTGTAGAACATAAGGATGCCCAATAGCTTGGGGCTATCGAGCATGACATAATTTCAACTTTCACTCTTACAAAATAGCCTAGCAAAGGAGACCCTCCAACATATTGTGTTCGGGGTAAATTACTTGCATGCATTGATTATGTGATTATTGTTTGGTTATATGACTTTGTGTTTTAAGATCTATTTGTAAGCTTGGGCAACACATGGCATTTGCAAATTAGATTTGATATAGGTTAATAAGGGTTTTAGATTGAAGGACATGTTTATAAAATGCAACTTAAAAAGAAACTAACTAGTATCACACCACATATAAATTTCCAATGATCTGACATATTACCTATTCCAATGTGTGGTTCTTTGATTCATTACCATATTCTAGTTGTAGACTGTTGGCTTTCAACATAATCACACCCCAAAACTAGGTGCGTCATTGGATGCATCCTTGAGGTGTACCCCCATCTAAACATGTATCTACTAAAGCACACAAGGGCACTCTAAACAAGGAAAAGGGCACACCATAAGGAAACAAGGGTATCCAAACCCATGGGAAGCCCATTAATGCAAATGAGGACAATGCAATTATAGGGAAGGAACCCCAATAAATCATAGGCACACCAACAAAAGTTGTGGCAACCCAAGCACCCAAGGATAACAAATTGAAGGAGAAGGTGCAAGAAGCAAAGGACAGCCCTGCAAAATAGAAACCACCACTAGTAAAGAGGGGTAGCCCAATGAAGGACAAGGCACCCAACCCACAATTAAAGGATCCATTGAAAGAGGTGGCATGCAAAGGAAGTAAAGGTAGTCCAACCTTGGACAAAGCAACAATGGATGTGGCTAAAAGCACCCCATCCAAAGACTAGAAACAACAAGGGGTGAAGAACAAGGCACCCAAGTAGAAACCTTTGACCAAACCCAATGGGCCCATTGGTGGCTATGTGGCTAAAAAGATGAAAGCTTGGGATGCAATTGTAAAGCAGACTAATCATTCTAATGATGGGCCTAAGTCTGAAGAATTAGACCCTCATGATGGATTAGATTTTTATGATGAATCATATGATAAGCAACTATTTAAATATGTTGTACCAAAAGTAGCTACAAAGATACAAGAGCGGTCAAAGGACTCAATCCAACCTATAAGTATTTGCATTATAGGTGTAGAGACTTGTAGCACTAGTGCAAAAAATTAACATGGTACATTTCTATCCAATTTGACTATGCAATTTTGAAGGCATTTACATTTTGGTAGTTAGGCACTAGATCTTTATGACAAAAGCCAACCATTTGTATAGGTTGTGTAGCCATATGACAACATTTTTGTAGGACTAAATTAATTGTAGCTTACATTTCAAAATTGTAGTCATTTGGTGATTTGTTTGCTACAATGCACATAAGGAACATGGGAACAATTTTGTGGATGGCAATGGGGACAATGCTATAGGGGTTTCCTTGTAGATGGAAATTGAATTGGACAAACATGCAATTTCCTTGGCAATAGGACTGCCATTTTATACCCCATTTTGTAAATGTATAACTATTTGTAACTTATATTATTGGAATCAGACACGTATGATGTGGCAATTGGTAAGCACTAGAATCTAATAAACAATTGATCAATGGGTATGAAATGTTTCATGTCCATTTTTGTATTCCAAAACTTAACACTTCACATGTTCAGGCAACATCTTCATTAATTCTAATCATTGTGACCATGTTAATATTCATAGATTCAAGATAATGGTTTCATTAATACAATCACCATACACTCTTTGGTGATGGATCTCAACAGTGCACCTTAAACCCACCGAGAAGATTTGATTAGAACCCAAAGCTCCATCACCAATATTTGCATTAGCCAAGCCAAATTGTATAGTCTAACAATTCAAAAATGTTAAGTAATTAGTGCATGCCCACCTAAGTATGTGGGGAGACGGTCAATGCTAGATGAGACTTCAGATTGATAAAAAAAAACTACTATTGACAAAGGACGTCACCACTGAAAAAGGACTTGAACAATGTTGGGAAAGAACATCATTATTGAAAAACTTGAATATGTGTGAACACACTACTAGAAAAGGACCTAAGCACAACTGAGAAGCCTTATGGGACACTGTTGGAAAAGCATTAGAATATTACTAAAAGGACTTGACCATTGTTTAAAAGGACTTTAGTCCTAAAAAAGGAATGGTTTTCCAAGATTGATTTGCTACAATGCTAAGAAAGAACTTCAAGTGCTTAGACAAAATAGAAAAGATGCCAATGCTTAAAGTTGTAGGACCTATAGTATTATAGGAAAGAAATATGTATGAATTCTTGTATATTGTGTACATATTCAATCTAAACCACATTAGATCGACATGTTATTAGAAAAAAAAAACATGTTTTATGGTAGGTTGATCTTAGGAGTCAAACTTTGCTTTTACATAAGGGTGTAAAAGCATGGGCCAAGTAGATACACCATCAAGGACATAAGTTGCTTTAAACAACATTGTTCAAACTTAGTTCACTGAACTTGGAATGTTTTACATTCCCAATGTTGCAACAAAACCTTGGATCAAATTATAGTCCTAGAAATAGAAATTTGAGTCAATGCATTATAACTAACAAGGCTTTGTCTTTTAGATATACTTACAATGAACTTTAGACATCACAAACAAACACATCCAACAAACTAATCATCAATATTGTGCATAAGCCTTAGGTCTTCAAGTGATTCTTTAATCAATTGAAGAGTGTCATTGGGCAACTCAAATGTTGGATAATTTCCTTTGATGATATGCGAAGTTGGAGGCATCGTAAACTTTGATGCACACAAAATGTGGGAGTAGACATAGGTAGGTTGCCCATTATCATTAAAATAATATGTCTTGTTCCTTAGCCGAATCAATTCATAGTAGCGCCCTCGAATGACGCTATCTCCTTCATAATATGTATTTTTGTAAACATTAGTGAAGGTTTATGTCACCATATGCTTTGGTTTGTCACAAAGCAATAACCAAAATTACTCTTTATTCCTACTTTCACGAGGCACAACAATCTTGTTGCCAATAGTAACCCCATCAACAATAGCCTCTCCCCTTGGGCCATATTATGTTTCTTCTTCCATTTCCAACATGGCTTGGTGTGCTCTGGGTCTATCAAACACATTTAGCTAGAAGAGCTATCATGTTGGAGCTAATGACCTTTGGTTGCACTCCATTTGACTATTTGTGCTTTGACAAACAACACAAAAACATGATAGATGTTAAAATTAGAAAAGCATAGAATCTCAACTAGAAACATTTTTGTTCTAGGCACATGTATCAACCCCAAACAATGAATTTTAGATGATATGAAATTACAGCAATAGTTAACTACAGCAGTTGACCATTGGGTTTGAATAAAGAATGCATGTGGAGATTTGGATGCACTTGATGCATCCTTCTACTTCCAACAACTATTGTGAATCCATATCTATGAGTCCTATCAACATTTGTTGGTAGAATTTCCTAGAAGATCTTATGCACAAACCTTCATACATTCGGGTGAACAACATGTGAAACCCCCGCATATGGTAGATGCACAAGTCTTGTAATTTGGATTGAATATGGTTTAAATTATACTAATAACATAAAAAGAGTGGTTGATACTTGCTAAAAATGACCTAAGCCTTATTAAACACTTATGTTATGTTAGTGGAGCTCATGAAAGGACCTAAAAATTTAAGTGTTTCATAAAAGCACCTAGAAAGGACTTGTAAAGGATTAAACATCAAAAGAAATTATAACAAAACATAAACAAAGGACTAACCAATTTTTAAGTTTTTTAGAAAAACATGTAGAAAGGATTTGAAAAGGATTGGACAACGACATGACTTATATTAAATTACCATTTGATTTATATCAAAGGATACAAAAAGGATACTAGAAGGATAGGTGATTGTTTAGGTGTTTCAAAAAAGCACCTAGAAAGGACTTGTAAAAGACTAGACATCAAAATCAGTTATAACAAAACATAGACAACAAACCAACAAATTTTAGGTTTTTTAAGAAAACATATAAAAAGGACTAGAAAAGGACTTGACAACAACATGACTTAAACTAAATCACCATTTGATTTATAACAAAGCATGAAAGGACACAAAAAGGATACATGAAGGATACATGATTATTTTGGTGCTTCCGAAAAGCACCTAGAAAGGACATGTAAAGGACTAAACATCAAAATCGGTTATAACAAAACATAGACAAGGGACTAACAAATTTTAGGTTTTTCAAAAAAGGACATAAAAAGGACTTGAAAAGGAGTGGACAACAACATGACTTATACTAAATCACCATTTGACTTATAACAAAGCATCAAAGGATACAAAAAGGATAGGTGATTATTTAGGTGTTTCATATAGGCACATAAAAAGGACCTATAAAGGACCAAACAACAAAATTACTTATAAAAAATAGATTTATAAAGGATCCATTAAGGACCAACAATTAGGTGTTTCACAAAAGGACATTGAAAGGACATGTAAAGGACTGGGAATTAGAATTACACATGAAAGATAGACTAATAAATGATACAGATAGGACCAACATTTAGGAGTTTCACATAAGAACATAGAAAGGACCTACAAAAGGCATGAAAAACACCTACAATGACCTGCAAAGGAGTAAGCACATAGTTACATACATGTTGTTGATAGAACTAGACAATGTCATGAACATCTTGGAATTGTTATGCTTGGGCCTTTATATGTTCCTTGCGAATTTCACATTTCAAAAGGGCACCTGCCCCATCAACTTTGCCTTTACCATGACTGGAGGCAAAATAATTCCAGCACATTTGGACACCTTATGGTCTTTGGTCACAAATAGTAAGTCATGGATAACATGCTACAAAGTACCATGCTCTAGCACACTTGAATTGTGTAGAACAACCATCACTCCAAACCAAATGTTGTTTTGGAAAACATCTTTTACTCTTCATATAACCCCAATGTAGAGTGAAAATGTGTTGCACAAAGAGACTATTATGTGTTTTGTCATCACTCATGTAATAATGGACTTCCTTCAACACTCGAGAGCTTTGATGGTTTGTAGCATCATACTCAACATTCACTTTGTAGGTTATGTGCATCAAGATAGTGATTGCATGTTGTACCAATGCATGTCTTGCATTTCATTTTGAGTTTTGAATGCGTAATTTTCTGATAAATCAATGCATGGGTGCGGATGAGTATAAACGAGCCAAAATCCTTGTCAACATGTCAATTTTTCTACAATTCTTGTTACATATATATCTATGTGATGCCACTTTAAGGGCATGTTAATCATGAAAAGTTGTGCTTACTCACTAATATGGATATTTAGAAAACTAAAATGTGTCAAAAAATCTTCCAATATCAAGGTTTGGTTGGAAGAAAGGATGTTTAATAACTTCATTCAATGATACTACTTTCACAAAGGGCCCCTTAGTTTCCATAATATAATTTCTTTGATGCTCACCTTTTTCGTAATAATAGGGTATTATTAGACACATATAAAAAGCACTCAAATTTTCATATTTTCTCAAATTTGTGTTTATAAAAAATTAGGGTTTGTTTAATGTTCATGAGTCCTTTACAACACGTAAGTTGTAGTTTTTAATACAAGAAATTAAACTTGAAAATTTCAACATGTTATGGAATAATTTGAAATTGTGATCATTTTTCAAGATAAAACATAAAATTTGGTAAAATTTGTACATTTTTAAAAATTCATATTTACTCAAATTTGATTTATAAAAAATATGTGACATACTAGGGCAACTATAAATATAATAAATAACAAGTTGCAATGTTTCATTTGAAAATTCTTTTTTATGGAAAAATGTTTTTTTGGCAAAAGGACCCTGAAAAGGACCATAGTCCTAATAGCAAAGTAAACACATTGGCTTATTATATCTCATTTGGACTTGCATGAAATGAGCATATCATTTGGGATGTCCTTTAATAAGGACTTGAGTTCCTATAAAACCACCCAAAAACTCATGAGTGTGTTTGTTGAATGTTTTGAACATAATAAACCATAGATAGGAAAGGCATCTTTTAATTAATAACAATTGACTATAAAGGAACAACAAAAGGACTTACAAAGGACTAGCAAGAAAACCTTCAATTTAAACCCTATACAACCAACACACAAGATATATAGTGTAAGGAATAGTATCAAGACCTTAAAAGCAAAAACAAAAAACCTTTACAAGACTAGAAAAAAACCTGAAAATGACCTGTCAAAGATTCAAAAAAAGCTTTCAAAAGACATGTCTAGGATTAGAAAAAGGACCAGCAAAGGACTTGCAAGAAGACCTTCAATTTAAGCCCTACAAAGCTAGCACACAAGATCTGTAATGTAAGGAGCAACATCAAGACCTTGAAAGAAAAAACAAAAGACATATACAAGATTAGAAAAGAACCGAAAAATGACCTACCAAAGATTAGAAAAAAAACATGAAAAGGACTTGTTTAGGATTAGAAAAAAAACTTACAAAGGACCTATCTAGGACTAAAAAAAGGACTTGCAAAAAACATGTCCAAGACTAAAAAAAGACTTGCAAAGGACCTGTCCACGACAAAGGGAGAAACTTGAAAAGGACATGTTAAGGACTAGAAAAAAAGCTTGCAAATTACTTGTCCATGACTGGAAAAAGGACTTGCAAAAGACCTATCTAGGACTAGAGAAAGGATTTACAAAGGCCCTTCAATGTAGAGCACATACACCTATACATCAGTGGAAAAAGGAGATGTAAAGGACTTGTACATGATTGGAGAAAAGACTTGCAAAGGATTTAAAACATGTTAAGTTTACATAGGACATGTATAAAAACACCTATATAGGAACAAGTAACGATTTAGGATTTTCAAAACCCTTGTGAAGGCTAAACACAATCCCAATAAAAGGGCCTATAGAATACACTAAACTTGTATGTTAGGTGACCTATATAAAACAACTTGCACATATGAAGCACTTGCAAAGGACTTTCAAAAATCTTGAAAGGAAAAATTAAACATGAGAGTTCTACTTTATCTTGCCATTTTGCTATGAAATTGTGGGTCAGAAAGTCTTTCAACCTAGGGCAAAGGTAATCTAAAAGCTTTGGGGTTCTAGTATCCATATATTGGAATTGAGTGACTTTGCGGGCATCCCCATTGTCCTTTTGTCTAACAGTTACCTTTGCATATCTTCGCCATTGCATTGTCCGGGTACTTTAAACTTGTTTAGTAGGGTAGATCTTCAAGGTTTTGATTCCACACAAATTGCATTCACCCATTAGACAATCACGCTTATGACAATCATCCCCCTCTAGTTTGTGACATAGAATTGAGTTCCACAATGTAGTCAATCCTAGAAAAGATAGTTGATAGGTACAACACTCTCCAACTTTTGCACCTATTGGGCAACAAACACCTTCACACTAACACTTACAATTTGCATGCATGCCTCTTTTTTTGGAGCACATGTTGTTGAGGCCAACTTTGAGCTCCACAAGCTTAGTGTGGTATTTGTAGTAGTATGTGTTCCACTCCTTTTGGCACTTCACAAACCAAGGCTTCAAATTGGAAAATGTTGTGAGTTGAACCATGACATCATGATGCTTTTCCTTGAACGCAATGAAAAACTCTAGCTACAACACATAAATTAAAGTCAAGTAAGTGCATGGGGCCAAGCTTGTGATCAAACCTTAAATTCACAAGTAGATTAATTCATTAATAAAACCCTAAACCAAAGCACAAATTTTTTTAATTTTCCATTCATTCCATCAAACATATATTTAGAGCCCACTTTGTAGCATTCCAATCAATAATTAAAATTATAGTTGAAATAAAGTCATTCACTTGGGAAACTTGCAAGAGATGAGTGAGGTGCTCTATGATTTGCTTGGTCCCAACCCTCTTCTTGCAAATTTTCTACAGTTAGGAGACATAGTTGTTTCATGGGTCCACCAATCTACAATAAATTGTCTTACTTCTAGGGAAATTGCATTTAACCCCTCCCACCTTTTTTACCTAGACCAAAAATCTAGCAAACCATCACTAATGAAGAGGCATCATTGTAATGTTTAATAAATACATCGTCGATCCAAGCCAAGGTTTTTGGCAACCTTCCTACCACTTGCATTCTTTGTTGTCACCAAAGTACCTAATAATTATTTGGTAGCACAATGTTTGCTTGAACATCCATCGGCTATATGAGTAGATACACTGGATTTTATACTTTGAACAATTAGGTGATTATTCTTTATCTCCCCAATGTTGGATAGATAGGTGGGTAGCATTGCTTCGCCAACTTATGTTGAAACATCCTTTCAAAGACCTTTTGTTGGAAGTCCAGATCATGACTAAATAACATATGAAGAAGTTGTAAAGCAAAACCTCTAGACACCATTGAAACTAACCACATCTCCCCCCTAGTAGTAATAATGGCACTACATTCTAGAGTATTTGTTGACCCATTAGATAAGGACCTTGAGTTCTGCTTCTTACAATTGGACATGTTTCCTTTGCTACAACATAAATATTATTATAATCAATCATAGATTAAAATTATATGCACAATGGACCCAATAACACAAGTGCAATAGATATAAGCATAGGACCAATATGCAATATCTGATGCACAAAAAACATATAAAGGACTTAAAAAGGATCGACAATATCCTGACAAAATGACCATCACGATGGATATGAAAAGGACATATAACAATTGATGTAAAAAACATGTTGGTTCAGTATTTTCATATTATACTTTAAAAGTGTGTGAAAACTATAGACAAGATTTAATTAGAAAGGACCATCAAAAGACCCTTTGTAACAATTACAAAATAATTGTATAGTTGGTACAAAAAGTTTTACAATATATATGAGAAGGACCTACAACAATTGTTCATTTATAAAACACATATGTAGGCTCACATATACGGCCTATATAGGACCTTCAAAGTAATTAGAAGGGGTGTTCAAAGGACCATTGAAATAGTAAGAAAAGATCAATAGAGCACTTACAAAGTACTTTGGAAGCTCAAGTTTAGTTCTCTATTATAAAGGACTAATAAGGTCTATTCAAAACAACTTGCAATATAGATGAAAAGGATCTACAATAATGTACGATTTGAAAAACACACACAAAGGACTTCAAAACCACTTCTTACTTAAACCTAGTTCATTTCCTGCAACCAATCATGCTCGTGATGCCTTTTTATAATTCCACATTGCTTCCCTCTTCAGTTGTTTCATCATCTATTGGACCTAAATTGAATCCATATGTGGAGTGACTAGAGTTCCTTCCAAATTTGGAGCTTTAGGCCATTGTTCAAACCTTGAATGCAACATTCATAGCCTCACCATAAGTGTCCTACCAAGCCCTTTTGCAAATATCCTTTTTCTATCCATGTTACAAATATGACTTGTATTTAAGCACCAACCACTTGTCTAGTATCATTTGACATGTTTAATTTAGGAATGATAGGTTAAATAACCACATCTATGGAACATTCTTTTACATGGAATCAAAATATGCTACAACAAGCTTTATGAAAAATCTAAGGACCTAAGGTGTTGGTTTAACTTGTAGGAGGCACACTAAATATCGAAAAAGGAGTTCAAACTACTAATGATATGACATAGTAAAGAAGCCACAATGTTAATAAAAGGACCTTGAATGTTGGGTAGACTTTAGGAAGTTCAACTTGTATTAGAAAAGAAGAAGTTTACCAATACAATGACACTAGGTGATGCAAAAGGAGCCACAATGCTAAGCAAAGGACCTTGGTTGTTGGATATACTTCTAGGAAGCACAATCAATATTGGAAAAGGAGTGAAGATTATTGATGGACTGACGCTAGGTGGTGGAAAAGAAGCCACAATGTTAAGCAAAGGACCTTGGGTGTTGGATAAAGTTCTAGGAAGCATAATTAGTACTAAAAAGGAGTGAAGATTACTAATGGAATGACACTAGGTGGTGGAAAAGAAGCCATAGTGCTAAGCAAAGGACCTTGGCTATTGGGTTTATTATAAGAAGCGCGATCAATATTGGAAAAAGGAATGACAATTATTAATGGAATGACATTGGGTGGTGAAATAGAAGCCACAATGCTAAGAAAAGGACCTAGGTGTTGGATCTACTATAAGAAGCACAATCAGTACTAGAAAAAGGGGTGACAATTACTAATGGAATGACATTGGGTGGTGAAAAAGAAGCCATTATGTTAACAAAAGGATCTACGTGTTTGGTCTATTATAGGAAGTTTCAAAGAAAATGACATTGGGTGTTGGGTAGACTTCTAAGAAGCAAAATAACTTCTAACTAATAGTAGAAGGTGTTAATGGAGTGACATTAGTTCTCTTGATAAGAAGCCAAGGTGTTGCTAGTTGAAGACTATGTGTATTGCCAAGGGAATTATGTATGTGTTAGGCCAAGCCAAGTTGGTGAGATTTGATAGAAGAATGACTACAAGTCAAGGGATTCTATAAAAAGTGGAATATAATGTGCGTTAAATATAAAACTCAAGGTACTAGCTCAAGGATTTCAATGAAGAAAATGAATTATAGGCTAGTATGATGGAATTTTAGAGCACTAGGCCACATGAGTGTTGGGATAGATGTGGTCAATACTAGGTCTAGTCATAACACTTGAAATAAAGAAACATGTGGAGTATTGATTAAACATACCAAACCACGACTAATTAAAATTTGTGGCATGTGGAGCATGAAGTTGAAACGGCCATGAAAATAATGAATTGCCTCCATTTCCAAAATGTTCATCAACACCACCTGCACTTGCAAAAATAACAAACCACTATAGACAAAATCAAAATCACCTTAATTAGGATTCCAAATTTCAACTTCTCCTTGCAAACTAGGTATGTACAAAATAAAAGAAAATCAAACATTTAAATTGTTGGGTTACTACATTAGAAGGGAACACCTCATGAAAATTGAAGTTAGAATTACATATGGCATTGACAAATCTATGGGCTTTTAATTACAAACTTACATCAATGCTTGTAGTGCAACATATTCAATGTTGAAGCACCTCATGAAATGGCATGAAAATTCATGAATTGACCAATTCAAGATTTTTGAAAAGAAATTACAACCAACTACAAACAAAAGTGGTTACATTTCCACAATCCTAACTTTTGATAAAAAAATGAAAAACTTTAGTCCATAAGTTTTAGATGCATTGAACACACACCAATTCCCTAAATCAATTTATAAATTATTATGCATTGTTCATGGGATCAATGTTTTGTTGCATGCAAATATGGTTTCAATATATTTGACCTTTAATGAAGTCCCATTACAATACTTGAAAAAATTTGTTGTGGAAATTTTTGAGTCATGGGAGCTAAAGTACTTAACAAATACAAATTTCTATAAAAATTTGACCCTATTTGCAACCAACCACTATTGGTTCACGTGGAAGAAGACTCCTCCAAAAGGTGACAATAAGCATTTGTACCAAGTTTGCTTGACACAATGGCATCCACCATGTGCTAATCCTCTTGCTTGAACTTCTAGATCTATTCACTTAGCTGCACATTTAAAATCTATGGATAAACCATTTGAGACAAGTTCAAATACTTTCAAGGTGAATACATACAAAGCTTGTAACAAATTCCATGCTAGGACTAGCTTTTAAAATTGAACCTCAAGTGTACAAAAAATAGAAGGTGATAGAAAGCATGCAAATGATACCAAGGTTTCTAGGATCATCCATAGAAGAACTTCCATGTTTATATACTATAGATGATGGATGCAAGAGTTAGATCACGTACCATCCTTCAATTTGAAGATTTTGGTTTTGGCAACTAAGGTGTTTATAATATACTACTAGAAAAATGTTGACCCTTGAAGACACAACTATCATATGTTGGAGTTTGTAGTCGACATACTATGTCGACTACTGCAACAATTGCGTGTGAACACAAAGGAGTTCATAAATGGCAATTTGAAGTAAGAATAGATTTGGAGTTTGGAGTCAGACATAACTCGATCGGGTTGGACTAAATTTAGGCCTTCTGATATAATAGACATTGCATCATGTAAACATCCTAAAAAAAGAAAGGGCAAGTACCTTTCAATAGATCTCTTATAGAAGATCATCATATGACAATCTAATGCCTAGAAGTTTTAACTTTTTGAGCTCCTCCCATCTCCTACTTTTGGCAAAGCATCATGGTGTTCATGGTTTCTAGGTCTTTGTTGGTCTTGGTAAACAAGAAATAATCCAAGGTTGCACATCAATCTTGAACTAATCATGCAACAAATAATAGAGGCACTCATTTGTTTGTGTGTGCCATGTATTGAATATTGAAATTGGAGCACACAATTGCTCTTGGCAATGTTTATTTCGAAGCGAAAGCTGTTAACAAATAGGAGATCTACTCAAGTGCAAACATAAATCTTTATTGAAAGGAAACTACAACATAATGCTCACAACACAAAACATAACATCAAAAACTCTCCAAGGTTCTTATCACATGAAATACACAAACTTGTGTAATGAAGAAAAGAGAGCCAAACCATCAACACCAAGGTATTTAACTAAAAGACCAAACCACAAATAACCAAACTAAAATAAGTAACGAAAGTAATTCAA
>Ga0116227_10008451_pt1 | contig 19397 bp, 19 predicted proteins | sample S1TSphgellanicum_FD_89693 | JGI IMG/M metagenome (GOLD analysis project Ga0116227, IMG submission 89693) | Host-associated microbial communities from peat moss isolated from Minnesota, USA - S1T2_Fb - Sphagnum magellanicum MG | ecosystem: Host-associated > Plants > Peat moss > Unclassified... | reverse complement strand
CGCCACCGATGCAGGCGAAGAGCGAATCCGGCAGGCGGCCTTCGGCTTCTTGCATCTGCACACGCGTCTCCTCCCCGATAATGCATTGGAAATCGCGCACCATCGCGGGATAGGGATGCGGCCCGGCCGCGGTGCCGATGCAGTAAAACGTGTCGCCGACATTGGTGACCCAGTCGCGCAACGCCTCGTTCATCGCATCCTTCAGCGTGCGGGCGCCCGACTGCACCGGCACGACCTTGGCGCCGAGCATGTTCATGCGGAACACGTTGGGCTTTTGCCGCTCGACATCGACGGCACCCATATAGACGATGCATTCGAGGCCGAACCGCGCGCAGGCAGTCGCGGTCGCGACGCCATGCTGGCCGGCTCCGGTCTCGGCGATGATGCGCGTCTTGCCCATCCGACGCGCGAGCAGAATCTGGCCGAGGACATTGTTGATCTTGTGCGCGCCGGTATGATTCAGCTCCTCGCGCTTCATATAGATTTTCGCGCCGCCGAGATGGGCGGTGAGGCGCTCGGCGAAATAAAGCGGGCTCGGCCGCCCGACATAGTGGGTGAGAAGGCCTTCGAGCTCGGCCTTGAAAGCAGGATCGGTTCTCGCCTCGTTATAGTGACGCTCGAGATCGAGGATCAAAGGCATCAGGGTTTCCGCGACGAAACGGCCGCCGAACAGGCCGAAATGGCCATGCTCGTCGGGGCCGGTGCGGAAGGAATTGGGCGTGTCGTGCTTCACGGCAGATCCTCGAGAAGGTGCCGTTAGATCACAAGGGAAGAAAGCAAGGCAACCCGTTCAATGCGCAGCCCCGGCCGCTGCGGCAGAACGCGCTTCGGCGACGAATGCGGCGATCTTGCCGGCGTCCTTCACTCCTGGACTCGTCTCGACGCCGGAGGAGACATCGATGCCGGGCGCGCCCGTCGCGCGTAATGCCGCAGCGACCGTTTGTGGATTGAGGCCGCCGGCGAGCATCCAGGGTTTCTGCGTGCTGAGCCCGCGCAGCAACGACCAATCGAAGGCTGCACCATTGCCGCCGGGGGTTACCGCGGCAGGCGTCGGCTTTGCGTCAAGCAGGAGCATATCGGCAACGGATTCATAGGCTGCGGTCTGCGCCAGATCGGCCGCCACGGCCACGCCGATCGCCTTCATGACCGGTAGGCCGAAGCGCGCACGCACCGCCGCCACCCGCTCGGGGCTCTCGCTGCCGTGCAATTGCAGCACCTGCGGGCCTAGAGAAGCAATCGCCGCGGCGAGAAAGGCGTCTCCGGCATCGACGGTCAACAAAACTTTGCTAGCGCGTCCCGCCACATACGCGCCAAGCGCCTGGGCGTCGCTCAAAGAGATATGCCGTGGACTTTTATCGAAGGCGACGAAGCCAACCATGTCCGCACCGGCATCGAGCGCCGCATCGAGCATGTCGAAACTCGACAGACCGCAGATCTTGACCAGCACCTTGGCACCCTCGTCCAGAGCCTGCTACCGAAGCGGCAAAGATCGCGTCAAGATACGTTATGAGGCAAGAGCGCGCTCTGCTCGGGCGCGAACTGCGCCTTGAGCCGCGCCGACTCCGTCTTCCACCGCTCCGCTTCGGCCTTCCATCGCTCTGCGTCGGCCCGCGCCTCGCGCGCGGCGCGGCGCTTGCCGCCTTGCGCGAGCCAATGGGCCACTCCGCCGAGCACTACCCCCACGATCAGCACGACGAAGAGCACGAAGAAAAGCGGGGCTGTAATCTGCGGGCTCGCGACATCGTTGCCGTCAAACGGATCGAAAGAGACCGTCACCAGATGCCGGTTCGCGACGGCGAATGCCAAGCATATCACCGCAAGCGGCACAAGAACGAGATATTTCAGAAGTCTCGTCATGGCTCAACTCACGCGGCGACGCGGCGCGCCAGGCCGGATAATCGCAGGCCGCGGCAAGCGATCAGCCGAGATAACCGTCGTTGAGGCGCTCACGCATCTCCTTGCCTGTCTTGAAGAAAGGCACAGCCTTCTCGTCGACGGAGACATGCGCGCCTGTGCGCGGGTTGCGGCCCAGCCGCGCGTCGCGCCGTTTGACCGAAAAAGCGCCGAAGCCACGCAATTCGACACGGTCGCCCCGCGATAAAGCATTGGTAATTTCATCAAGGATGGCATTTACGATCTTTTCGACGTCGCGCAAGTAAAGATGCGGGTTGCGATCAGCAATCCGCTGCACGAGTTCCGATTTGATCATTTCCCCGCCCCTGAAGAGAAAAGTCTCGCGCTTCGCTATATCACAAGCACGCTTAACTTATCGCATCTCCTCAACTTGCCAAATCGACACGAGACCGTCAAGTAAACGCGCCTCAGCCAAATCTTCGCCATGATCCAGGAAATGCGCGAGCCCTGACAGCCCCGCAAGATCGGCAAGGCGCGCGGCCTTGCCGAACAGGCCAAGCCTTTCGAAACTGCGCTCTTTTGTCCAGTCGCGCACGGGAAGTCCCTTGCGCACGCCGCGCATCTGTTCGAGCCAGGTGATCGCCTCGCCCTCGCCACCGAGATGGTCGACGAGCTTCAGACCGAGCCCCTGGCGGCCGGTGAAAACGCGCCCGTCATCGACCGCAGCCAGCTCCTGGTCGGTCAGCTTGCGGCGGTCCTTCACCAAGCCTTTGAACCATTCGAAACTGTCGCTGACGAGGGATGCAAGCGCCGCGCGTACCTCGGGGCTGGTCGGCTCATAGCCGCTCGGCTCTGCCTTCAAGGGGGAGGATTTAACCGATTCCATCTTCACGCCCACCGTATCGAGCAGCTTGGCGAGATTGGGATATTGGAACAGCACTCCGATCGAGCCGACGAGCGAGTTGCCGCGGGCAACGATGAAATCGGCGCCGAGCGCGGCGATATAGCCGCCCGAGGCCGCCATGGTGCCGACGACAGCGACCGTCGGCTTTTTTGCCGAAAGGCGGCGAATGGCTTCATAAAGCCGCTCGGCTCCCGTCGTCGTGCCACCAGGACTTTCAATGGTGATGATGACGCCGGCCGCATGCGACTCGCCGATCTGGCGAATCAGCCGCAGCGTGCCCCTGTCCCCGGTGATCACACCGTCGATCGACAGGCGCGCAATATGCGGCGTGAGGCTCGTCGGACCGCCGACCCCATAAAAACGCAGGCCGATAATCGCGACGATGCCGATCAGGACAAGGATTGCGACGACGCGCCAGAAAGACAACTTACGCTGTAGCCGGCGGCGATCGACGAAATAATCGACGGAAGGGGACATAGGCATCGTGTGCGTGAATCCGGCGCTTGAGACGAGGCGAACGGCGCCGAACCTCGCCACCCGGCCCGGCTTGGCCGCATGGAGCATGGCTGAGCCGCAAAAGTCCACCTCTTTTGCGGCACGTCGGATCGCCCCCCTCAGCGCCCGCCGGAAACGTCGATCAACGCGCCGCTCACATAGGACGACTCCTCCCCGAGGAGCCAAATGATCGATTGCGCAACCTCTTCCGCAGTGCCGGCCCGTCCGAGCGGCACGCCGGGGCCGAGCCTGGCGGCGCGGTCCGGTATGCCGGCGCTCGCATGGATTTCGGTATCGATGAGGCCGGGACAGACCGCGTTCACCCTGATGCCTTCGGGCCCGAGCTCGCGCGCGAGGCCGAGCGTCATGGAATCGACCGCGCCTTTCGACGCCGCGTAATCGGCGAACTCGTTCGGGCCGCCGAGTCGCGAGGCGACGGAGGAGAGGTTGACGATCGAGCCGCCGGGGCCACCCTTCGACTTCGCCATGCGCCGCGCTCCTTCGCGGGCGACGATAAAAGCGCCGAAGACATTAATCTCGAAGATCCGCCGCAAACGCTCGGTCTCCATGTCGATGACCTTGGATGCCGGCATCACGACGCCGGCATTGTTGACGAGGCCGGAGATCGGCCCGAATGCGGCGATCGTCTTCTCGAACATCGCGATGACGGCTTTCTCGTCGGCCACGTCGCCTTGAATGGCAATCGCCTTGCCGCCGGCCGCCTCGACCGCGGCGACAGCCTCAGAAGCGGCTTTCTCGTTACCAGCGAAATTGATACCAGCATTCCATCCGCGTTTGCCGGCGAGAACCGCGACCGCGCGACCAATGCCCCGGCTGCCCCCGGTGATCAGAATCGTTTTGCTCATTCTGAGACGTCCTCCCGAGACAGTTCGGTTTCATCCATCGGGTCTTCACTCAGTAAGGCGAGGATCGATTGTTCGTTCGGCTCCGCAGCCACACGCACCTCGGCGGCGCCGCTTTCACGGGCCGGGATAGCAGCATCGGACGAGATACAGAAATGGCGTAGTCGTGAAGGATCGAGCGCCGCTGCATGCATGAGCGAGACGAAGATCTCGGCGCTTCGCCTCGAATAATGCAGCACCGCTTCGATCTCACCCGCGGCGAGCGCGGCGGCGGCATCCGGGTCGAGCGCGGCAGCCGCATGCGCCTCGTAGACTTCAAGGACTTCTAAAGAAAAATGCGCCGCTGAGAGCTCGGCCTCGAGATCCGGCTTGCGATCATGCCCGGCGAGATAGAGAAGGCGAGCCTGCGCCGTGAGGTCAGCGATAACGCGCTGCGCCATGGTCTTGGCATCGGGCGCGATCTTGAACGCCCCCTCGAAACCGCAAGCCGCGGCGGCCTGTCCTGTACGCGTTCCGACGAGATAGAGCGGCAGGAGCCGCTTCACCTCCGGACTCGGTGCATCCGGCGCGAAGCTCGAAAGCTCGAAGGCCTGAGCGCTCGTCGCCAGAACCGCATCGACGACACCCGCGGGCCAGAGCGCGCCCGTTGGCGCCATCTCGAGCACCGGCGAGAGCATCGCCGCGTGGCCCTTTTGCACGACCTTCGCCGCAGTGCGCGCTGCTTCCTCGGCAGCCCGGGTAATCAAAAGGCGCATGTCACGCCTCGAGGAAGCCGACAGGCGCGCGGGCACGCAGCTCTTGGCCTGCAGCTTCTCCGAGCGCTTGGGCATCGCGCGGCGCACCCGACCTCAGCGTCTCGAAAAAGGCGGAGCCGTCGGGCCGCAAGATAATCCCTTGAAAGACGAGCACACCGTCGATGATCTGCGCATAGCCGCCTATCGGCGTGCGGCAGGAGCCATCGAGCACGTGCAGAAACGCCCGTTCTGCCGCCAGCGCCGTGCCGGTTGCGGCATCGAAGATCGGCGCCAAATAAGCTTCTACCTCGAGATCCTGGCACCGCGCCGTCACCGCGACGGCGCCTTGCCCGACGGCCGGCACGAATTCGGCGATATCGAGCACGGCGCGGGCGCGATCAGCGAGCCCGAGACGGCGCAGGCCGGCAAGCGCGAGCAGCGTCGCATCGATTTCGCCCACCGCGACCTTGGCGAGCCGCGTTTCGACATTGCCGCGCAGAAGCGTGACATTCAGATCGTTGCGCAGCTTCTTGAGAAGCGCGCCACGCCGCAACGAAGCCGTGCCGACGGTCGCGCCCGGCGGCAAATCGCGCGGATGCGCGGCTTTCTGGCAGATCCACACATCGCGGACGTCCTCGCGCGGCAGATAGCCGGCAATCGCGATCTCAGGCGGCAAAAGGGTCGGCAGGTCCTTCGCAGAATGCACAGCCAGATCGATATCGCCACGGATCAAGGCAGTATCGAGCTCCTTGGTGAAAAGGCCTTTGCCGCCGGCTTCCGCGAGCGCACGGTCTTGGATCTCGTCGCCGCTCGTCTTGATGACGACGATCTCGATCGCTTCGGAAGACGTGCCGTGGGCGGCGGCGAGACAGGCTTGGACCGTACGCGCCTGTGCGAGAGCTAGCGGACTGCCACGGGTGCCAAGCTTCAGAGGGACGGCCTTTGCCGAAATTGACGTTTGGGAAAGGATCGCCTGATTTCCTTGCAGTTCTGCGCTGGTTATGACTGTAGAATAGAACCTTCGGGCTGGAAAGCGCCGGTCGCGATTTTCACGATGGTTGGTCAGGCTGCGATTTAGTGGATACGACACGCCGCCGGAGTTTTTGTTCATGCGCGTACTCGGCATCGAAACCACCTGCGACGAAACGGCAGCGGCCATCGTCGAGCTGCGCTCGGATGGCGCGGGCGATATCCTCGCAAACGAGGTGATGAGCCAGATCGCCGAGCACGCGGCCTATGGCGGAGTCGTGCCCGAAATCGCAGCGCGCGCGCATGTGGAGACGATCGACAGACTCGTCGAACGGGCACTCGATCATGCCAAATTCGGGCTCGCCGACTTAGACGGAATTGCTGCCGCGGCTGGACCCGGACTGATTGGCGGCGTCATCGTCGGTCTCACGACGGCGAAGGCGCTCGCCTTGGCGGCGCAAAAGCCCTTTATCGCGGTCAACCATCTCGAAGCGCATGCCTTGACGCCGCGTCTCACCGATGCGCTCGACTTCCCCTACATGCTGCTCCTCGTCTCCGGCGGCCATACGCAGCTCGTTGCCGTGCGCGGCGTCGGAGATTACGTGCGGCTCGGATCCACCGTCGATGATGCCGTGGGCGAAGCGTTCGACAAGGTCGCCAAGATGCTCGGCCTTCCTTATCCCGGCGGCCCGCGCGTCGAAGAAGAAGCGGCGAAAGGCAACCCGGCGCGCTTCGACTTTCCGCGGCCGATGCTCGGACGTCCCAAGCCGGATTTTTCTCTGTCCGGCCTCAAGACGGCCGTGCGCCTCGAGGCGCAGCGTATCGCGCCTTTGACCGCGACCGATGTCGCCGACCTCTGCGCTTCCTTTCAAGCCGCGATCGTCGACACATTGATCGATCGCTGTCGCGTCGGGCTGAAAGTCTTTCGCGGGCAGATCGGGACGTGCCGATCGATGGTGGTGGCCGGCGGCGCTGCATCGAATGGCGGCATAAGGCGTGCCCTCTTGCGCTTCTGCGGCGAGACGGGCCTCCGCCTGGTCCTGCCGCCGCCGCATCTTTGCACCGATAATGGCGCCATGATCGCGTGGGTCGGCATCGAGCGTCTCGTCCTCGGGCAACGCGATGACATGACCTTCGCTGCCCGGCCGCGCTGGCCGCTCGACTCGAATGCCGAGGCGGCACATCACGGCAAAGCCTGAAGGCAGACGATGGCAAGAGCGAGCAGGCGGATCGGGGTGCTCGGCGCCGGTGCCTGGGGCACCGCACTCGCCAATGTCGCAGCACGCCAGGGAGCCGCGGTAAAACTGTGGGCACGCGACAGCGCCCATGTCGCCGAAATGGCAGCAACCGGCGTCAATGCCCGCCGGCTCCCCGGCGTGCCGCTTGCCCAAGAGATTGTCGCGACGAACGATCTCGCGGAAGCGGCCCATGCCGATCTCATCCTGGCAGCGGTTCCCGCACAGAGCCTCCGCGCCTTGGCCGAGGCCCTCGCCTCGCGTCTGAGCCCCGGTGTCCCCCTCGTGATATGCGCGAAGGGCATCGAAAGCAGAACCGGCCTCTTTCTCAGCGATGTCCTCGCCGAGATCTTGCCGCGTAACCCCGCAGCGATCCTCTCGGGCCCGAGTTTTGCCGCCGACGTCGCGCAAGGGTTGCCGACCGCCCTGACGCTGGCCGCGCAAGACGCGGCGCTGGCGGCGGACCTCGCCGAAGATCTCGCGACGCCGTCCTTCCGGCTCTACCACACGAGCGATCTGCGCGGCGTCGCGATCGGCGGCGCGGCGAAAAATGTGCTCGCGATTGCCAACGGCATCGCGATCGGCCGCGGGCTCGGCGCGAGCGCTGGCGCAGCGCTGATCGCGCGGGGCTTTGCCGAGCTCGTCCGCTTCGGAACAGCCTATGGCGCCGAACCCGCCACGCTCATGGGCCTCTCCGGCCTCGGCGACCTCGTTCTCACCTGCGGCTCGGACAAATCGCGGAATTTCTCCTTCGGCTTCGGGCTGGGACGCGGCCGAAGCATCGCCGCCGCGACCTCGGACGGCAAGCTCGCCGAAGGCATTTTTACGAGCAGCGTCCTGGCCGCTCTGGCGCGTGCCAAGGACGTCGACATGCCGATCACTTTTGCCGTCGAAGCCGTGCTCGCCGAACGCATCGGCATCGAGGCGGCAATCGAAACCTTGCTCGCGCGTCCGAGCAAGCCCGAGTTCGCCGTCAAGGAAACGCGAGACACCGAAGTGGACAAAGTTCCGCCGGCTTGGCTATGACTGCCGCTGCCTGCTTGCACCGCAGGCGACCCGATCGAGACAAGTGATGGCGCATTGGCTGATCAAGAGCGAACCCGGCAAATGGTCCTGGCAACAGCAGGTCGAGGCCGGCAAGGAAGGCACGTTCTGGAACGGCGTGCGTAACCACGTCGCCAAACAACATTTGATGGCCATGAAGGTCGGCGAGCAGGCTTTCTTCTATCACTCGAACGAGGGCAAGGAGATCGTCGGCATCGTCGAGGTCATAAAGCCCTATTATCCCGATCATACGGACGCGACGGGCAAGTTCGGCATGGTCGATGTGCGGGCCGTGAAGCCGTTGAAGAAGCCGGTGACGCTCGAAGCGATCAAAGCCGACGAGCGCCTGAAGGCGATGGTGCTCGTCAACAATTCGCGCCTTTCGGTGCAGCCGGTCACCGACAAGGAGTGGACTTATATTTGCAAGCTCGGCGGGGTTTGAGGCCGGGGTTCCACGTATCCGCCTCTCCCCGACGCATGCGCAACGCGCTTGACCTGCCGCCCCTTCGCGGGCACATGAGCGCCGGCGACGCACGGGGCGCAGATGGCGAAGATCAACGGCAATCAGATTACGCCCGGCACGGTGATCACCCATGAGGGCGGCCTCTGGGTCGCCGTCAAGACCAATGCGGTCAAGCCTGGCAAAGGCGGTGCCTTCAATCAAGTCGAGCTGAAGAACCTGATCGACGGACGCAAGCTCAACGCGCGTTTTCGCGCCGATGAAACGGTCGATGCCGTCGAGCTCGAATTGAAGGATTTCAGCTTTCTTTACGCGCAAGGCGAAACGCTCGTCTTCATGGATCTCGAGAGCTATGAGCAGATCGAGATTGCAGGGGATTTCGTCGGCGAGCGCGCCGCCTTCTTGCAGGATGGCATGAAAGTGACGCTGCAGATGCATGACGGCCGACCCATCAGCATCAAGCTGCCGGCCTATGTCACCTTGACGATCGTCGAGGCCGATCCGGTCGTGCGCGGCCAAACGGCCACCTCGACCTACAAACCCGCCAAGCTCGAAAATGGCTTGCGCGTTTTGGTGCCTCCCTTCATCGAGACCGGGGAGCGGATCGTCGTCGATACCAATGAGGTGACCTATATGCGGCGGGCAGACTAGCCGATGATCCGATCCGCGTTGATGAATGTGATGACGGCGGCTGCCTTGAAAGCCGGACGCGGCTTGAAACGCGATTTCGGCGAGGTCGAAAACCTTCAGGTCTCAGTCAAAGGGCCTGGCGATTTCGTCTCTGTAGCCGATAAGCGAGCCGAAAAGACCGTTTTCGAGGAATTGTCGAAAGCCCGCCCCGGATATGGCTTCGTGCTCGAGGAAAGCGGCACGTATGAGGGAAGCGACAAGACGCATACATGGTATATCGACCCCCTCGACGGAACCACGAATTTTTTGCACGGGCTGCCTATCTTCGCGATCTCGATCGGCTTGGCACGGGAAGGCCAGATGGTTGCGGGCCTCGTCTACAACCCGATCAGCGACGACATGTACATCGCCGAAAAAGGTCAGGGCGCCTACTTCAACAACCACCGTCTGAGAGTCAGCGCCCGCCGCGACATGGCGGATGCGCTCATCGGCTGCGGTATTCCGCATCTCGGCAAGACCAAGGCGCATGACCGCTTCAAAGCCGAGCTGGCCACGCTCATGCCACGGGTGAGCAATCTGCGTCGGCTCGGCGCCGCGGCGCTCGACCTCTGCTGCGTCGCCGCCGGCCGCTATGACGGCTATTGGGAGCGCGACCTCCAATCCTGGGACATGGCGGCCGGGATTCTCATCATCAAGGAAGCCGGCGGCTTCGTCAGCGACATCGATGGCGGCGCGGAGATGTTGGCCAAGGGCTCGATCTGCGCCGGCAATGAAACGATCCACCAGCAATTGCTCGCTTTGATCCACGGCGCCTGAGCCGGCTTTTTCGTCATTTCAGCGTAATTCGATCATCTTAGATTGGACGCTCGCCTGATTTTGCATGTTCAAGTTGCGGAAAACGCCTTAAATCGCGGGCGGTCCGGCCGTTGCGGCGAGGCTTTACCTGACGCATGATCCAGATCTCAGGCTCAGCGGATTGGTCCTATGGCGGTTGACAACGATCCCTATCGGCTTTCCTCTCCGCGCATCTTTTTGTTGCGGATGCTGGTTTTTCTCGTGCTCGTCGGCTTCGTGGCGCTGATCCTTTATCGGCAGATCGCCCGCGCGTTCATGGCGAACCCTTTTCTGAATGGCTTGATCGCCTTCGTGCTGCTTTTCGGCATCATGCTCGCCCTGCGCCAGGTGGTGCGGCTCTTTCGCGAGGTGCGCTGGGTCAACGCATTGCCGGGCGGCGATAATGCTAAAATCGGCCGTCCCGTGCTGCTTGCCCCCATGGCGACGCTGCTCGGCGACCGCACCGCCGGGATCTCCACTTTGACCCTGCGCGCCATTCTCGACTCGATCGGCACCCGCCTCGACGAAGCGCGCGAGATCTTGCGCTATCTCACCGGCCTCCTCATCTTTCTCGGCTTGCTTGGAACGTTCTGGGGCCTTCTCGAAACCGTCGGCTCGATCAGCGGCGTGATCAAATCGATGCAGACGGGCGCCGATGCAGCCGTGATGTTCGACGACCTCAAGAACGGCCTCTCCGCTCCGATCGCCGGCATGAGCATTTCCTTCACGTCCTCGCTCTTCGGCCTCGCGGGCTCGCTCATTTTGGGATTTCTCGACTTGCAAGCGGGACAGGCACAAAACCGCTTTTATAACGAGCTCGAGGATAATCTCACCGCCGCAACGACGGACAAGCTGCCTGAGGAGCCTGCGGCAGCGGCCGTGCCGGCGGATATTCGCGCCGCCCTCGATAAGATCTCGGCGACTGCAGACCAAAGCCATGCCCGCGCGACATCGATCGCCGTCGCCAACCTGGCAGATGGCATCCAGGCGCTCGTCCAGCACATGCGCAGCGAGCAGCAGATGATCCGCGACTGGGTCGACGCCCAGGCCGAGGAAAGGCGCGAGATCAAGAAGCTGCTGCAGCGTCTCGGCAGCGAAACGGAGCCACGCTGATGGCGCTCGCCCGCGCGCGGCGCGCCGAACGCCGCATCGATTATTGGCCGGGCTTCGTCGACGCGCTGTCGACAATGCTTCTCGTCATCATCTTTCTTCTCTCGGTTTTCATGCTGGCGCAGTTTTTCCTCGCCCGCGAGGTCAGCGGCAAGGATAGCGTGCTGAACCGGCTCAATCAGCAGATCGAGGACCTGACCGCGCTGCTCGCGCTCGAGCGCGCCGGTAAGGCCGAAGCGCAAGGCAATGTCGCCTCGCTTACCGCGACGCTCGAGGCGGTGCAGAAAGAGAAGACGCGCCTGCAAGGCCTGCTCGATGCCGGCACTGCCGGCACCACCTCGGCCGACGAGCGCGTCGCTGCCGCCCAACAGCAGGTAGAAGCCGAAAAGCAAGTCTCCGCCCGGGCCATGGCGCAGATCGAGATTTTGAACCAGCAGATTTCCGCCTTGCGACGGCAGCTCGCCGCGCTCGAGGACGCGCTGTCGGCCTCCGAAGCGCGCGATCGCGAATCCCAAGCCAAGATCAGCGATCTCGGATCGCGCCTCAACGTCGCCTTGGCGCAGAAGGTGCAGGAACTCTCGCGCTACCGTTCCGACTTTTTTGGCCGCCTGCGCCAGATTCTCGGCGACAGGCCGGGCGTGCGCACCGTCGGCGACCGCTTCGTCTTCCAGTCCGAAGTCTTGTTCGATACGGGCCAGGCGAGCCTCAACCCCGCTGGAAAGGCCGAGCTCGACAAGCTCGCTGTGGCGCTTTCAGAACTCGAGCGTGAAATCCCGCCGGAGATCGCCTGGGTCATGCGGGTCGACGGACATACCGACAAAAGGCCGATCCAATCGGTTCAATTCCCATCGAATTGGGAGCTTTCGGCCTCGCGCGCCATCGCGGTCGTACAATATCTCGTCGGCAAGGGCGTCTCGCCGCAGCGCCTCGTAGCCGCTGGTTTCGGCGAATTCCAACCGCTCGACGGCGCCGAGAGCGACGACGCTTATCGACGTAACCGCCGGATCGAATTGAAGATTACGGAGCGCTGACGATGCGCTTCAAGGTCAGCCTTCTTCGATCGGAGTAGGGGGGCCTTAACCTATTGATGGTCTTCTCCGGGCAGGTTCACGCACGGAGCCATCGAAGTGGAGATTATCGACGCCCTGATCGTCGGGGCCGGTCCTGCGGGGCTCACCACGGCCTATAGCTTGGCAAAAGAAGGCCGCCGAGTCGTCGTCATCGAGCAGGACCCCGTTTATGTAGGCGGCATCAGCCGGACGGTCGATTACAAAGGCTTTCTCTTCGACATAGGTGGTCACCGTTTCTTTTCGAAGTCGAAGGAGATCGTCGCGCTGTGGGACGAGATCCTGCCGAACGATTTCATCGACCGGCCGCGCCTCTCGCGCATCTTCTACAAGAACAAATTCTATGCCTACCCGCTGAAGGCGTTCGAAGCCTTGCGCAATCTCGGCATCTTCGAAAGCGTGGCTTGCCTCGTATCCTTCGCCAGCGCGCGAGCATTTCCGGTGAAGAACCCGAAGACGTTCCACCAATGGGTCCGCAACCAGTTCGGCGAACGGCTCTTCTCGATCTTCTTCAAGACCTATACTGAAAAGGTCTGGGGCATGGGCTGCGACGAGATTTCCGCCGATTGGGCGGCCCAGCGCATCAAAGGCCTCAGCCTCGGATCGGCGATCGCCGATGCCTTGCGCCGGTCTTTCGGCGGCAAGCGCAAAGGCCCCGTCGCGAAAACCCTGATCGAATCCTTCCGCTATCCGCGGCGCGGCCCGGGCATGATGTGGGAGGCCGCAGCGCAGAAGATCAAGTCGCTCGGCGGCACGATCGCCATGGACCGCAAGCTCGAGACGCTCCGCTTCGATGCGGACGGCAAGCTTTGGGAAATTTCCGTGCTTGCGGGCGATGGCACGCAAGAAACCTTTATGGCGCGCAATGTCGTTTCCTCAGCGCCGATTCGCGATCTCGCCAATGCGCTCGCGCCGAAGCCGTTGAGCCTGCTGCATGCCCGCGCGCTCAAATATCGCGATTTCCTCACCGTCGTGCTGATCGGACGCACGCGCCGCGCGTTGCCTGACAACTGGGTTTATATCCACGATCCGCAGGTCAAGGTCGGCCGTGTGCAAAATTTCCGTTCCTGGTCGCCCGACATGATCCCGGACGCCGTCTCGACCTGCCTCGGCCTCGAATATTTCTGTTTCGAAGGCGACGGGCTCTGGACCAAAGCGGATGCGGATCTGATCGCGCTGGCGACGCAGGAGATCGCCAAGATCGGCCTGATGGATCCGAGCGAGGTAGATGACGCCTGCGTCGTGCGGCAGAAAAAGGCCTATCCTGTCTACGACGAAGCCTATGCCGACAATGTCGCCGTGATCCGACGCGAGCTCGCGCTCCTCTATCCGAGCCTCCACCTCGTCGGCCGCAACGGCATGCACAAATATAACAATCAGGATCACGCGATGATGACGGGCCTTCTCACCGCTGCCAATATCTTGGCGGGCGAGCCCCGTTACGATGTTTGGCGTGTCAACGAGGATGCGGAATATAGCGAGGCCGGCCTGTCCGGCGTCGAAGAGGCCCTGACGAGCGAGCGCCTCGTGCCTCGGCGTGCGGCCTGAGCCGCGTGACCGGTATGTCGAGCGCATCGAGAAATGAGGACTTAGCGCGCACCCTGCGCGATCTGATCCTTTACGGGCTTTTCAATCTCGCTGCCCTCGCGGTCGATTGGACGCTTCTGATCGTCCTCACACATGCGGGTCTGCACTATCTCCTGGCAAGCGCGGTAGGCTTTTTGGCAGGCGTCTGCGTATCCTATGTATCGAGCGTACGCTTTGTGTTTGCCGATCGCCGGTCCTTCGCGCGCAACCGCGAGGCCGCAGGCTTCCTGGCCATCGGCTGCGCCGGCCTGCTTTTGAGCGTTGTCCTCCTATTTGCCTTTGTCGATGGAGCCGGCTTGCCACCCGGTCTCGCCAAGGTGCCGACCGTCGGCATCTGCTTCCTATTCAATTTCTTCGTTCGACGCAGTTTGCTGTTTACCGGCAAACCGAAGGAGGCTCCTACGGCTCTGGCTGCATGAGCGGTACCTTCACTTCATTTCGTGCGGCCAACGAAGCGCGGATCTCCGCCAAACAGCTTGGACGTCAGCCGGGCCGTCGTCATGACGTCGCGGCCTTGAGCCGTCAGGCGCCAGCCTCGGGGTGTCGGCTCGACATTGCCTGAGATGCGTTGCTCCTCGAGCCGTCGGCCGATCTGATCCCATTGCCCGACATAAATGTCGCGGAAGGCATGTTGAAGCTGCTCCGAGCTGACACCGGTGTCCGAGGCTTCGATTTGCGACAGCATAAACATCGACATCGACCGATCGACAGTGACCGGGCCGACGATAAAGCCGGCGAAGAGGATAGAGACTGCGCTGAAGACGGCGCCAACCATATCGGTCGGACGAAGTCTCCAGCTCGCCGGGCAATAGCGCGCGGCCAGCATGAACGACGCCAAAAGAATAGTTCCCGTCGCGAAAAGTGATGTGACGCCGCGATAGAAGAGAATGCCGATTCCCGCGATGGTCGGCATGAATAACAGCGCGATGAAAACAGCAGCGCCGAGCAAAATCGCCAGCGCGTAGAGGGTCGCGACGCGCAGCAGATCGAGCAGGCTTATGCGCTGACTATTTGTCATAGGATTTTTGATTGAAAACGAAAACCTTGACATTTTGGTTCGCATATTCGGGCAACGTGGCTTGAACCCAAGACCTGGGATCCCGAAACACCGGGTCATTCGCCGATACGACGAGCGCGTCTACTTTGTAGGCCGCCGCGATCGCACGGACCTGATCGTAGGAGAGATGCGCGTCGGAGAAGATCGGCGAGATCGAACGCATACGCCGATCGATCAGCTCCTGCGAGGCTCCATAAAGGCGTGCATTTTCCCTATCGGCTATGGCTTGCGGAAAATGTCCATAGAGACCGTAGGACGTCGCCCGTATCACGTTCGGACGCTCTTGAACCACGCTGGCCGCCGGCAAGCGCGCGTCGAGCCATCGCCAGCTCGCAATCTCGTCGGGCAATATGCTGCGCTGCAGGTTCGTCTGCTCGGGATTACGACGTAGCTCGAAGAGCGTGTACGCATCGAAAAGATAGGCGAGGCCGATGCACACAAAGGCCGCGGCGCGAAGCCGCAGCGATGTGAAGAACTTGGCCCGCACGGCGCTCAATGTCCAGATCAGCGTCGCGAGCTGTGCAAATAGCATGATCCGCCAGCCGAGATCGTTATTCGAGATCGTCGAATACAAAAAGCTTCCTACAGCGAAGGACATGACCGTCGCGATCAAAAGGATGGCTCTCAGATCACCGGACCATCCTTTGCGGCCGACGCGCTGCCAGAAGACCCATGCGCCCAGCGCGAAAATCCCGAATTCGATCCCGTAGCTCAACGGCAGGAACGCGAGCCTGGTCAAGGATCGCGACGGCTCGTCCTTCACAATGGCATCTGTCATCTCGAAAGCCCGCACGGCGAACGCAATCGGAGGCGCCCCGGGCTGCCCGAACCTCACCGCAAGCGTCGAGAGCCAGGGCGCGGCAAAGCCGAGGGACAAGCTTCCCGCCGCGCCGACACGCAGGGCAAAAGGGAGTCGTCTTGAAGCCACCAGGACGACTATCCAAACCATCGCAGTCAGGGCGCCACCGATCGCGATATAGACCGAAAGGCCGGCCATGGACGCGAAGGCGAGCGACGCGAGCAGCACCCCTCGCCATGACGGGGCTCGCCTCACGGACGCGCCGTCGCCGGCGAGAGCCATGAAGCCGGTCATCGCTGCGCAAAGCGCAGCGAGATGGTGTGGCACCCAGAGCACGTTCGAAAGCCAGGACGTGACTTGCGTGTTCCAGGATTCGGGATCGGCCAGCATGACCTTGCCGTCAGAGATCGCCATCACGAAGAGATTGGGCAAGAGGTCGAGGCCGGTCGCGAAGAGAAAGACGAGGATCAGCACACCGGCCTTCGGTCCCGCTTCGGCGCGATCTCCGATCTCGTGGATCGCGACCCGCTTCCAGATGGCATAGACGAGAGCAAACAAGGCAAGGCCCATGCAGGGCGAGGCGGCATAAGCGGCGTGGCGCGCCTCGATGCCGAGATGCGAGCCGATGAGCGAGACGACAGCGGTCAACGTGTAGAAAAAATAATAATAAGCGGCGTGCCCCTGCGGATCGAATGCGGCCGGATTCCAAGGCGGCGTGCCCGTGCTCGCGATCGACCATGTCGCGGACGCGTGCTTGACGTAATCGATGACGAAGTATCCGTGCGCGAGGCCCGAGCCATTTGGCCAGTCGACCAGAAAAGCAATATCCGCCACGCACCAGATGACGATACCCAAGATGGACGGCCAATGTCGGAGCTCGAGGCCCGGCCGGCGGAAAAGCGCTGGCGTGCCCGCCAAGGCGAGAAGCACTGCCAGCCCGCCCATGGCGGAGGCGCCCAAACGTCCCGCCAGATCGAGCAGAACCGGCAGACATGCCACACCGCACAAAAGCGCGGTTCCGGTCCGCTCCAAAAAACCTTCTTCCGCATAACCGGGAAATCGAAGCAGGCGCGCGAAGAGCGAGCCGGCACCGATCAACAGCCACAAGAGAATCACGGCCGCCACCGACGTGGAAGCAACTTCAGTCAGGAAAAAGCCCATTGCCGCTTTCCAAGCACTCCACAGACAAGGCGCCGCACCGCTTTGAGCGTTCGACACGGACCTGAAGAAAGGTTCATTCTGGAACGGGCGAAAGAGAGTCGAGCTGCGGTTTCTGCCAGATGGCGACCGCGGACCAAATCATGTCATCGATCGGCATGGCTTAAGAAGCACGCGAGAGCATGAACGGCGCGCCTTGCCTGAAAGCGGCGATCAAGCAACAACATGAAGCGTCAGGCTCACTCATTCAAAATCGTTGAAAATTGCTAACAAGACGTTAATCCGGCTCGTATCACCCGACGCGGGCATCGGCTCTTTTCGCGGCTTCTCGCCTTTATTAAGGAATCATCTTCAATGTCGCGCCGATCTCGGCCTCGCTGCTGAGGCGAGACGGCAATCTTACGGCCTGCGCCTGCGCCGCGCATGAGGCGCTGCGCGCCGAGCCGCATCTATGCAAAAGACCAAATGCCGAGACTCATCTTGTCCTTCGACACCCCAGCGCCCCGCCCTGCCACGGCGCTGCTCGCATGGAGGTCGGCTGCCACACTCATCGATATGCTGCATCGCTCGATCAAGGACGGCTCATTTTTCGTGGCCGTCATGATCATCACGCTTTGGGTTCTCAGCCGTCCCTTCGCCGGCATTACCGGCGACGCGACGATTTATATAGGCCGGGCTTTGGCCGATCTCGATCCGAACGGGGTCGGCCGCGATCTCATGTTCGTGCATGACGGCCAATCACAATTCAGCTTGTTCGGTCTGCTGATCGACCGGCTGCTGCCGATCTTCGGTGTAGGCGGCACGCGGCTCGTCTTCGCGGCGCTCAATCTCGGCGTCTGGTTCACCGCGATGACGATTCTGGCGCGCCGTCTCACCAAGGAGCATGCTTTCCTCATTCTCGCCTTTGTCGCGCTGCTGCCGCCGTTTTACGGCCCCTATGCACTTTTGCGCTTCGGCGAGCAGATCGCTGTGCCGCGCCCGCTTGCGGAAGCATGCGTTCTCGCCGCGCTCGCCGCGCTCATCGGCAAACGAGACATGCTCGCGCTGGCGCTGCTCGCGCTCGGTGGCTTGCTGCACCCGATCATGGTCATGCCCGGGCTACTCGCCTTCAGCATATTTCTTTGCGCCCGGGATCGCCGCTGGATCGTGGCCATCCTCGCGTTAGGTCTCGCTATATTCGTGGCGGCGCTGCTAGGATTGCCGCTCTTCAATCGATTGACGCAGACCGTCGATCCGCAATGGCGCATGCTGCTTGAGACCCGCAACATCTATCTTTTCGTTTCACGTTGGCCGATTGAAACCTATGCGACCGTCGCGGCTCAAATGGCCACCCTCCTCATTGCCGCAGATCTCACCCGCGGTCGTGTCGGACTGCTTTTTCTCGCAACGGCAGGCGTCGGGCTCATAGGCCTTGCCGTAAGCTGGATCGGCGGGGATCTCCTTGGCTCGGTTCTGATCTTGCAGGCACAACTCTGGCGCAGCCTGTGGCTTGTCAGCGCGTTGGCCGCAGTGGCGCTCGCCGTTTGCACGATGGGCCTGTGGCGGCAAGGTCCCATCGCCTGGGTTTCGCTCGCCTTCTTGGCGTTCGGCTGGATCTATGCCGGCGATGCCATCGCGCCCTTCTGCGGCGCCACCGCGAGCCTCGGCCTTTATATCGCGCTGAAGAGCGGTCGCTTTTCCATTAGGCCGGCACCTGCCCTTGTAGGGGTCGCCGTCCTATTGCTCATGGGCCTCGCGTGGAAGGCCGAGCAGATTGTAGGTTTCCTCCAATTCGTCGCCACGGCGCCACCTCAGGTGCATATCGGCTACCATATGCTCTGGGATATTCATGCGCTCTCTGTGGTGATTGCGATTGCCGTGGCAGGCTTGACTCTCAACGGCACGTTCCGCCCGAAGCCTCCGCTTCTCGCGGCCGCGAGCGTCGGGTTTTTGGCGCTGACGGCATGCGTTTGGGATACGCGCTCGCTTTATCAAAAGCGCATCGACGAAGCCGCCGATCAGCCCGCCCTCAGCGCCCTGACGGCCGGGCGTCCCGGTCCGGTTTTCTGGATCGACGGGCTCGAGCCTTGGTACTGGCTGCACCGTCCGCATTGGGGGCATCGCATTCAAGGGGCTGGCATTGTCTTCGCGCGCGATTTTGGCTTGCAATGGGAGGCGCGAATGACCTTTTTGACGGAGCTCGGCCTCGCCGATCCGAATCTCCTCGCGCCATGGAGCACGCCCATGCGCCTTGGACTCGTTGAGGTAACTCCCGAAAGCCGCGACCGGCTGTGCAGCCGCCCCGACGCCCCATCCTGGATCATCGCGCCGCTCGAGTCGGGCGTGGAACCTGCCGCCGGGCTCAATGCGAAAATATGGACTGCGCCCGTACCGCTCTATCAATTCGCGCAGGCCGACGGCGAGACCGTTTGGCATGAGATCGACCGCTACGCTGTCATCGCCTGCGCCGGCACCTGAAGACCGGATGCTCTAGGTGTCGTTTCCAAGAAGGTTGTTCAGCCTTTGCCAGGGTGTTTGGCGGTTGAGGGCTGAATGAGATCTGGCCGTATTATAACTATCGATCCATGGCGCCATGGCGTTTGTCCGTTCGGCTGAGG
>Ga0116227_10008450_pt1 | contig 19399 bp, 12 predicted proteins | sample S1TSphgellanicum_FD_89693 | JGI IMG/M metagenome (GOLD analysis project Ga0116227, IMG submission 89693) | Host-associated microbial communities from peat moss isolated from Minnesota, USA - S1T2_Fb - Sphagnum magellanicum MG | ecosystem: Host-associated > Plants > Peat moss > Unclassified... | reverse complement strand
AAAAAACCCTACTTGAAAAAGAATGAGGTGTGTCTTCTTTCTCCAAACTTCAAACTTGCATCCAAATAAACAAAAATACAAAAGTGAAAAAGAAACACTTTATTTTTATTATAAAGAATAAAAATAAAAACAGAAAACACATAAAAATATAAAATATAAAAGATAAAAGTTAAAAAAGAAAACTAAAACATGAATCAAACATTGTTGAAATAACACACCTGTGCATTAGGCACGGGGTTCACACTCGTATTTATATATTTTCCTACAAGTCCTGTAAACCATTGTCGAATTATATCATTTAAAAAGTAATAAATAAATAAATATAAAATTAAAAAAATCAAAAGATTTGTTTATTGATGTTGATGGCCGTTTTATATTTGCAAAATGATGGAAATTCACCATGAAAAAAACTCTCAATTACATCATTAATATATATTTAAAAAATTTAAGAAAAATGGATAAGGTTTATAGTGATCTCAAAGATTGAACTTAATTTTACTCATGAGGAATAACCTTTTTTTTTTCAAATTTTTGATCTCAAGTATTTGACAATTTTTTTGTTGTTTACATTTTCTTTTAAATTTGCACTATTTTTTCCATTTTTTCGTCAACAAAAATTGCCAAATCAAAAAAATTCAAAACCAAAAAAACAAGTTGGTTTGGGCGGGGGTAATCCTGCTATTTAAACCCAAAATTTCACCAAATTAAATTTTTAAAATTTTTATAAAAGAAGAAAAATGTTAACTATATTCTTACATCATTAATAAAATAAAATAATATGTTTCAATTTTTTTTCATAGTTTTGCAATTAGTCATTTATATTAATGTATAATTCATGTTATTAAATAAATATGATCTTCATAATTAAATGATTATGCTAATTACTTAATTAATGTTTTTCTTGTGGCCAAATTTTGCCAATTTAAAGGGGCAACAACATCAAGAAATGATTTTTTTGAAAGAATTTTTTTGTCAAATAAAATATATATATATTGTCAAATTTTTACAATAAAATATACTAAGTAACCATAATATTGAAAGATTTAAATGAGTTTCCAACTACACAACTTTTCTATAACCAAATGCGACAATTTTCTTATGGATGATTACCATTTTAATAGTAACATTGAAAAAATAAAATAAAATTGTAATTAATCATGTTTGGGAAAATATAAATTTGTAATTTTACAAAAAATGGAAATATTTTATGTATGGGAAAAAAAAAAAAACTTAATGAATTCATTTTTGGCTTGACATTGAATTTAGAAAGATTTTAGCTCAATTTAAACAAAAATAAAATTGTAAATTTATTCATGAAATTCAATCTCAAAATTTAAAACTTTTTATTGTAAATAATAATAAAATTTTGAATAAATTATTGATTAAAATAGTTTTATATTTGGATTACAAGTCCTAGAACTCATTGTAAAATTATATCATTTTGAAAAAATCAAAAGTAATTTTTTAAATTAAAAATTATGTATTTATAAAAATAAAAAATTGCTTGTTGATGTTGATGGCCTTTTTTATGTTTGCAAAATGGTGGAAATTCAACACAAAAAAAACCTTTGCTTATCATTAATATTTAAGTATTGAAAAAAATTGGATAAGGTTTATGATCATCCCAAAGATTGAGCTTAAATGTTTTGAAATAAATTTGCTATTGGAATCATTTAGGTGTTTGAATTAAAATTTTTCAAATAAATTTGATGTTGGAATCATAAGGTTGCAATTATTAAAATTATTAATTTTTTATTATTATTGAGGATTAACATTTTTTTTTCAAACTTTTGATCCTAATTATTTGGCCAATGTTTTTGGTGTTTACAATTTTATTTAAATTTGCACTATTTTCCCCATTTACATCATTTAAAAAAAACTAAGTTGCAATTTTTTTTCAAAGTTGTGTAATTAATCATCAGTATTAGTGTATGATTAATCTTGTTTGGTTAATATGATCTTGGTAATTAAATGGCTATATTTACTACTTAATTAGTGTTTTTTTTAATGACTAATTTCTACCAATTTAAGGGGGCAACAACATGAATTTTTTTTTTTTGAGCCAAATTTAAAATATATATTGTTACTTTTTTATAATAGAATATCATAAATAACCATAATATTGAAAGATTTAAAAAAGTCTCCAACTACACAACTTAAATCTTTTGATGGATGATTATCATTTTAACAACATCGTAAAAATAAATAAATAAATAAATAAATAAATTTATATCTAATCATATCGAGGGAAATTATAACTTGCAATTCTTGAAAAAATGGACATATTTGAAATAATGAAATTTTTCTTATAAAAGTCTTAAGGTTCAACACCAAGAAGGTGAGCAATGGTCAATGCACATTGAATGATTGGATGTGAAATCGCACCCATCTAGTGGTAGGAATTGCCAACTATTGGGCTGGTGGGTATTAGTTCATATTGGCTATGGTTGGCACTTCATGTGTAACTAGTACATTACAAGCAACTTTAGACAGGTCGAAGGACCACAATCCTAAGGACCAATTTGAATCTTGAATTAGACGTTTCTTTACTTTAAAAAAACCAGTTTTTCTTATGGTACAATGAGTGTGTCAAAAGGCTTGGGGTTTAATTTGAAAGTCCAAGATAAAAAAATGTGTGATTTATATGTGAGAGGATTAGGTTAACCTTTGGTCTTTTCTTTCTTTTTTTCCCCTTTCTTTCATGATTTTTTCCTATTTTTTATTCTTACTACACAATGGATATTTTTTTCAACTTTTTCACCTTCTTCATTTTCGTCTTTTATCACAACTGCCTTCTTCCTTGGTGTTTTATTATTTGGAATGTCAACCAGTTTAAGGATCTTTTTGTAAAGATAAATTTACTTTCACTTTCTACCACACCTTTTGTTTCAACTCCATTTTGTGCACTTAGAAAAACCAAAAATGCACTTCTTTTAACAAACCACTTTGTGAGGATTCACAAAACTAACCACGCCAATTCTAAAATTGGTAAAAAACTGGAGGAGTTAATGTGCTTTCAACAATGTCCTCCATCCATAACATGTCTTTCATTTTTTTCAGAATTTGAACAACAAGAATAAAAAAAACAATAAAAAAAAGCAAAAAACAAAGAAGTGAACAACCTTGGACCCTAGCTTACCCTTTGGTTCTTCAAATAATGAGCTCTCTTTGAAGCTCTTTTTTTTGGTTAGGACCAATTCATTTTCCCTCCAAAATGATCCCACATAAGCTAAATCGCAATTTGATTTGTCTTGATCCTAGACCCTTGTCTAAAGGCCTTGGGACCAATTTTAAGCTCTTGACCAATAGGAATGCTCAATTTCATTGGATGTTGCTATTTGGATGCTTGTCTAAATTGGCCCTAAATTCTTGGGTGGGCCATTATTTTGTAACAACTTATGTGAAGAATCGTAGAGGATGGGGGCAGAGAGCTTTGACATGCTATTAAGTTTTCCAGTCCCTAAAAGTTTCATTTTGCATAGAATGCAAACCTGATAGTATTTAAACCAGTTCTGACCTGGAATTCGTTAGGATTGTCCAATTCCGACCTAGAATCTCCTACACCCTCTCCATCCTCGGTTCGCAAGCATAGTGGACTGTTTTTGTAAAGTGCATGTGTTTGGCGTTCCATAGAAGTTGGGCAATGCCTAGTTTGCATAACAACTTATGTGCAGAACCCTAAGGCTGGGGGGCAGAGTGCTCTTGATATGCAATTAGGTTTTCTAATCCCCAAAAGTTTCATTTTGCCATAACATTCAAACCAGTTCTGACCTGGAATTTGTCAGGATTGTCCAATTCCGACCTGGAATCTTCTATTTTGTCTCCGTCCTCTGTTTGCTAGAACCGTGGATTGTTTTTGTAAAGTGCCTGTGTTTGACGTTCTGCAGAATTTGGGGGCAGCGCCCAGTTTGTCTAACAACTTATGTGAAGGAACCCTCAGGGAGGCTGGAGGGCAGAGAGCTTTTTGATATTAGGTTTTTTAATCCTAAAAGGGTTTCGTTTTGCAATAATATTCAAACCAGTTCTGAACCAGAATTTGTCAGGATTGTCCAATTCTGACGTGGAATCTCCTACCCGGAATTTGTCAGGAATGTCCAGTTCCGGTCCTCTGTTTGCTAGCACAGTGGGGACTTCGTTTTGTACAGTGCGTGTGTTTGGCATTCCGCAGAAGTCGGGGCAGCGCCCCAGTTTGTCGCAGTCTGTGAATTTCAGATGCTTGCAGGCAGCAGGACGGACAAACAAAAAGAAACATGGCGAGGGAAGCTGCGACGATGGCGGAGACAGACTGTCGTTTCCAAAAGACCATACTTAATAGGCGGAGGAGGATCGTGAGAGAGGAGGAGAGGAGGAGAGGAGGAGACGCAGACCTAGATGTTGTTGTTCCCGAGTACTGCTGTGCTGTTCTATTTTTCGACTCCTTGCTTTCTTTGGCGTCGTCAGAGGTGAGCTGACTGAGATAAGGTGTCACACGCACAGTTTGAGGTATTGCTTTGCTTTCTGTCCACCAGCAGTCGCTCATGTCTGCTCGGTAGACATCGCTAAGCCATGGGGACGGGCGATACTCGGTGTGGAATGTCGTCCACTGCTTCAGGACGGACGTTCCGCCGATGTCGAAGCGTGAGAAGCTTAGCGGCAGCGGCGTTGTCCTTGCTATTTTTGGCAGTCGAAGCGGCGCCGATGGTGGGAGCTGTAACCTATGCTGGTGACATTGCGGCACTTGTTCAGGTTAGATCAACCTTGAATTCTTTTCATGGCAATTCCGAGCTGTTAATATCCTGCTATGTTGATTTGAGCAATCTCCTTTGAAAACAGAGCAATAACATAGTCGATCGTCTGGAACCTGAAATAAACTTGACTGTTCAAGGTTATACCATCTAACAGCATGGAGTATGGATTTCTTATTGAATACCGAAGTACAATGTGTAGCAGTGCAAACCAATACTAGATTTTCAGGATTCTGGCTGTCCAACTGCAAGATGCTCTTCTGCATCTGGGAGACCGTATTGAGCCCTCGGTGTACATATTTCTTGGATCATAGGCCTGAATTGGAGGATAATGATTTTTCCCCCTCTTATGGTCTGTATTATGTTTTTGGTCCTAGGTTGAGCCTGCAGGAAGATGCCATGGTTCAGTGCACCTTATGAGTTATGTGGTTCTATTTTTAGTATTCGGTATGAAGAAAAGTCATATTCTCTTTCCCCTGCTCCACTTGGAGACATGTTTGCTGAAAAGACCAGTGAATTGATTGATTTTCTGATATAATGAGAAATGTGATTAATGCTCCAGAAACAGGCCAAAACAATGATATTGATACATCCCTTGGCTGGCTGTTTTTGGTACCCAAAGTGTCCTGGCTTAGTCAGTTGATGAATGCCTGAGCAATCAAACAAGTCCTGACAAAAGAGGTTGGTTGGTTCACAACATGCAGGTGAAATTGGCAGTAAACACAGCATCCATTTTACCTTCCTCATGCTTGGGCTCATGGAACTTTTCTGTGGATCCCTGTGATGCACTAGCATCTCCACAGTTTACTTGTGGTATTGACTGTACTCCTGGAATTGGTGGAGTGTTGCGGGTGAGTGGTCTCAGGTTAGAGCCTGGTGGCTATGAGGGAATGCTATCACCCTATATTGGCAACCTCTCTGCACTGCAGATTGTGATTGTGTCAGGAAATAAGTTTGGGGGTCCTATTCCAGAAACACTTGGCCAGCTGACTGATCTTTTCCAGTTAGATCTATCAGCCAATTACTTTACAGGGCCTCTGCCCGAATCTTTGGGCCTTCTCTCAAATCTTGGATTTCTCTCTGTTGGCAATAACCTCTTGGAGGGCCAGATACCAGTGTCTTTCAACAATCTGAGCAAAGTGACAGAAATGTTTCTCTACCGGAATAGACTTAATGGCCCTCTTCCTGTTCTGACTGGAATGAGGAGCTTGACCTATGTGGATGCAAGCTACAACAATCTGACAGGACATTTGCCTTGGGGTTACCCTGCAGGACTTGCAATACTTGCTTTAGGGCAGAACCAGCTTGCTGGACGCCTTCCACAACTTCTTGGAAACCTGAATTCCCTTGCAGTTTTGGATCTGCGGAGTAATCAGTTGACAGGCACCATAGAGGACTTTATCTTTGACCTTCCTAGCCTTCAACAGCTCAATTTGTCACATAATGCTTTCAGTACACTCAGCACTACAAACCTTACAGGTGCAAACAGCCAGATTGTGTCAATTGACTTGAGTTACAATATGCTGCGGGGTCCTCTACCTGAATTTCTGGGGTTTATGAAGATGCTCAATGTGCTTTCTTTACGGTCTAACATGTTCACTGGTCCTATTCCGTACAATTATGCACTGAAGGCAGCAGACTCACTTCCTGTGACCAATCAACTGCGGCAACTCTACCTTGACAGCAATTTTTTGACAGGAGAGGTTCCTTCACCTTTTCTGACAATATCTGACAATATCACTGCAAGTTTTGTCAACAACTGCCTACAAATGTGTCCACCATCACTCTCCTTCTGTCAAGGTGGTGGCCAACGATCGCCAATTGAGTGTCAAGCTTTCTTCCAAACGGGATAATCAACCCATCAATCTGGTGGTTGGCTGTCCGAGGAAGAGTACATCTTTGAGGTTGCAATACAACTTGTGTGCAGCAGCTTGCTTTGTAACATACACAAGGTTTGGGAGTAGGGGTTGTTGCTGAGGATAGAAGTTTGCCATTTCAGGAATGTGGGTGTGCATCCGAAGGCTGGAAAAAGTCTTATATTCCCAGTTTATGCTACGTCAGTAGCAATTCTGCACTGGAATCCAATCTTCATCCTGAGCTTTACAGTATGTTCATTAGGCATGACGCATGTCCTGGTGATTTCCTTTGGACTAGTGACAAATCATATATAAAGCATGGGAGCATGCCAGGGGAAGAGGTTCTCTTGCTTTGCAGATATTAATCAGACTTTTGAAGCATTATAACAGGTTTTGCACATTGCAGGTTTAGTCAAATGCTCTAATTATCCATCCCAGGGTTTTACTGTGTGGTTTAATACAAATCTATTGTGCAAGGAGAACCCTAAATCCTACGACCTAATGCATCCATGTGCTGATGATTTTAATTCTCGGCAAACATAGTACCAACATAGACATGATGACGGCCAACAGTTGTCACCTCGAAATCGGGACCTGAATTGACGCATCTGAACCGTCGATAAGCATCTGTGATCTCAGCGCGGCACAAGTCTCCGTCTCCCCAAGTGAGGTGTCACATCTGCCAGCAAGCCCGGGCAAACCGAGAAACTTAACCGCTGGAAATCCGTAAAGCGTTCGTGAAACAAATTTTTTTTACCATAGTAATTAGTAATTACCTGATAAAGACCTTCTGGTGTCACAAGGTAGCTACGTACCGAGACGGTCGTTGGGTGTTCATACCGAGAAACTCCTAAACCGACCGTGCCGGGTTGTCACCAGCACAGGTGCCCTGACGCGGAGATGGCACCACTGGATGGCCCGATTCACTTACACGTGGGAAACGATCTTTTCACACAAGAATGGGTGCAGAACAGCAGGATCTCTTGGGACGTGGCGTGGCCTTGCTGCCGTTCTTCCTGTTCACACTGGAGTGTATAAAAAGCCTGCTGTTCTGGCTGCTGCTGGTGATTCTTAGGTACGTTGTGGACAGTGGAGGTCAGTCGACGTTTGTTGCGATCCTCCGAAGTTGGCAAATCTCGTCGAGAGCAGCGTGAGCTGAGATCAGATTTACCTTGAAAGCTTAACAGGATCGACAGTTCTGCGTGTATTGAAGGAAGTTTTGTTGAGGAAAATTCTTCTTGGATTTTTCTAGCATTTGAGAAAAAGCTTGGGGATTTGGAGGGGGGTGGGGGAGAGGAAGGTTTGTGTTTTTGGAAAGATATTATATAGTATCAGCGATGGAGCAAAGAACGATAGAATTGACGGTGGTTTCCGCACAGGACTTGAAGAATGTGAGAATGTTCGGAAGGAAGATGAGTCCGTACGCAGTGGCGTGGATCTACCCCAATATGAAAGTGGCGACACACATGGCTTCCAATGGAGGCGAAAATCCGACTTGGAACGCAATTCTCAAGCTGGAGTGCGAGGAGCGCCTGGTTGAGCAAGGCAATTTGGTGATTACTGTCGACCTTTACAATCACGGATCGCTGTCCAACAAAAGTATCGGTAGCGTGACCGTGCCACTGCCGGCCGGGTCGAACAGCGGTGACAAACCTGATGATGTTCAGAACTCCAGCAAAAACCAGACCCAACAACAATCGCGTCCAAAAGTCTTGTCATTGCAGGTGCGGAGACCGTCAGGACATGTGCAAGGGACTTTGAATGTGGCAGTAAGGCTAGGGGAGGTGGTGAAACTGCCAGCAACAGCAACGTGGGGTTCATCAAACTACGACAACAACGGAAAAGGAACAGCGACAGCGTACCCAGCTGCTGCTGCTGCTGCTGGAGGAGCAGGAGCATTTAACCGAGCTGGTGGAAGCAGCCAACAACAACAGTATGGCGGCGCGGCTGCTGGATACCCACAATACAATCAGCAACAGTACCCTCAATATCCAGGCCAGTACACTTCACAACAGGTTCCTTACTACCAACCTGCTGGAGCTGCAGCTGGTGGGTATATGCAGCCACCACCACCACCTCCAACCCGCAGTGGATTTGGTGGAGCAGGCCTTGGAACTGGATTGCTAGGTGGTGCTCTTGGAGGTTTTCTTCTTGGGGATTTGATGGGAGGTGGTTTTGGTGGGGGAGGTGGCTTTGGTGGTGGAGGTGGGGGCTGTGGTGGAGGTGGAGGTGGTTGCGGCGGAGGTGGATGTGGTGGGAACTAAGGGTTTGAGTTGAACTTGTCACTGCAGCTTTCTTAACCTCATCAAGAAAGGTGAAGGTGCCAGCCAGTGTGGGTTGTTAGGGGCACCTGTGGCCAGTGTGGGTGCTGGTTCATGTGGCCAGTGTGGGTGCTGGTTCACTGTGGCAGTATTGAAGACTGCGAACAACTCAGCTACCCCAGTGGCTGTAGGGTAAGGCTGCAAAGCTGGTGGTTGGGAGTTCAAATCCCTTCTCCTCATGCTCTGTGAGAACACTTAGCTACCCACCTGGTGGTTAGGGTTTCAAGAAGCTGTTGCCAGAGTTGGTATCAAAATCAAAAAATTATAAATTAAAAGATCGAGGAAGACTGGATAAGATCAACTCTGAAAGAATATACTACAAGAGGCCACCAAGGGAAGAAGTCTCAGTCACATGTGCTCTTTGCAGTTTAGCATCAAAATATCAAAAGTGTCTGGGTTGCTGAAAATTGTTTGGCACTAGCTAGATTGGGGTTGAGGTTTGTGAGTCGAATGTTCCAACCAAGTGTGGTCCCAGGCATTTTCCTGGGAGCATATATGTGTGAGGCACTTGTGTATTATAGGTTGTTACACACCTTAGGTGACCATGTGAGGTATTCAATGTGTAGAGGATACGATTAGTAAGACCAAGACAAAAGAATGCCATCATCAATCTTGTGGATTTGACTTGATCAAATGTTCTGCAGAGTTTTGAGCTAATTACTTGTGGGACAAAAATGAAATAAGTTTCGAATTACCGGATGCAGTTCTTGAAAATTCATGTGCCAGATACAAAACATGTTACAAGAGCATGTCAGTGCTATGAAATATCTCAAGATGTTCATATGTGTGGAAGCATTGAAATCCATGTGGTGAAGTTTATTGGACATTGTGCAGTGGGCAAGTGGGATATGTGGTGAGGGCGAGGTTTATGGGTTGTAGGTTTGATATTGACACCCATTTGACTAAACCTGCTCAGCTGGAATCTATTTTCATTTCTAATTCCCACCTGATAATAGATTATATTCAATATATCTGAAATTTAGTATGTTTATAGTTCATAGATCTGCTACCAAAGCCAACAAGACATAGCATTCATCACCAACACCTTATCAAAGATAATGTCTTGTGTTTTGACCCAAAAGATTGCATATGGCTGGATGAATGGTGTTGGTCACATATTTGTGTACCAATGACTTACTATGGATTATATGTTTCTTGCATGCATTGAATACACTTTTTAGCTAAATGTATAGTTGGAAGGATAGCACAATCATTGACATCTTTGACTTGGATTAATTACATACAATATTATGTAAATTTGAACACTTGATCTTGTATAGTCGTTAATATATTTCATTTGTTATGCATTTAGGATTGTAACAACGATTTCACTTTAGCAATGAACACTAGTGATTGTTTATGGATGCTTATGAAATAATTGATTTAAATTTTTTTCTCTTTTGCATTATATTAACACATACATATACATCATTTGCATCATTCTTATTGCATATTATACATGTTTGGTTACATAGAAATGATTGCAGATGGTGAGAACATTTTTGTTGATTTAGTGTTGATGTTCATTTTATTTCATATTATTCTAATTCCTTTGTTCCATTTCATGTTTGATTTGTCATGGATTACCATATTGGCACCTACATTTATCGGTGTTCACACATCATACAAAATAACATAAAAACATTTGAATTGGCACATCATACTTAATACAAAATATGATTCACCTACCAGAAATAAGAATCCAAGGCCAAAACACAAAATGAAAAATCGCAACACACAAAACCATAGGCAAAAAAATCTTGAAGAACTCATAAAAATTCCGAAAATAAAAAGCATTGTGTTTTATGGAATCTCAAATTACCAAAACTAATTTTGATAATTCATAACTTGGGATTATATTCTAAATATTGAATAGTTTGAACCTCATTCACACATAAGTTGGTTCTAAAATAAAACCCAATTGACTACATTAGTGCAATTTATTATTAACATAGTTATGATTTAACTAAGTGGCATTTAATGAGAAATATATTGTTGAACTTTGCAATTGCATCCCTTATCACCAATATTGTTTTTGAAACAAACTATAAGTTTGTTAGATCCCAAAATGGTCCAACTTTTCATGAACATGTGACATAAGATTTTCACCTTAGTAGGTAGCAAGGCACAACCCACATTTGTTCACATTCATATGAAAAAATTGTTTTTTCATCCTATTCATCACCTATTTTAAAGCTTGCCAAACCTAGGAGGTTTAACCCAAGTTTGGGCAAGCTTGATTCCTTTATAGCATTGTCCTCTCCCCCCAACCCCCCTTTTCATGTCGCAACCCTTCCCTTCCTATTACTGTGTTGCCCTCGCCTTCAATTATAACAACTATTACAGTTGTTTTGATGCTCACAAATTAACATCACAAAAAAATGAGGAGAAAGTGAAAAGCGCTCTCCCTGATTGGTTCGTTATTGAAGAAAAATCAGCTAATCAAGCTTTGAGCTTAAGCTGGCGATGGTGATGGCAACATAACTTCACAATACTATTATTGTCACCTTCCTATTCCTTAATTGTTGACATTAAAAAAGTAGAAAGATAAAAGAAAGAAGGAGACAGAGGTTAGATAAAGATGGATAAGAGAGAGAAAGAAGGGGCCCTTGTGATGAAAATAAGGGCCCTCTTCTTGTGTGTGTTTTTTTCTCTGTTCACCCAAACTCGAGGGTACACATGCCATGTTTAAGGTTCAACTCATCATGGAATTTTAAGCAAAAAAAAACTCCACCAAAATCATAAGGTGAGAATTTTTAACGCCCTGGTTTGCAACTCCCACTAGTTCCACTAAAACAACACAAATACAAACTTTGCAACAACAACAAAAATCTACGCAACAACTTACCACACCAAAATCTTACGCAATTCACTAACAAAACTGTGCTTACAAAAATTACAAAAACTTAAATTCAATTACAAAACAACACAAAATTAAATTAGACTTTTAATGATTCAAAATATGACTCATTTGTAACAAGCAAAAATTCAAGCTCAAAATACAAAATGAAAAATTACAACACACAAAACCATGGCCAAAAGAAAATTGACATAACAAATAAAAATTAAAAAATAACAATAAATATTTTAAAATGTCAAATCATCAAAAATGATTTGAGAATTCACATCTTGACATTATATTTCAAACACTAAATAGTTCAAACCTCATTCACACATAAATTGATTACAATGTTAAAATAAAATTGATTACACTAATCCAATTTATCATTAACCTAATTATAACTTAACTAGGTAGTTAAAGTAACACTTCTGACTCACTCTTACACATAAAATGATGAATATTATCTTTTTACATATTCTATTATAGTTACTCCTTTTGATGCCTATTCAATTATATAAGTATGAAAAATGAAAAATAATGGTCAAGCAATGACTACCCAAGTTAATTCAAGACCAAAATTTCTATCAATTTCTACATGAGTATTATCTTTGAAAACCAAAAGAATAAAAAATTTGAACCCAAACAAGATTATGAAACAAATTTTTCCCACTTCTTCTATAACAATCAATTAGAAAAAAACACATACACACACAAAACTATTGGTCCAAATAAAAGGAAGTTAAACAACCAATTTCTAGATGGATACAAACCATGCATTGATCACACCCCCTACCTTTACTCTAGTCATTGGACATAAACAAATAGATGAACAATTGTCACAATTTTGTCCTTGTAGGTCTGTCTTTCATTGTTACCACATACAATACCCCCATCTAGCATTATCTCACTTGTTTTGAAAACCTCTATGGGAAATCGTTGTTTTCTACACCAACAAATTTGTGTTTGCCATCATGCTTTCAATATATTAAACATAAACCACACATCTTTCACGGACTTTTGCTCCAAATTTCTACACAAAGCCAGTCCTCCACATAGACAAACCTAATCCTCATCCCATGAAACTTTGGATGTTTAATGCTTTACACCATACCTTGGAGAGCTTTGCATAAGAGCATCTTTAGTGGAGCCACATGAAACCACTTGTTATCACTAAATATTACATTCAATTTTAACATAACTACTTGCCCGTCAGCCACCAATACACACTATAATTTACATTGTACTTTCTTAAGCTAGTAATAAAACCAAAACATGGACCAATCATGGTGGCTAGCAAATGGGTAACAATCAACTTCTTGATGATTGTGATAGGCCACTCAAAAACATCAATTTTTTGTGTGGTGGAGGACTTAGAAAGTCATGCCATTCAACAACATTTTCATGAAGGAATTTTTTTCCACCCCACAATGGCAATTGGCTCATCTAAAAAGTGGCGTTGGTGGCCTTTTTTGGCACTTGTTGGAGATGCTTTAAAACCATTATGGGGAAGCCATGCTCTATATAGGAGGCTTATGGCATCTAAAAATCCCAAAAGTAAGGGTAACTTGTTAAATTATTGGAATACCAAATACATATATCATCTAGCCCTTTTGAAAGACAAAAACTACTATGGTGACAATATATAATCACCAACTTCCCCCCCCCCCAAATCCCAACCAATTTTTTTTTCAAAATAACCATTTTGGGTCATTTTCATGAAAAAAATGGTAAAATAATTGCACGTGTGTAATATGTTAACTGTCTTATGGGAAGAGGGGTTTACATCGAGGTTCATGAATCCATATTAACTGCCTTATGAGAAGAGGGGTTTACATCAAGATTCATGAATCCTAGCCAAATGTGTCACCTTACATGGAATTGCAATTATTGTGACAATGGTAGAATATTGTTCATTCTATTAATTAGTTTGTGAGAGTGCCCACAATTTTTATGTTTATAATTTTTTATTTTGTGTTGAAGGAGCCACATTGATTGGCTCATTACCAATTTTTTTGGAATTGTGGGTAGTCCCTCCTAGAAGCATATCCCTTTGGCCCCTCACTTGCAAAAATAAAAGCCTAGTGGCTTTCCTTTGAAGGCCGACACCTTTTCTTTATGTATTTATTTATAAGTTATATACATGCAAGTTGAAGTGTGCCCAAACAATATGGGACAAATAGAGGTGCTTTGGGAAGACAAGAACCGAGTTGAAGTAACACAACTCATTCTACCATTACATTAGTGAGGTGGCTGCCTTCACTCAGGGTTTCTTTTTTTTTCAATTTTGTGACGTAGCTGAAGTGGTGATCATCAATAAGATGATTTAACCAGATTTTGGCTACAGACTAGATATGAAAGTAGAAAAAAAATTACAGAATCCTTCTATATTCTTGGCTACGTATTGGAACTTATCATAAAAATCTGGTGATTCAGAAACTTTTGTTTTCAAAATCTGACAAATTTGGGCCATGTTTTCCATGGAAATCCTTTGTTTTGAAATCATAATTTTCAGGTCAAAATTTGGCAAAATTTTGCCAAAATAAAAACACTGCCTTCACTAGTCAATTATCATTGCCGCGGTGCCGTGACTGCTTGCTTCACCCTCTTCCAAGGGTAAAAACCAAAAAATTCTCAACCCCGTCCAATGAGGTGATAGCCCTCACCTTAATGAATGAGGTGGCTGCTTGTTTCACTCTCTTCCAAGGGGAAAAACCAAAAACATGCACCCCTTCTCTCAAAAGAAGAAAATACTAACCCTTCCAACTACATGTTCAACAATCTCATTTGACTCTTAAAATTTTCTATTCTTCACACCATTTGTTCATTTTCAACTTAGTCTAATGGCAAGGGCTGAGAGCATGAGTGTATATTATGTGCTTTTCATGCGGTTACTGAACATTTTGAAACATTTGTTGCACGGAATTTACTTCTTAGATCTCGCTAGATCATTTACTTTTTGATGTGACCACCAAACAATAGTCAGCATATACTCTTTGAAACCCAATGCTGGAAACTTGTCCAGAAGCCGAAGAGTTACAATTATTGGTCTGGAAACTACAGTTGATTGGAAACCTTGTTGATTGTGCCTTGTCCACATTCTCGTATTCTCAGCTGAATTTGACTTCCAGGTGATTTGCCTTGTCAAACTAGTTTTCAAATCATAATTGTACACAACCAACAGGAGGCACCCCAGACAAGTGGACCCTCACTAAGTTGATTATAGGATGAATAGCATACCTGTGAATTATTTTCTGACATCAGAAGGTGGAGTAAAAATCTGGAGAGAAAAATTTCATTTGGTCATTGCTGCTCCCTCCAGTCTCCTTACAATCCAAGTTTTCTCCCTTGCAAATTCAGCTGATCCTGAAGTCTCATCGACCGTTTCAGTAGTCATTAAACCTGATAAAGCATGCAAGTCTCACAGCTGACTTTACCTCACAAGCCTCGACTAGTAGCAACTACCAACTAAACTGAATCTTCCAATTCTCTTAACACCCAAATTTCTAGGTGTGCAATCTTTCCAGCCTTCTCTCAATAGAATTGCACTGCATAAACTATTTACCATGTCAATATTAAAAAAACTCTGCCCATCTTGTCCTTGTGAACAGTCAGTCAGAATATAAACAACTGCACATTAAAACTTTACAAGAACAAGTTTCATCGGTCCAGCCAAAAGAGTTGGATAAACACATGAAAAGTCTAAGGACAATGAACCAGTGAGGACTCAACCTTCTCTCCATTGTTGGAGATTGTAACAAAAACTGGTTCTACAACTTTCAAATCTTCAAGGACCAGAGTGTTTTACTCAACAATTTTCTGTGTTTGAACAGGCATTTGTTCTAGAATGAGGTAGATGTACCACCAAAGCAGATTGCCACATACGACAGTTCGGGTCATCAATGCTCCATTAAAATTCCACCACTTAGGTAACACATACCAGCAAAAAAGCTTGAGAATCCAGAAGATACACCCAAAGTTCACCTCCAAACTAATATCAAACACGAAGAATTTGAAGCTTATTGGAGAAGGCAATTGCAACCCAGTCAGGCTGTGTTGATGACCACTGTAGTTGGTTAATCTCTGCTCCTGCGGTATATGCAAGAATCGGGTCAAGACCCCCATCCACTGGTTGACTCATTGTGGACAAATCCCAAATCAGTGCCTGCAGCAACCAGAAGCTCACATGAGAAATAAGAACACAGAGATAATTTTCAAAACTGACAACTTCTACATAGCTCAACATTTACCTGTGAGTCATCACCAGCAGTGCAGATATGGCAAGAGCTGTGAGGAGCCCAGGCAATGGCATTAACAGAGGCTTGATGTCGCTGGAGCTCAGCAACAGGGAGAGTTGGATACCGTATGTCAAGGACTACCACCTTGGATGCATCCATGAGAATTGTTGCCATATAGCGAGGGTCTTGCTTGTTCCAACCTAACCGTAGCAGAGGTGTGTCTGGCTGAGGGCTCTCATATATGATTGTTGAGTGCTCTTTGTCTCGAAGATCAAAGACCCTAACTGAACCATCTGCTGCCACTGATGCAAACACCCCTACACCCCCCCATGCAATGTCATAGACTTCTTTGTCATGAGCAATTAACTGTGTATCCACAACCTCCCTCTCTATGTCCCATATTGTGCATGTTGTGTCAATGCTGCTTGTTCCCAGTCTTTTGGGTTCCAATTCATTCCAGTCAAATGAGGTCAGGGGTGCACAAAATTCACTGTTCTTATTGTTGTTCAGCCCACTTTTTAACTGCACTCGATCTTCACATATTTGCCAGATGCGCAGATAGTCCCCTGTGGTTGCCATCAAGTCTGGCTTCTGGCCATCCTTGTCAGGAATGAACATGATTTTGGTGGTTGGGTATGGGTGGTTGAAGGAAAGCTTGGGGTCAGCCACAAATTTTCCAGTCTCATCATTGAGCTGTACTATCTCCACCTGCACATGTACTTCTCCATAATCATTCTTCTCTAATGTACAAGGAACTAAGGGCGTCCTTAGGCTCTGAAGATCCACATCATCTTCTTTTCCATGATTATGACAGTCACCATTCATATACTGCTCTTAGCAACCCTAGTGCACTTCCGAACAGTTTTCAGCAATTGTATTTTGTCCTCAATTTCAAACTGCAAAGCATTTTGTCAATGGCTGGACAATCATGTAGGGACTTACCTTATTCCTGACCTCTTCAATGAAACTGCCAATGGCGACACGAAACTTTTTGTCACTCCTCACACTCCAATTCATGCCATATATTGGCCATGGCGCTTCATAGGTGTAAATCTCAGCCCTTTTGGGTGGTTCCTCAGCATACAAATCCATCTTCTCACTTGTCATCTCTCACGCCAATGGCTTGCCTTAAGAATCTGCAGCTTAGCTTACTCCCATTTGCCACACAGATACTGATTTGCTGTCAATTTCTTCCACAGAATATCAAGGTGCAAGAGATTTGTCAGCATGAAGGCAGATAGCATCAAATCCAGCATCAAAGTGTTATACAAGCAAAAATCTCCAAGTGATTCCAAGCCAGCCCCACAAAAAGATGACACATGTGTGTAAAGGCATGTCTAGGAATTGCAGTACAAATAGACAGCTTTGTGAATTCAAATCCTTTTGACAATCTTGGAAATACTTTCAGGGCTTCATCCAGCAAACCAAGGTTCAGCACAGTTCCAGATGATTTGAGGAACACAGAGTGAATCGAGTTTGTGGCAAAAAGTAAGAACCACAAATCAAACTAAGTAATTGAGAGTTCCACATACTCAGATGTCAAACTGAAATCACTAGGATTGTGCAAAACTAAAACTTCAGATTAATCAACATTATTCAACATTCTGGACTAAGCACAACCTATCTCTGCCATGGGTATGTATGTATGTATGTAGACACAGGAGCAATCTGAAACCTAAGGGGAAAAAACCGGTTTTCCATGACAAAGCAAACAAATGCTTTTGATGCAAAGCATGCACTTGATTATATGACCTTCTATGATTTTTTCACCTTTCTTTGATAATTACACTCCAAAAGACACAGACTTCCAACCGTTGTGAAGAAAGTTGAAAGAAGTTAGTCCAACATATCGAAACTATTGATCAAGCAGCAATTCACCATGCCTGAAGTCGGTTAAGCATTCCATTTAGACATGAGGCGAACGACTATTTAGGAGGCTCAACAGCAAGCAAGCACAAGATGTCTCAAATGGCTTTGGCAACTCCGCCAAGCTTACTCGAAAGGCGATCCGCGAGAGAGAGAGAGAGGTGGATTACTCATTTCAAGCAAGCACAAAAGCAAACTATCATGAATGGAAAGAGAAAGTACTTCAAAGCTCGCAACCGAAACTGGCCAATAAATACCCATGAGCGCCTCTTTACAAAACTACTCCTACCTACTTGCCCCAAAGAGGTTGGTTTCTCAGAGATTGTAGAAGGAAACATACAACATAACTCCTAGTATGTTCTCCTATCACTAGAGAGGTGAGGGATAGCATAAAAATGTACCAGAATGACCGCACTCCATGTTCAAGGGAACTGATGAACATACAGAGCTGACTACTGATACCAGCTGCTTTGCTTGATCAATCTCGTCTCCGACGATTTTGCCAACAAAAACTCCGCGAGACGGGAGCCTGTGTGGATGGCTGGGTCTTGTAAACACAAAAACGAGGCCGTACTTCAGAAAGAGACAAAGATGCTTCCTTCACCTTTTGACATAGCGACAAAAATAGGAACTGATTTTGGTCCAATCTTCTGTGCTTCCCGATTTTTTCCCCCCTCCTTCCTTCCCTCTGGCCTACCCCCCCTCACACCGCCCTTTTTCCTCGCTCTCTCTCTCTCTCTCTCTCTCTCTCTGTGTCTGTGTATCTTCCGCTGTTTTGTGCACTGCAGTGTGGACGACACGGTAACTGACAGCGGTTTCGTTGATAAATGAACTTAATAATGATCTTATCTAGAGGCATTATTTTGGTCATGTGTTGCAAGTTCTGCTATAATAAATGAGTCTTCTCCTCGACCTCGTCATGTGGTTTTGCACTGTGTATTTGGTGGTGGTGGTGGTGGGCGGGGTGGGAGGGGGCGGAGAACTTTTGGCAGAAAGTGACTCCGAAACTATTGTAAGAGAACTAGTTTTACACACTATTATGTATGCTTCCTGTTGTTGCAACAAGTTGGACACATCATAGATACCAAGCCCAGGATCTTGCACCATGAATAGCAACAATGGTCCCAGTTCCGACTAAAATGTGTGGTGCCCCGCTTAGAGCATCTCCACCCTCCCCGCAGTGGTAAATTACGCCTTTACATTAAAATAAATTGATGTTTGATCTACCCATTCTTCACAAACATCAAACAAATCATTTCAAACAATGAATGACCATTTATATTTTTACATTTGGACCAATAAATATTACTAACAACACAACATGAAAATTTAGTTGGAGATGTTAATAGGTAGGGTGTTCTTAGGAAGGGCCAAAAGTAGTGGCAGCCAATTTTAGGAATAGAATTTTCATGCAACCAATGAGAAGTTAGTTGTGTCATGGAGTGAAGGGCCTTCCCTTTTTTTGTCTTGTGGGTGGGTGGGGACTGTGGGGGGGGGGGGGGGGGGGGGGGTGTTTGGGGGGTTTTTGGGTGTGGGGTGGGGGGTGTTGTTTTTT
>Ga0116227_10008447_pt1 | contig 19402 bp, 17 predicted proteins | sample S1TSphgellanicum_FD_89693 | JGI IMG/M metagenome (GOLD analysis project Ga0116227, IMG submission 89693) | Host-associated microbial communities from peat moss isolated from Minnesota, USA - S1T2_Fb - Sphagnum magellanicum MG | ecosystem: Host-associated > Plants > Peat moss > Unclassified... | reverse complement strand
TTGGCACCAAAAAAAAAAAAAAAAAAAAAAAAACAAGAACATATTAGACCTAAAGCACATCAAGATCATGTCATCATTAGTCCCCCAAGTCACACAAATCAATTTCAACTCCCCATTTTCAATGAAGGACTTCCATGTAAACCCATAATCAATATAATTGGTTTGGTCATAATATCTTATGGTTTGTCCCCATTGAATTAAAGATTAACCTTTTATTTATAAAAATTTTAATATTGTAATTTCTTGATTAATTACATGTATGAGGCAACACATATTGCATACACCGAGATTGCAAATTTGGAAGGTGAATTTATTGACCTTAATGTTTTGAACAAGTAGCAAATGCATATTGTGCCTTCATGGTCCTGCAAAGATAACTACCTAGGTTTGATGTATGAGTGACATCACAAGAATATATATGATCTTTGCAATCTTGTGTTTCTTGATCATGGATGGTTATAATGTAGATCACATAAGGTCTACAATGTCCTCCATATGCATGACATAGAGGTGAAGCCCCTAACATCTCTTTGCTACAACAAATGAAAATTCTTTCCTCTATGAATTTGATCTCCCTTGTGCAACTAACACATGATATGTAAACCTTATTCTCCTGTTGTGTGTTTTAAAGATATATGCAAGTTAAAGCTAGAACTATTGAAACCCTACTAGACGCCCATACAAACAATTAATCATCCTACATTTCTCAATTAACATTTGGAAAATTTTGTTGTTATATGTTCCATAAGATATTTTCCATAGGATAATTCCTCATCTATGCCTAGGTGACCAACCCATGATCCATTAAATTTACCTCCATCACATGAACATTTTGGATGATTCAACCATCCCTTTGACCTACCCCACATCACAATATATGATAAAGTTGTACATGTACACATGCAAAAGATGCATTAGGGTTCAAGACCCTTGTATGTTTTTGATATTGTTCTCAAAGTTGGGGTTCATAGATGCTAACACATTATATGAGAAAGTTGTACATACACCCATGAAAATATATAATTCATGCCACCTACTACCTTACAACAATTTAAGAAAATTCAATTATAAAATTTGATACTATGAGATTTGAATCTAATGCTTAAAATTAGTTTAGCCCGTTTATTGGATAATAATAGTCAAATAGATTAAAAACGAAAACAAATAAAAATAGAAAAAAATTAAAACATGAAACAAACATAAACAAAAAAATTATAAGAAGAGAATGGAAAAATGAAACAAACAAAGGGAAATATAGTGAAACACATTTTTTCAAAATTAAAAAGAAATTATAAAAGAAGAAACAAAATAAAGAGCAAACAAAAGAGATTTTTTTTTATAGTAATGAAATAAAACATACCTAAAGAAGAAAGTGAAACTAAAATTAATAGAGTTTCACAAGTATGTGAAGAAACTAATGAAAAAAAAACTAAACATATTTTGGAATAGTTGTAGATTCAACAAAAAAAATGGTGTCCTCATAATAGAAATGCTTTATGTTGATCTTTTGATTGTGTTACTGACAACTTTAAAAAAAACCTTGATGTTCTTCAAATAATGTGTTGTTATGTCATTCTCAAGACTACTATAGAAACATGGTTTTTATGCCCCTAACAATGTGACTACAATGACTATAAAATCAATTATAATCACTCCATAATGACTAACCATGCTCTTTTCATTAAACCCAAAAGTAGGCATGTTTACTTTGACTAACTTTTACTAGCATTTTGGTCACATCGGACATCCCCACATACATGTGGAATTTTTTTTGCTTACATGGAATGTGCCATTTTATTTGAACAACTAAAAATTGTCATAAACTTTTTGACATGGACTATGATGTGTGTAATCTAACTAAAATAGGTTGATGTTGCTAGTAGCAGATTTTTGACATGGATTATGACATGTGAAATATGGCTAAATTAGGTCGACACTATTACTAGTAGGTTTTTGACATGGACTACGACATGTGCAATATGACTAAATAATGTCATAGATGTTACTAGTAGGTTTTTGACATGGATTATGACATGTACAATATGACTAAATAAGGTCATTGATGTTACTATTAGGTTTTTGACATGCATTATGACATGTGCAATATGACTAAATAAGATCATTGACGGGGACAAGCATGATTGGGTGGACTTGCTAGGAACCACTTAGGGATTTCTTACAGGAATGGGTTAGGAAATAATTATTTAAAAATCATTACCATTTTTGAAATTTTTCTTTTTTTCCTATTGGTGCACCTTAGGTATCTTGGGTTTACAAACATAAATTTGAAGCGTTGGTCTGCCTCAACTATATTTTGTCACCTTCCAGAGTCACTTGATGCAAGAAACCAAAGTCAACTTGGAAGAAACTAGAGTTGATTTGCATTCTTGATATGAGCTTCCATGATTATTGAGCACCCCATTCTGTTTAAGTATCTAAACTCCTCAAGGACATTCAAAACAAAACTTTTGCCGCCATGGCCATTTTCTTATGTGGTGGGCTTTGGATCATCACTAATATGCAACAATTTTGTTTGTGCAATTCCTTATTTGTTTTTTTATAGATTTGTTGTCTACAAGTTTCAATATCATTGTGTGGAAAAAATTTACCACAATGTGCATACCCACCATGGAAGCAGTGGTATGTTCAAGTTCAATTTTGTTTTGCAAATTTCAAGGAATGGTTTGAGTTTCATGTGCATTTTTTGAAAATATTACATATATGTAATGCATTTTGTATTGATGCTTTCAGGCAAATACAACAATCAACTTGGATTATTTTGTGTTGTAACAAGGTTTAGGTGGAATAGGCCATGATATCAAAACCCTAGGAGAGGTTGATGTTTCAGAAGATAAAATCTGCAAGTTTCTTGGTCCAAAGTTTGACAAAAATGGATGGAAATTCAAGTTACACACTAATAGTGAGGTGTAAGAAATGATTGTAAACTTGTACACACATGTGTAAGGAAAAAAAAAAAAATTGAATGACATTTTAACTCTAGAGTTTGTGTGTGCTTTGGTTGTGGAAAACAATGAAATCAAACTAAACTAGGTAGCATATGCACTTGCTGCCCATGAAAAATGTCTTTCTCTACAAGTTATAAGGGAAGCTACAAAGGAAAAGCAATTATTTCTCCACCTAGTTCATGACAAGGTGATGTTTTGCAATCAACCATAGATGCAACAATTATGCTTGTTGTCCCCAAATGTGTTGGAGGTGTTGGGGGAAGACAATCTACTGGCCATTTGGTTGTTTCAAGGTCACATCGTCCACTTCCAGGAGGGCATTCCAGGTTGCATGCATTGTGTTCTTTGAAGGTGAAAATAGAATGCAACTCTACATGTAAGAACTTGCCACATAATCAACTGAAATTTGGTTCGTGTTTATCTTCATCAAAGATGCTTACACCTTGTAGTAGAGATTTCAAAAGTTTCTGATCTCTTGGTCACAAGGCAATCCTACATTCTAGGGTTGAAAGAACAAATAAATGGGATGCAAAAAAACCTAGTACAAAAAGAGGGTGAACAAAAACATGTTCATTTAATTGTGGATATTAGGTTGGCAATGCATACTAAAGCAAAAACTAAGGTTGATAAGGTGAAATTAGAACTCAAAGAAGCTAAAAATGCTTTGTCTTTGTCAATTTTCATGGGTGGTGACCACTTGCAAGCATTGCCATGTTCTAAATTGATGACAGATTAGGGTCTAGTTGTTCCCAATTATTGTGTTATAGCAAAATCAATTGAGGAATTGAGGCAGCATGTTCGATATGAGGAAAAGAACATGTTGCAAACCAAGGTGAAGTTACAAGTAGTTGACAACATTTTATGTGATTCTAACTTTCATGAGTGTGAAAGAACATTGGGTGCTTCTTTGAAGGGCTTGAAGCTTGCCCAAGATATGTTGCCCATAATGATGGGGCAACTTGCTAGTATGAAATTAAGTATTGGCCCCTATTTTCAGCCACTTCTAGTAAGTAGGCCGTCAACTCCATCTATTGCCATCACCTCCATCAATGTTGATGCATGTCCAATTTGCATTGAGTTATTTTATTTCAATGACATTTGTGTTGCATCATGCGTCCATACCTATCACCCATAGTGTTTGGTGGTGCACACAATTTCCTTAAGAAAATGTAGGTTCATTGATTACAATGAGGTCTTTCATGAAGATTAGTGCTTTTCATTTGGACTATTGAAACCTATGGCTAAGGCATTTGGTTTAGCAATAAACTTGGAGGGTACAAGAGACAATGTGACCTAGCAACAAACTCCATCAAGTCTGATTATACAAATAGGCATGAAGTCTAGAACTATAATTCAATTTCATTGGTGATGCTTTGAATTCATTTGAGTTTTCAGCCCCAATTGTGCACATGTCTAAATTGCACCTCAATACCTATGTTGTTTAAGTTGCATTGTTTCCTTTGCAATATATACACTGTTGCAAATTTTGGAATAGTTATCAAGTTACCAATTCATTTCTAGAATCCTAGATTTTAAGTTTCAAGTGTAATTTCATTTTAGAAATTGTCTATCTAATGGACTATAGGTTTTTAGGTTTTAACCTAGAGGTTTGAACCTTTAAATTTTTTCTTTTCAAAATCATGTCCAAGGATGGTTTAATTTACTTAGAGCTTGAGAATATCAGTAGTAGTATTTTCTCGCTCCTCGGTGTGAGCATCCTAGCTCCTGCATCTTCACACTAGCGTACTACCTTACTGCACCCACGAGCTCACTCTCATCGATCATCTCCCTAAACCAATTCGCTGAACTTCTGTACACTTCGATCCTGCTGCTGCACCTTCCTGAGTCGAAGAAGTTCACGAAGTTCGTCCGTGTCTTTGCTCTGACATGAGGTAGAAATGCAGTAGAGAGATCGCAGTGTAAGGAGACGGAATCCGCGACCAGAATGAATCCACAGAAGCAGCTGTGCTGATAGACCTCGGCCCTCAGAAGCTGCAAGCTCCAGGAGCTGCTACAATATGAATGCTTTCAGAAGATCCTAGCCAGTACACCTACTTGAGGAATTTGAAAAAAAAAAAAAAAAACCTCCTCTAGAGGCTCCATTTGTTGGCCTTGCCTACGAAGGCGAGGATGTTGTGTTCAGATTCATTATATAGCCATCCACCCACTTGGCTAAGGAGCTGGAAACAGAACAACCCAAGAAAACAAATCAAAGAACAGAGATGAATTTCTAAAGCTTGGATTGATTGCTCCCCGAAACCCTCTCCAACATCCACAACCCACCAAATCTTTGTCACAAAGTCCAGGAGACAAAGAAGAAGAAGAAGGAGAGGATTTTATGCTTAGGAGTGCTTTGCTTGAAGGAGAGGATTGTATGCTTAGGAGTGCTTTGCTTGAAGAAGGACAGGATTGTATGCTTAGGAGTGCTTTGCAAGCAAAATGGCACAAAAAGTCAACAACACCAGTGTTGGGCAATTCTTGCTCTCATGAAGAACCTCCGGTTCAGGTTCTCAATAAACGTTAGAACCGTTCCAGTTCCAGTTGCACACAAAAATTAAAACCGTGGGATTCCATTGTGGGTCTGGTTCTGGTTCCAAAAATTGGACCCAGTTCCAATTTCAGTTTTTACAAACTGGAACCCGAACTGACTGTTGTAACTGGTCCAACCGGGTACCCACCCAACATTGGATAGCAGGATGATTATGGGTTTTGTGGGTACCTCAAATTTTTAATTAGCAGGTTAAACAATCATTCATTAAATTATTATATATGAGGTTTAATTAATTAAACAACTATGTTTTAATTAATTAATTAAATTAGTTAAATTTTAATTAGTGGATTTTTGTGAAATTGCAATTTCACGGGGGGTGGGCGGTTCTCTCCAGCTTTTTCCCTTTTGAGGAGGGGAAAAAATAATTGCTTTGCTTTTGGGAGAGTGGAACTAGGCAATCAATTCACTAAATTAAAATATGTGCCAATTCACTAAATTAGAAGTAGGAAAAATCTACAATCTTTTTCTTTTCTTGAGGCCATTTTTTCTCTTTGTTTTTCTTTTGGGTTTCTTGCATCTCTTTCTCCCTATTTCTTTCTTCCTTATATTGCTTGTGTACACAAGATGTGCCTAGGAAAAAAAAAGAAAAAGGCACGGAGCATTTGTACATTGAGACTTCTATTGCAATTGGAGTGGTGCCTTCAAAGACAAGGAATTTGTTCCTACCTTCACATGTGAAAGAGACCAATTGTATTAAATTGATAATTTTCATATATACATAAAATTCATATAATGTACAACTTCTAATTTTAAAAAGTTCCTAGTTTTTTATTACCCAAAGTTTCACATCACATTTTTCGTCATTGACCAATCAGAGAAGACAATCAACTTGTTTTTTTCTTTAAAGTTTCAGGGCTCCCCCTGCCCAAAAATAATTAATAGAAGACTTGATAGGTACTTAACCAAGGATAATAGTGCATGTAATTATTATTATTGATTTAATGGGTGAACAAAAGGATCAAGTAACAAAAACTTTTAACCCTTCTAAATCCCTAAAACGTCCAATCTAACCACATGGTTCACTTGGCCTTCACTTAACCCTTCATGTATATTTGAGATGCATGCCCAAACATTTCAAACATGTTTGGTGTTGTTGGGAGCATAGAGAAAATTCTAGAATTTTTTAGCCAATCAAACGCTTTTGTGGGCCTTTTTTATTTTTGTGAAGACCTGCCCTAAAGCCACGCCTTGTTATCATCCTCTATTTTGGATTGGATTGGACCCCACAATGGCATATGTTTGGAAAAAGCTTGGTTCTAGAGTTATACTACATTGAATATTGTTTCACTTATAATGATTTTAAATTTTGAATGCATAATAATAGCAACAACATCAATTGGCAGACAATATATATATATATATATATATATATGTAGACAAAGAAATTTTGAATTTGTTATGGGTCTCATCATGAGCATATTCGGATGAAAGAAATATTTTTCCCAGGGTAAGGACAAAACTAATTTGCAAAGGCGTCAAAATCAAATTTGAAACTATTTTAATTAGACATTAAGAATACTTCTATGCACATTTGCAAAGACGCAAAAATGCAATTTGAAATTGCTTTAATCAACCATTATCAATAATTTTGTGCAGTTTTAGACCTATCTATAGTATGACAAAAAAAAATTTGTAATAATTTGTTTTAGGAAATCTTAAGTGCATAAGGGGGGAGGGGCGCATTACACATGTTTCTTTGTCTTTTGCCACTAGTTTTTTGTCATTTGTCTTTTGTTGCTAATTGGAGAGTTTATTTCATTTGATTTAGAGCAATCGACAAATATGGCTAAAGTTTTTCCTTCCTCATCTTTTCATTCTAAATTTTGTTAGTCCAAAAAGGTGTGCATCAATGCAAGCAAACAAGAGCTTTAGGCAAGAAGATGGAACTTATGCACATGGAGAAAAGAGGAGCCTCCAACATGGGAGGACTTGAGGCATCAAGTCCAATTTACAATTCAAGGTGCATTGGGTGATATCACCGACCTTCCTTCTCAATCACATTTTACATGTGTTCAAGAATTGCACAATGAAGGTAGAAGATAGAAAATTTTCAAAAGGAATGGTAATTGGACTAATTTAGCATTGAAAAAGGCAATGAAGGCCATAGAAGATGGGGGTTGCATAATTAGAGCAACCTCTAGGCTTCACAACATTCTTGAGAGTTCATTGAAAGGTCATCTTACAAGAAAATCTTCAGGAAGGCAAAGTGGTAGGGTAGGAATAATGATAGCTTTTGAAGAAAAATACCTTGTGAATTGGGTTTTTAAATGTAAAATTTAGGGCATTGCATTCCACTCCAGCAACTTCATTTCAAAGTGGTTAAAGTCACTCAAAATAAGGTGACACCGTTCTCAAATGGCATTCCAAGGTCAAGTTGGTGGAAATGGTTCAAAATTCAACACCTTGAACTTTCTTTGGGAATGGCACAACAATTAAAACTAAGTATAACAAAGGCTTGTGTGCTAAGAATGTGGCAAGCTTTTACACAAACCTAAAAAAGCTCTATAAAAAACATGAATATGTTCCATCATGTGTGTGGAACTATGATGAAAGTGGGGCACAAGCTAGGCGTATAGGAGGAAGAGTCTTGGCCAAAAGAAATGTTAAGAATGTGCACACAGTCATACCCAATGCAAGAGAATGGTTATTTGTGTTATTATTTGTGAATGCAACACACACACACATTCCTAACTTATATATTTTCAAAGGAAAAAGGATGAGAAGAAATTTCATGAACAACAAAAAAGTAAAAAATTAGAAGAAAAACTTGAAGCTACATTGCGTTTTCTTCAATGAACCACTACTTCTGCCAGTTATTATAATCTCAAATTTTAAAGGAGTGGAAATTCCTACTCAACCTATTGCTAAGGAGCAATCATAGCAGGTACCTAAGCAAGAAAATTTGGGAGGAAAAAAAAATTACAACATGTAGGTAATGATATTGGAGAAGAATTTCTTCAAGAACTATTTGGAAAAAAACAAGTTGCCAACATTGTACCTCAACACCCACTATCTTGCCCAAAAACCATGATGAAAAGGAAGGAAAAAGCACCCACAAAAGAATAGGTTGAGAAACCTATCAAAAAACAACCAACATCGAGAATGAAAGAGGCCTAAAGGATGTTACAATGGATGAAATGGACCCAAATGAACACAAATGGGCAAAACAAGTCGATTTGGAAAGACTTTTCAACATTCAATGGATTACACCACAAGAAAACCTCTTAAAAGAATTTGTGCAAACTTGGGAGGAGATGAAAGATGGCAATATCAAAGCCCAAGTTTGTGATAGAAAAATTATTATTGAGCAGGTATTTATCCATGATCAACTTGGCACTTCCAATGAAGGAGTTGTGGATGTTACCAACAATATTATTCAAGAAGCAAAGATTGTTTTCAACAAAATTACAAGCCCTGATGTGTTTGTAAAAAATGAACTATGGAATGTCATATGCATAAAGGAGGATTTCCACCCAAAATTTGCAACCATTTTGTAAATTATCTACTAATAGGAGCAAGTAGGTTACTTTAGCAACTTGATAGCATTATGAGAAATCATTTCCTCTGCAAATTGTCCTATGCAACTAAAAAATGTCTTTTAAAATTAATTTACAACTCAAATTAGTTCTAAAAGAAATTTTTTATTTGCATAGGACAAGTTGCAAAGGTCATGATTTTTCATAATGTAGCTATTACTTTTGACCTGGAAAACAAAATGTAACTTGTTAACTAGTGTTCCATAGTTTTTATTTAAACATTTATAGAATTTTCCTAACAAACTAGTTGTTAAAAAAAGATCACAACTACTCTAAGACTTGGAAACAACACTTGGACCTATTATAAGGGAACATGACACGCTCCCAAGCTCCTTGATAGACTCAAATGTAAGTCTAAAGTGAAAACAATGAAAAAGTAAAGAGTCGAGGCACGCTCCCTAACTCGTAGCACTTCGAGGGCAAAAGGGCGTGCCGAAGCTCCAAGATGGGGAGTAAAAAGATTGACAAACAACTCAATTATTCACATGGACCTGCACAAACCAAACAACAAGTTGGTTAGTGCATAGCTAAAGCACTTTTAGTGCACGAACGAACCACGAACAAACACGAAATCACAAGACTCATCACAACCCGAACTTGGGGGAAACCACCACCTTCCCCCTTATATTATACTTAGTGCCTAGCCACATGGCCAGCACCCAAATGGCATTTTGTCCCAAGACTCCCAAGTGGGAGTCCTAAAATTCCCGATATTGGGACTCCTATAACTTTGGAGGCCCATAATTTTGCATGAAGACCTCTTATTAAGGTGAGGTCTAAAGCAAAGTTGTAGCCCTTGTCCAGATCTTTTCAACAATATGTGGCACGCCACTTGCACACAAGGAAATCAGGGCGATTCTTGACTTTTAGTGCTTGGGAGTCAAATTGACAATTTGACTCCTAGCTCTTCTTTTGGCCATAATTTATGTTTTAAGTACTCAAATGGGTAATGCAAGCCCATTTTAGACATTTGTGTTCCAAGAACTTTCTAATGATATAATGAACTTCTCAATCCAATGAGTTTTGACCCCTGCAATCACCCTTTGAAGATTCGGGAGTCCATTGGGACTCCAACTCCCAAAGTGGGAGCTCATTTGGGAGTGTGGGGGTTCATTCCCTCACACTCTCTTGCACTCCCAAGAACATGAAATGTGACTCCTGGGCTCACTTTTGGTCCACACCTTCGTAGGCCCTTGTTTTGGTCGCAAGCCCAAAGCTAAGGTTGCAACAAAATAATTCCTAAGGGAATGAAAACCAACATGATTAACAATTGCATCACCTTTCTCAAAACGTCAATGTCATAGACTAAAAATGTGTATAAAACCACCTACACCACAAAATAAATTAAATCCTAAACCTATTACCTCATTGCTAAGGAAGAAATTTAGAACTATTTTCAAAGTTCAGATTGTTAATTCAGAGGAAGATAAGAAGAGGACATGTTTAGAAAAAATGGGTGGTGGAGATGATGAATAACTATAAACAATAACAACACAAGCCAACCTTGAAAAAGAACTTGAGGTCAACATTGACCAAGTAATTAAAGATATTCAAGTTGAACCTGTTGAACCTGTTAGATTTGTGGTATTAACTTTAGAAGTTAGAGAACATGTAATTATGATTATAAGAATATCTCAACCTATTCAACCTATAGTTGAACCTATTAACCTAGAAAGCCCATAGTTTTTTACATTCAATTTACCCCAACTTTTGGTCATTCTACAAAAACCTAAGACAGATTAATATGTTTTTTGAACAAGTTACCCACAATTCCATAACCTAGCCAAGAATTTTAAATGGATTCACTAACTTTAATGTTGAATGTGAGGAGGTCAAACAAAACCTATGTGACACCAATAACCAATTGCCAACCTATAGCCTAAAGTTGATTACAATACATCAAACCTTGAATAACTATTAGAAGAAGTTAGTTACAATCAAGGGGTAGGTAGTTAAGTTACAAAATGAGAATTAGAACCTATCTATGAGGTTGAATCAAACAAAGCAAGTTGCAAGGAAAGTTGAGAGGTTTCAAACTAAAGCACAATGAGCTTAATCAACTTAATTGGAAAACTCACAATGATTTGAAGCATCTCTAAAGGGAGCATGAGTAGATGACTTGAGACTACAACAAAATGGAAGAATCTAGCATGCAACAAGAGAAAACTATAACATGTTTGGAACAAACTTATTAGGAATTCAAGGAGTAACTTGTAGAGCTACCAACAGTGAGTTTGAAAAGCAAACCCAAGCCTTGAATGTTCAAATCCAAGATTGGAAAGGCAATTGGAAATGGTTAAGTTACAAATGAACAAACCAACCCCAATCCCACTTATTAAAATGCATAACAATTTAAAGGAATTTGAAAAGTTGTTTAAAGATCAAACCTTTATTTGTGGTAATTGTAATAATACATGTTGAAGTATTTGAACTTGTTAAGACATCATCATTGAAGTGGTGAGTAGCAAATTAAGAGCTTTAAATTTTTAGTTTACTACCATACCATTAACCCCACCATAGATAGGTGTAGGTTTGGAGTTACCAAATAATTTCCAACACACCTCATGCATCAAAGGTATTTATAATGCCTATAATAACCTTTGACAAAACACCTAATTGACCAAGGATTACAGCAAAAATAGGTATTCAAATTTTGAATCGAATTGAACCTATGGAGGAAGCCAACATTGTACATGTCGAAAAAGTTATCAACCAACTTGTTGCAAAAGAAAAAGTTAACGTAGAGTCTTAGAGCTAGCATTTCAAGGATGAAATGTAGTTTTGAAAAGGGGATAATGTTAACCATAATTCTTTGACTAATCTTTGATAATTTTGTAACCAGTAATAACTTAATTGTAATAACTTAACTAATGATATATAGGAATAGGATGTGGGATCATCCAAGTTCATTTGAAATGTTTGTTTTGGGTTTTTCACCTCCATTGATATGGAATAGTGCTGTCATTTTCAATTTAATAGTTAATTTTACATGTTTTTCATGCAGTCCTCCTTGTACTTTTCCATTATGCATCCAAGTTCACTTTGTGTTTCATAAGTTTTTGATTGAAATTAAACAATTTACTATGGTGAAAGTGGTCAACCTTTCTATTAGTGCTTATAAATTTTTTTACCTCTATCATCACTATTATCACAAAATTACACAAGAAAATTGAGGTAGTTGAATGGACAATTGAATGTTAAATTACTTGGGAAGACATCAAGAACCAATACATTCAAGTTCCCATTTTGATCAATCCTAACCAAGAATTGGAATTTCATGCTCATACTTACACATCTCAACTAGCAATAGGGGTGATACTTGCCCACAATCCAATCAATAAATTTGATTAACCAATTATTATTCATCTAGACTACTGAATTTTACTAAAAACATTTATATCACTATTGAGAAAAAGGTTTTAGCTATGGTCTATGCCTTACACAAGTTTAAACATTACTTATTAGGTAACATGTTTATATTTTATGTTGATCATATGGCCTTAACATATTTAGTTAATAAACCATAGGTTTGTGGGAGGTTAATTAATGTCATGAACACGAAAACAACCAAGACTACAAGATTTTCTAACCAAAACAATAACAAGGGCAAACCTAATTCCAATTCCAGATCATGAAACAAAAAATACAAGAACATGACAAGGGCATACAAAAATTTAGGATTTTATTACAAAAAAGAAATTGAACAAGAAAACTACCAAAAACTAGTGTTGAATAGACTAAAAGTGATGACAAATTTTACCTCTATTTGTACCCATTAGGCACCTAGTTCAAGGAGGTTTATCAAGAAACTTCTAATTTACATGTGTCCTATGTTCACCCATGTGTAGTCATGTGTGAACTATGAATGAACTAAAACTCAACTAAAAATGAGCTTAAACTTAACTAAAAATTAATTAGAAGTGAACTAAAAATGAACTACATGTTAATTGAAAGTGAACTAGAAGTGAACTAAAACTTAATTAAAAGTTAATTAAGAATGAACTAAATGTTAACTATAAATTTATTATAAGTTATGGATGAACATTCAAATGAATGAACCCCATAGCATTGGCATTTGTGACATCACCTCTCCTTTTAATGACAAGTTCCATGAAAAGTGGACTTGGGTTTGCTTGGATATCATTGATGAAACTCATGAACCTTCTCCATGGCATTAGATAGCTTTTTAATTGGTTCCCAAGTGCATTCATTCACATCATATCCATGCCAATGAACAAGATATTGCAATTGATGATAATAAATTTTTGAATCCAAAATGTCTTCCTTTTCATATTCACCATTGACTTCAATAGGTGGAAGGAGATCATAGATTCTTTTTAGAATGATAGATGTGTGGTAAGGTTACAACAAAGAAACATGAAACACAAGATGAATTCTCATAGAACTTGGAAGCTTGAATTAGAAAGTCATGGCATTGATTTGTTTCACAATGAGAAATGGACCTAGCCTTTGATGATCCAACTTCTCAAATGGTCTTATTGTTTTGATATGTTGTCATTGAAACCAAACCTGGTCCCCAACCTTGAAGTTGGGTTGTTCCTTTCGATGTTCATTAAGATTTTGTTTTGTATCACATTTGTGTTTCTTCAAGGTTAAATATAAATTGAGCTCGAACATATGCTAACCACATGGCTTGATTTTCAGATGCTAGATAAAAATTTATGCACACCTTCAATGTCAAACTTGAAATGCAAACCATGATTTGCAAAAAAAGGTAATTATCTTCATGATAATTGATTTTGTAATGTAAATATTGCTCTAAGACTTGATTGACCCATTTTGTTTACCCATCCGCCTAAAGGTGGAAAGTTGATGACAACTTCACTTTCACACCTAAAAGTTCAAAAAATCACTTCCAAAACTTTGATGCAAACTAAAGCCGACGATCAGAATTGATACCAAAAAACATGATCAAGGAATAACTTGGTTGTTCCTTCGCCAATTATTGTTTTGGTACACGAAATGAAATGAACCATTTTTGTCAAATGGTCCACCACCACCAAGATGGAATCTCAAAAACTAAAAGGTGGGAGGTTTGTGATGAAGTCCATTGAGATTGAAAACCACAAAGATGTAGGGATCAATAATGGTTGAAAGAAACTATGAAGGCAATGACAAGGATTCTTTGCTCGAGGACAAACATCACAAGATTTGACAAATTCCTTCACATACTTCCAAAATTGTCGCCACCAATAATTTTGAAACACTAACCCCATGGTCTAGCCTATCACCAAAGCATTGTGCTCAACTTAGAAAACTTGAAATTGCAAAAGGCCATTAGGAACATACCAAAAACAATCACAATGAAATAGACCATTTCGAAAATTGAACTTAGCATGATCCCTAAAAAAAGCTGGACTTGATGATGACTTTTTAATTGGCCTTGAATGCCAATAACAAGGTCTTTTTTCAAATACTTACAAATTTAACAAAAAAAAGGTTGTGTCATTAAGATTTGCCAACAACGCCTGATGTTCAAGCTTGAAAATGACATCACATTGTTACTTGTAGGTTGCATTTACCTCCTTAGGTTTGAGGTACACAACAAGTTTCCCTTATTGATGCATAGGGTGATATGGGTGAAAGCATGGTAAGTATACAAAAAATAGTTGATGAAAAAATATCAAAGTTTAAAAAGAAAGAATTTTTCACAAAAACACAAGAAAGTAGATTCAAATTTTACTTAAATTTCATTTTGAACCTATTGAACCTTCAACTGGGTTTATTGTAAATCAATTACAAAGTTTCAAAAACTTTGGAATAATAAATGTATGAAATAAGTATGTTTGCAAATTGAATAATCAATATGGTGTTCAAGCTTACTTTTAATTAAATTAATGAAATATACAAGTATGAAATTATAGTATAAAGATCATTGTATATTCAAGGCCATCAACAAAATATAAATTTACTTTTTCTTTGTTAAAATATACTTGACATATAATTCAATCAAACCTTACATTATAATAAATAGGGTTTAAAAACTACTTGCATTTATAAAACTATACTTGAAACCTATTTTTATAATGCAAAATTTAAAAACTAATGCACAATAATGAAGAGTATTTTGTTATTTATCATTCACTTAAAAAGATTAAATGTATAACAAATTTGTGATGGGCTTTGGTCCTATTTTTTGTTCATTTGACAAGTAGACTAACAAATACTTTTAGTTGTACACTTTACCATGCTTTCACCCATATGTGATGACAACTTGGAATTGAAACAAGGACAATGCCCATTGAGCTTGGTGTCAATTCAAAACTCAAGTTGTCATGAAATATTGCAAATTCTTATGGTCTGAATACATAATGATTTCATGTCGAGCTCTTTCAAACATATGACACCACTCTTCAAAGGCATCCATGATGGCTAAAAGTTCTTTATCATGAATTTCGTTATTAATCTCCATAAAAGAAAAATTACAATAACATAAACCAATAGGATGAAAAAGATTGTCTTTTCCAAGTTGTGAGAATATGGCACCATTACAAAGTCAAAAGCTCATGTCTTCAAGACAAAAGGTTTGGAAGGGTCTACATGAATCAAAAGTGGGGTAGTCATGAAAGAAATTTTCAAAGATTGAAAGACATAATTAACTTCAACTCCCTAAAAAAAAGGTTGATCCTTCCTAGTCAATCGAATAAAAAAGGCCGTTATTAAAGAATAATGGGCAATGAAATATTGATAAAAATTAGCAAATCCAATAAAACATTGGACATCTTGAATAGAAATTAGAGTAGCCCGATCAACAATGGTCTGCACCTTATAGAGATCCATGCGAATGCGATCTCCAGAAATGACATAACCCAAGAATTCCACTTCAAATTGATGGAATTCACAATTGTCCAAATTGGTATAAAGTTCAACCTCCTAAAACTTCTCCAAAACCATATGTACATGGGGTTCATGGTCTTCCATGTTCTTTGGGAAAATGAGGATGTCATCAATGTAACAAATCATGAAATCATCCAAGTATTCATGAAAGACATCGTTTATCAAATGCTGGAAAACAACAAGTGTGTTAGTAAGGCCAAATGGCATCACAACATATTCAAAATGATCATAACGAATTCTAAACACCGTTTTCAATTCATCACCTTTTTGAATGTGCGGCAAATTGTATGCTCCATGTAGATCAATTTTGGTGTACACCTTGGCATGACTAAATTAATTCAACAACCTTGAAATAAAAAGCAAAGGGTATCGATTCTTAATGGCAAGTTAATTCAGTCCACGATAATCAACACACATTCGCAAAATACCATTTTTCTTTTTAACAAAAAGGATAAGGGCACCAGCTAAAAACTTAAAATGTCAAATGAACCCCTTTTCAAGGTTCTCATCAAGGTATTCACAAAATGCTACAAGTTCGTCTTATGACAAATTGTAAATGGGTTTAAATGGAGGTTGCATTCCTTCCACAAGCTCAATGGTGCAATCGTATGGTCAATGTTTGGGCAAGGTGTCCACATTTTTCTTCTCAAACACATCCTTGAATTCTTGGTACTGGGAAGCAATTTCATGTGAATGTGGCTCAACATCTAGTGAGGGAAAAATGTAAATCAAGAATGCATTTCCTCTTCTTCACTACTACAAATCATGACATTTTAAAAGGTCTATCTTGACTAGTGGGTTGGGGCATGAAAACCATTTGTTACCTTTTATTAGTACATTTGATTAAAATGACAATTTTTACTAGGTGTCAATCGGTCATTTAGCCAAAAGGGACCCCAAAAAAAAAAAAGTTAGTTGAAATGACATACTTTAATCAAATTAAACATATTGATTTGACATTAGTTAGGTAGGCCTAGGTCAAGGCTACCTACATACTTAACATACATAATTAACTAACCTACTAGCTTATTAATTAGGCCTAGATTACCCACCTAACATAATTTGTAGTCTATTATTAAAACTTAGAAGATTATTATTTACCTAACTTAATAGTTTAAGCTAGATAGTCAAACTAAGCCTAATAAGGTATGTGATTGCCTAAAGGCCTAGTTCCAGACTAGTTAAATAAGCCAAATATACCTACCCTATCAATCTACTTACCTACCTACCTTCCTACCTACTTACATACTCATTCACCCTACCCTACTTATTTAAAACATACATATTTACCTTACTTACATACCTACCTACATACCTACCCACATATATTTATTTACCCTACCTATTTACTTACCCACTCGCCCTACCTTCCTTACTTAAAACATACCTATTTATTTTACTTACATACCTACCTACTTACATACTAACCAACCACCTACTTACCTACCTACTTAATTACCTCAACAACTTCAACCCTACCTACCTATATCTACTTAGTCACCTTAACAACCTCCCTACCTACCTACATACCCTAACAACCTACTTACATACTTATCTACATACCTTAACAACCAACTTACCTACCTACCTACCTACTTAATCACCTGAACAATCTCCTTGAAGCTCGACCTCCCCACATACCTTAACAAACCTACTTACATACCTACCTACATACCTATCCACCTAAACCTATTTATTTACCCTAGGTTTATTATGTACCAATTCATACCTACCTACCTATATTTACCTCCCTAACTATGTCCTACTAATTTACTAGGCAACTAGATTTATATTTTGGTTTACTAGCTAACTACTAGTTATTACCTAAGTAACTAGGTAAGTTTATTAATTAGGTAACATATATCATCTAGCTACTATATAGTTCCTAATTACTACATACTAAGTAGTATTCATTTGTTTCATTTGAGTAAGACATGAAAAACAAAATATACTTCAAAGTTTGAATGTTGAAAAAGATCTGAAATGGAACATGTTAATAACAAAGTTTCACAATATATTATCACAATTTAAAGGTGTGGTGAGTTGGTCAAGGACTTGGTAAGTACATGTGGCCAAAGAGGTCAAGGGTTCAACTCCCATTCCTTACTTGTCAAAGGGAATATGTGAAGATGGTGTATAACCTTAGGCTATGGAATGTATGACTACCCACCATGACCTAGGTGGGTAGTTAACATCTACTTATGAACCTATTTTATGACCCACCTACCTACATTTAATTAAAAAATTTGGATACACATTTTAAAAATTAAAAATTTGGCCCAAAAATTTTATTACCCAAAATTTTTGTTAGCTGATTTGACTAGTCAAATAACCCACCATTCGACTAATAAAAAAGGCCACCAATCAAACCAATCATGTCAAAAATGACTTGACCAAAATGACTAAGATGGTTTTTTTTTATTAATATCCAATAAGGGTACTTTTTGGTCAAAATTTCTAGTCAAAAAAATCATGATTTGTAATAGTGGTCACAACCTTCATGAATTTTTTTGCTCCAACGAACATATGCTTGGGGCACTTAGGCTTTCTTATACCACCAAAATCTTCATTATGTTTCAAATTTCACATGTTTCTAACAAGGGTCTCACATTCCAAGGCCTTGTGTTATGGTGTTTCAAAATGTAAATTCTTCATATGCCAATCCAATGGTGGATTATGTAGAACAAGCCAAGACAATCCAATGATGACAAAAAAATTTAGAAATGAAATGACATTGAAGACAACCTTGCTAATGTGCGAAGAAATGGTAACATCTGATGCCTTGGTTTCATGTGTGACTTATCCTAATGAAAGGATCCAACCATCAATGACCTCAACCAACACTAGTGTGCCCTTTTCAACTAGAACCAACTTGTATTGTCGCACTAACTCCTTATCCATAAAACATGTTTATGTTCTAAAATCAAAAAATGTTTAGGCTTCCATCGTCACAAGGTTATTACATTTGACAATGATTAGTACCAAGAAACATGGTGCTAGGTCCGAAGATAAGTTGGGACCATTCTCATTACATGATGCATCAAGGTGTAACCTTACGATTCCTATTAAGATTAAACATGTTGGTTTTTTGACTCCTCCAGTTGTAAATTAGTAGTAGAGATGGCACATGTTGTATGTGGTCCACATTTTTTTGGACATTCACGAATAACATGATTTCGTTGTCCACAATACAAACAAAGATCATTTTTACATCGACATTGTTTTTCCTATTCCGTGAAAGGCTTGAATTTTGTCTTATCAATCTACATGGGGTCATCCTTTGGCGAGGTTACCGCAGGCTAAACTAACATTGTAGGTGGAAAATTCCTTTGTGTTGTTGACGATGCAAAGCTCTTTTATGTTGTCAATGGTGGTTTATCATGCCTTTTTTGTCAACGTTCAAAAAACTTGTTGTCACATTGAACAATTTTGGGTATTTTTTCTTGTCATACCTTTGTTTTTTTTTTTTTTTTTGGTTTTATATTTTTTTT